>Ga0255393_10044_pt1 | contig 17205 bp, 16 predicted proteins | sample ANMaggSeSYBR01C8_FD_182122 | JGI IMG/M metagenome (GOLD analysis project Ga0255393, IMG submission 182122) | Sediment cell enrichment communities from methane seep in Santa Monica Basin, California, United Staets - ANME aggregate JGI... | ecosystem: Environmental > Aquatic > Marine > Cold seeps >... | reverse complement strand
GAATTCATCTTCAATGTTCCAAGAATTGGATTCCCGGTAAATTTTCCAATAGAAATTTCACCAGATGCGAATTGGATCGACCTGATATCAGGTAAAGATCAAATTCGCACAAGCCCCCTCCAAATCGCTGCGAGTTTGGCGCCACTGAGCAATGGTGGATATGCAATAGAACCAATAATTCTTTCTTCAGTTAATATCTCATCCGGGCAATGGGTCATACTTCCCTCTGAAGAAAAACAGGCATTAATAAAACCAGAAAAAGCTGCGGAGATTGCACGATTCCTCTCCTCAGACGAGGAAAAGAAGTGGGGGGTGAGTGCGATCACATATGATTCTAACGGCGCTTATAGTTGGTATGCGTTGGGCACACATTATGGCAGCAGTACAACGCCAATTGTTATTACAGTGGTCATTGAGGCTGAAAATCGAGAAAAGTGTCAATCAATTGGAAAAGAGATCTTTGACGTTTTAAATTTCTAATAACTCCTTACGCTTTTATTAAACGAATGAATTTGCGTTTTCCAACTTGCAGCACACCTGGGTGCATATGATCATTCCAATTTGAAATAACTGCTCCGTCAAGTTTTACCGCGTTTTGTTCCACCATTCTCCGACCCTGACTTCGACTGCTTACTAACTCCGCGGCAATCAGCACATCCAGGCAAATTGCATCATCAGATATAGAAAATTCACCAATATCATCAGGAATAATTTTTTTCTGAAATTTCTGAATAAAATCTTTCTGTGCGATATCCGCTTTCTGTTCATCATAGAAAGCACTGGTAACTTCATAAGCCAATTTCATTTTTGCGTCTCTTGGGTGTAATTCACCAACAGAAAGCGCTTTCTCAATTTTCTCAATCACTTCGGGAGACCAGCGAGTTACTAAACGCGAGTAGACAGGCATACTTCCATCAGGAATGCTCATAATTTTCCCATACAAGTCATCTGGTGTCGTTGTTATCGGAACATAATTCCCCATTGATTTGCTCATTTTTTCCGTTCCATCTGTTCCCGGGAGAATACCTAAGCATATTGCGATATTTGGTTGAGCACCGAGTAAAGTCATCACCTTTCTGGATGCTGTCACAATATTAAAGAATTGATCTGTTCCACCAACCTGTACATCTGCTTTTAGGCTGTATGCGTCATATCCCTGCATTACGGCATATAACGCTTCATGCAGATAAATTGGTTCTCCTTTTTTCCAGCGCAATTTGAATTTTTCGCGGCTAAGAAACTGCTGCACAGTGAAACTTTGTGTAAGTTTTATTATCTCGGCAAAATTTAATTTTGAAAGCCACTCAGAGTTATATCTGATTTTTGTTTTATCTTTATCCAGGATTCGAAAAGCCTGAACTGCGTATGTTTGTGCATTTTTTTGTATTTCTTCTGAAGTGAGAATAGGCCTGCTCGTATCTTTATCAGAAGGATCTCCAATTAATGCAGTATAGTCACCGATTAGAAAAGTTACCTCATGCCCAAAATCCTGAAATTGGCGCAGCTTACGCATCGTAACAGTATGTCCTAAATGCAAATCTGCTTTGGTGGGATCATAACCACAATAAACCTGTAAAGGACGATTTTCTTTTTCTGCTTGCAGCAATCGTTCAAACAATTCCCTTCGCATTGCTTCTTTGATCTTTTCGTCACCATATTCAGTCCCCTGCATTAGTACGGTAACTTGTTCTCTTATATCCACGAAATCCTCCATAAAGTATGCTGGGTGATTATACCAACATATATTTCGCAATAATTCTACATGCTATAATCAGCAAATGGTTATCATGGAAACCGTACTTGTACTCAATGCTAACTTTGAACCAATTAATGTTTGTGCTATGCGGCGGGCAGTTTGCCTGATGTTTTTAGAAAAAGCATCATTGGTTATGAATGGGCGAGGTAAAATCCGCACCGTCAATCGCTCATTTCCCCGACCATCAATTATTCGCCTTCAACGAATGATTAACCGCCCGCGGCCCCAAGTTAAATTGAACCGGAAAGAAGTATTCCGTAGAGACCATCATACCTGCCAGTATTGCGGAAAGAAAAATAAAGATCTCACAATTGATCATGTCATTCCTCGCCATCAAGGTGGGCAGCAAAATTGGGAAAACGTCGTAACTGCCTGCTCCAGCTGCAATCACAAAAAGGGTGGAAGATCCTTGAGCGAAACAGGTATGCGCTTGCAAAAAGCTCCCAAAGCTCCACCGAATTCAGCATTCTATATATATAAGCACTATCTTACCGAAAATGGAGAGTGGGAACCATTTCTCAGTGGTTGGTAAACTAAAAGAGATTCCGGTTCACGAAATCTCTTTTTTTGATCAAATATAGGTTTTCTGGTTTCTACTCAATCATGTCTCCTTTTACGTGACGAAAAATCATTGTACTAACACTGACCACTGCCACTACTGCCATTGTCATTTGATTTGCATTCACCCCACCAACATAGGATGTATCTAACCTGATGAACTCTAAAAGAAATCTGCCAATTGGATATACGATCAGATAAATACTAAAGAGGTCTCCAGGAAGCAGCTTGTTTTTTAACTTCCGTGAAACAAAAATAATCAGGATGAAATTACAAATATTCCATAAAGATTCATACAGGAACATTGGGTGAAAACGCGAAAATTCCACATATCCTGGCAGACGATGAGCCAAATCAATGAAAATCGCCCAAGGAAGATCCGAAGGTGGGCCGTATAACTCTTGATTAACAAAGTTACCCCATCGGCCAATTGCCTGTGCCAATGCAAGACCTGGAGCAATAATGTCCGTCCATGTGAGAAAATCCAACCCTTTCTTTTTTGAGTACACCAGTAGAGCAATGAAACCGCCAATGACCGCGCCTGGAATACCTAATCCTCCCTGCCGAATATTGAATATTTCAATGGGATGGGAAAAATAATAATTGGCCCCTACCCCCATAGATTGTGAAGGAGTTAATACATGCCACAAGCGAGCGCCAATGATCCCGGACGCTAATAACCAAGGTACCATATCCCAAATATACTCACTATCAAACCCGCGCCGTTCAGTTTCCTTAATCGAAACCCAAACAGCAGCGAGAACTCCAAACATAATTATTATTCCGTAATAATATATTTTCAAAGGTCCAATAAAAAAACCCATCAGACAATTTTAGCTCCCTTCTTTCCTTCTATGAAAAAATCACTGGTCTTCTTTAAAATAGGATCGTACAAACAATAACCGCTGAAGGGCAGTAAAATTCCCTAACAAAGCAATTATTAGTACACCTATCAAAGGTTGGTTAAAAAACAAACTAAGTACCAAGATAAAAAGACGCTCTACCCTTGTTAGTATTCCTGCTTTTACCTCAACTCCTAATCCTTCAGCGCGTGCACGAATATAGGACACAAGGAAACTTCCGCATAAAGCAAGATATACCAGAATAATTCCAGTATTATTATTGGTGGATGAAAAGTAAATCAGAATTCCGAAAAGAAGTGTCATTTCTGAGTATCTATCAATAAGTGAGTCAAATAAACACCCAAACTTACTTGGCTCACCCGATAATCGCGCCATTGTACCGTCAACTGCATCAAACGTTCCTGATAGGGAAGCAATTACACCGCCAATAACATGCCTTCCATTTGCAATGAACAGAGCTGCTCCAATATTACCTAAGAGACCTAATAGAGTAACAAAATTCGGCGTCAAACCAATTTTCAAAAATAATGCGGACACAAAAACTAGTGTTTTATTAAATTTTTTCCTCAAGAAATCTGTGACTGTCATATATTTTTTTCTACAATTCTCTAATAATTACTTTTGATAATCGTCATCTCCAGAAATCGAGGAATCTGATTCTTTAATCACTTTTCTGGCTCGTCCCCCTGATTCCTGAGTACCTACTACTCCGATTTCTTCCAATTCATCCATCAATCTCGCCGCTCTTGGAAATCCAATTCGCAACTTCCTTTGTAAACGTGAGGTAGATGCGTAACCATCACTCTGAATCAGATCAATTGCTTGACCAAGCAAATTGTCCTTAGGACTAGTTTGGGATTCGACAAAACCTTCCCAGGGCGCTGTGGTTGAATAGTCATCTTCAAGATCAGTCTGGCTTTGCCAGTGATTGATGATTCCTTCGATTTCTCGATCATCTACTATGACACATTGGGCACGTTTTAATCCCGCCGTCTCTGGATCAAGGAACAGCATATCACCTTTTCCCATCAAAGTTTCTGCACCATTTGTATCCAGAATAACTCGTGAATCCACAGATGAAGCTGTCATGAATGAAATTCTCGCAGGAAAATTCGCTTTGATAAGACCTGTAATTATATCCGTACTGGGTCTTTGTGTGGCAACAACCAGGTGAATACCCGTTGCCCTAGCCATTTGTGCTAACCGGACTAAATACGTTTCAGATTTTTCAGGTTCTGAAAGCATCAAATCCGCCAATTCGTCTATCACGATCACAAGTTTAGGAAGCCCAGGTTTTCCTCGCCGAATCATTTTCAGATTATATGCATCCAGATCACGGGCGTTTACTTCCTCAAGCTTTTTATATCTTTCTTCCATTTCCTTAATAGCCCAGGCCAGAATTGCAAGCATTCGGTCGATTTGAGTTTCAACTTTTCCTATCAGGTGCGGTAACCCATTGAATCTAACTAATTCCACCATTTTAGGGTCAAGAATCGCAATTCTTAGATCCCTGGGGGAATTGTTCATCACAATACAGGAGATAATTGAAGTAATACAAACCGATTTCCCAGATCCCGTCGTGCCAGAAACAAGTAAATGCGGCATCTTCGCTAGATCAGCAACAATCGGATTTCCAGACACATCTAACCCAAGAGCCAAGCTTAACGATGAGTTTTGTTTTCTAAACTCAACGCTTTCGAGAACCGCTTTCAACCTTACGAGAACGCTGTTCCTATTTGGAATCTCAACACCCACAAAAGCATGCCCAGGAATCGGTGCTTCGATCCGCAACCGATTCACTGATAGGGCCAAGGCAAGATCTTTCTTCAACCCGGAAATTTGTGAGACTCGTATTTTTTTCTTAACGATATCCCCACTATCATTAACTTTCTCAATAAAACCTGGTTAAATAGCATACTGGATAATTGTTGGACCAACTCGATATCCTGCTACTCGTACTGGAATACCAAACTCTTCCAAAGTCTTTTCAATTTGCACAGCTTTTGCGTGAATGAAAGATTCATCAGTAAGCGTTGTGGGATTTTCTAACAATAAGTCTAAAGAAGGTAAATCATGTGATTTTAATCGGGTTGTTGAATTATCAGAATAATTTTCATATTGCAAGGTTCCAACTTGATCACTTACCATTTTATTTTCTCTGGCAGGATCTTTCGTCTCTAGTTTTTCTGAATCACTCGATAATATTTGGGTAAACATATTATCAAAATAAATCACAATCTTTTTGTACAGTCCCAATACATTAATTATTAAGATCACATTTATTACAACAAGAAGCAAGTATGTAGGTAAATCTCCAATTGCATTTTTTAATAAACGAGCAGTTCCCCATCCAATTACTCCACCATCCAAACCATCATTTGCTCTTTCAACCGAAAACTTCCCAATTACAGATAACAAAGCGGAGAATGAAAAAAGCAGTACCTCTAAAATAAGTAGTTTTGTATAATCAAACCTTGGAAATCGTTCTAAATGCCTAAGCAAGATTACCACTCCAGTTAGAGTGAGAATGACAATTAGAAAATATGCCCCCAGGCCAAACCATCTAAAAATTAATTCTACCCACTGATCAATCAATTTTCCCTGAGTGAGGTTGAAAGCATTTAATACAGAAATAACTCCTATACAAATAAAAAGAATCCCTAAGAGATCCTGTCCAAATCGTTTAATTACAAGCAGAATCCCCTGAGGATAAGAAGCTTCTCTATTTGTATCGGATTTGCTTGTCATCATTTTCGGCATTGATTAATACTAATCCAATTTTCTAAAATATTTCATCGATTTGTTTGATTTTAACCTACACTCCAATTACCTTATCCTTTTCGTTGATTTTTTCATCGTTAACTCTCTTGTTATCTTTCTTTTCCAACGTGATAATTTGGTCAGCAACAGCTGAAATTGCAATGCGCTGCTTCCGGTAAAAATCCGCTTCAGAAAGAGCTAATCGACGTGAAAGATCTTTCACTTTCCATCCCTCCAAAAATTTCAGGTCCAAAATATTGAACAATATCCATTCATTTGTATATTGTCTATCTCCCATCGGCCGCAAACATTCTATTGCTTCCCGTAAAATTCTCCGTAACGCCTTGATAGATGATTCCTCTTTTTCTCTAATACGTTTTTGAACCGAAGATAATTGAATCAGCGGGCTTTGAGACAACTTTGGCCCTCCAAAAAAATGGTTCAAAGCATCTTTAACCCATTTCTCAAATTCTCTCAAATTTGAAATATTTAATCCATTGAGAATTTTTTTCTTATTAAATCTTGAAGATGCCAAAATACTATGGATGGCTGTTACTTGAGGAGTCAATATCTCTAATGACAAGAACAGGGAGTCTTGATTTTTTCTATCCTGTAGTGCTGTGGCAGCTCGATCTATCAATTTCCTAAGCGCAATCCTTTTCTCATCATCAAGCGCAATAGGATCAAATTCCTTCGTGGCAATGAACCCCAATAAATTCGCGTTAGAAGAATCTCCATCAACAATTGGAATAATATTCTTTTTCTGATAAATTTCAATTTCCTTAAATTTATCTTTTTTCCTTAAAGTGTTTATTACACCACTATTTTCTTTTATAAAGCGCGCACTTAAGTTACCAACCATCACATTCAGTGCCGATTTTTCATCTCTATTCTCGATTAATAATGCACCATCAATTTGCAACCGATCACAGAGAGTTGCTAATAACAATTCCAAGAATTGTTCTAGATCATTTTTAGTTAATAATCTATCCTCAAGCATTCTAATCTTGGCTAATTCTTCTCTATCTGAACCATTGAAAAAAAGTTGTTCCCATATAGGTGAAAAAACAGTGACAAAATATTCAAATAAGACAATAGTAGCTACCATCCCCAAAACAATCAAAGAAGAAACATTTACATCTAATTGTTTGCCCACTCTGGAGGTTAAAGTTGTCACACCTAAAGCAAGGCTGGCTGTAATAGGACCTCGCATAATCCATTTAAACAACCTGCTCTTTATAACTCTATCTGGCCATGGAAATCCAAAGAAAGAAACCGTATATGTCATGCCGATAATAGAGAAAGAAACAAACAAATACGCAAAGATAGATAGCAGCCAAAATATCATTGCGTTATTTGACGCGAAACTGGACCCATACAACAGATATGGAAATGATCCAAGTGCGGGTCCAATTGCGCTAGTGATGAGGTAAACCATTCTTCGCCGGCTTGTTTTTGTAGAAGTCCTATTCAAACTGCGGATGAAGTTGTACCAAGAAAAAGCCATCATTATTACATAGAAACCGCTGAAGTAGTCATGAAAAATGTTCCGCTCAATGTGTGGTGCTGGAAAATTAATGGTAGACACTTCAGAAAACAAAGTGCCGTTGAAAAGCAATACACAAAACAAAATGCTTATGAGAATAGCTGCGTATCCCATTACACGACGTTTCCCTCTGCTCGGTTTACCTGTAATAGTGAGCAGTGCATCAGAAAAAAAGAAAAAGGAAGTTGGCAGTAGAATTAATCCAATGTATTGTATTCGCAAAATGCGAAGTAATTCATCTTGTTGATAGGTTGTGGTTATGAATGCATCAGCACCAAAGATAATCACAATGCAGGTCAGAAGCAATGTGAAAGTCCAGGTAACACGATCACGCAGTTTGAATGTAATCACATATATTAATAATGAAAAAGATATGACCGCCACCCCGGCTGTAATCACATCACTTATAGCTTTAAGAAATAACAGGAATCCTTCCATATATAAATATGTTACCGTATAAATCGCGCAAAGAATATTACCAGATCATTATTCGCAAAATAGTTGTCATTAAATCCCGAATATTCAAAACCGAGTTTTTTTACTAAACAAATGGCTGGATAGTTTTTCGAAGACATCTCAATGGTCATACGATCAATATTTCTCGCTAATGCCCAATCTGTGGCTGCTCGAACAAGCGTGGTAGCAATCCCCTTGTTCCGCCATTGCTCCTCTACAACTAAATCTTTTACCCAAACCATTTTTAAAGCAAACATCGTGCTCAATGTGATGTATCCTACAGGAGCATGATCAATGCACCCTACTAATATTGTGGAATAATCTTTCCATCGGTTTAATAATGTTTCTGGTGAACGAGGATATTTAATCCTCATCTCGCGTGGTAATTCAGTTTCCTTAAATCCCGTCTGAATCTCTGCTTCTCCAACATTCTGATTCATTTGCCATACTCTTGAAGTTCGGACCGAATGGTCAAACCGCGACAGATTTTCCATGTCGGGAGAAACTGCAGGTCTTACTAAGATTTCAGCCATTTATGAATTCCCCTTTCATTGAGGTAAAACTTTTACTTCAATTTCACAGGGTTGTACCAAATTATTCATATTATCAGATACAACCAATCTAAGATGATAATTTCCCGGTTGAAGTTGTTTAGTATTCCATGTGCCACCTAAGGCTCCCTCCACAACCGGCTTGTTACCGGCGGAAATTGGGGTCCAGATCTCATCTCCCTGGTATCGGTATTCATATTTATAAAAACCCAAATTGGGAAGATTCACAGTGCCAATTAATTCAATCGACCCGCGTATTTCATCACCAGATTGAGGATCAATCCATTCAAGTTGATCGGGGATGCATCCTGTTACTGCAATTGCTGTTTGTGTTTGCTGTAATCCCTGGGGGGTTGCATTAGGATCAATACCCTCCCCCGTATATGGTGTTTTTGTAGATAACAAATCAATTGTAGGAGTAGCAATTTGTGCAATACCAGGATATCGAATAGAAGCAACAGAAACGAGGATGAAATTCGATAACCCAAGCAGGCTTACAAGAAATATGAAAGTAAAAGCGGATCGAATTCGTTTTTGAGCGACTTCTCGCTCTAGTCCAAAATTTGCCCTCCCTAATAATATGCGGGCACTAATCAGGCGCCTTAAATTAATTAGTAACACTATACCCAAAACAAGATAAATCCCCACTTCGTAATTCACAACGAACCGGATTAATTCTTCCATTAAATTATTTCAGAAGCAAATCTTTCATAAACGCTTAATCACACCTCTAATGATCGCTTCCATCTTCGGAACTAAAATTTTTCCAGCTTCCAATACTTCTTCATGAGTTGTCACGGTTGATCCATCGAGATTTGCCTTATTACTAATTCCAGATAAACCCAGCACCCTCAAATTTGCGTGTCTGGCTGTAATTACTTCAGGGACAGTTGACATTCCCACCGCATCCACGCCAATACCATGCATAAAACGCAGGTCAGCAGGAGATTCAAATGAAGGTCCAGCAAGGCATATGTAAACACCTTCCTGCGGTGTAATGCCATTTTCTTTTGCTGCTTCTTTAGCTTTTTCAAATAATTTGTGGTCATATGGCTGACTCATATCCGGGAATCTCTCACCAAACTCATCAATATTAGGTCCCCGCAGAGGGTTCAACCCCGCCATTGCGATCAGGCTAATATGATCATTAATAAGCATAACTTCCCCCGGTTCATAATCTGGATTCACCGCCCCTGCCGCATTGGTAACAATTAATACCTCAACCCCCAATCGGATCATAACACGAATAGGAAAGCCAACTTTAACCATTGAATATCCTTCATAATAATGTGCCCGCCCCTGCATGATCATAACCGGTTGATCTTCTAAGTTACCGATTACCAATCTACCCTTATGCCCTTGGATCGTAGCTTGAGGCCAGTTTGGGATTTTACTGTAATGGATATAATCAGCAGGAGACACAGAATTTGCCAGATCACCCAACCCAGACCCAAGTATCAATCCAATCTTCGGTTTTTTCTTTGTGAAAGAATTAATGGCTGCTACGGCTTCATCGATCATTTTTAATGTTACAAATTCAGACATTTCTCCTCCTTCTAGAGAAAGCAACTAATTTTCCATTTTGATTATAACAAAATCCCAACCAGGAACTTAATAAAATTTAAGACCCTTCCAATAAATGCTTCATTTTTTCAAGGAATTTATCAACATCTTGGTCATTTATCCAATAATGAGTAACAAACCTGAAACTCCTTGGCCCTGACATACCAATCAAGATATCAACTTCTGCCATCCCCCTTATAAGATTATCTGCAGAAATTTTCGCATCCTCAGATAATTCAATAAATACCATATTCGACTGTGGAAACCCTTTTTCGAAAACAATGCCCGGCAGTTCTTTCATACCCTCGGCAAGGTTTTTTGCCCGCAAATGATCTTCTTCCAACCTCTCAATCATTTCATCTAATGCCACAATACCAGCTGCTCCAAGAATGCCAGCCTGGCGCATCCCGCCGCCCAATTGTTTTCTAATTTTCCTGGCTCTTTGAATAAACTCATTAGGTCCACACAGAATTGATCCAACCGGGGCACACAAACCCTTGCTAAGGCAGAACATTACTGAATCAGCTGTTTCGACGAGTGCAGATGGTTCTATCCCTAAAGCCACACTTGCATTAAATATTCTGGCCCCATCAATATGAAGACTAATATTCCTCGGACTTAGAATATCTGCAACCATATTTGTATATTCTTTACTCAGCGGCATTCCCCCACAGTGGTTTTGCGTATTTTCCACGATGACTAATCTGGTTTCCGGATGATGAATATCCTCCTCTCGAATCGCATTTCTAATATCAGTTAACGCAAGAGTGCCATCCAATTGATTGGGAATCAATTGCGGAAAAACACCGCCCAATGCAGAAATCCCCCCTACCTCATGAAGGAAAGTATGCCCATTGTTTCCCATAACCGCTTCATTTCCGCGTTCACAATAAGTTAGCACAGCAATCAAATTTGCCATTGTTCCAGATGCTGTAAAAAGAGCCGCCTCTTTTCCCATTAACTCAGCGGATTTTTGTTCCAAGGTATTTATAGTCGGATCTTCACCATACACATCATCCCCAACTGGTGCGTTTGCCATTGCCTTACGCATGGTGAGAGTTGGATGAGTAACTGTATCAGATCGTAAATCTATTATTCCATTCTCAAATGCCATTACTTCTCCTTAGCTTTTAGTTCATCAATAATATTCTGCAGCTCAGGGGGTAATTCAGCTTCGAAAGACCGCAGTGCCTTTTGTCCAGGCAGTTGGATTTCCAGCCTTTTTGCATGTAAAAAATGCCTGCCTAAAACAATGGTTGGAGTTGAATACCCATAAATTGTATCGCCCGTAACAGGGGAGCCAATTGATGATAAATGCACTCGGATCTGATGTGTTCTACCGGTTAATATTTGGATTTCTAAAAAGCTGTACTGGCCCAATTTGAATAAGGTATGGTATATCGTTACCGCAGCCTTTCCTTCACCCTTCGGCGCAACTGCCATCTTTTTCCTATTAATTCGGTCACGATATATCGGTGCAACAATTTTACCGGATTCAGTAGGAGGATGTTTGTCAACCAAGGCAAGATAATATTTCTGGACCTTGCGCAATTTAAATTGCTCCTGCAGCCACAAGTGTGCTTTCTCATTTTTCGCCAGAATGACTACCCCGGAAGTATTTTTATCCAGCCTATGAACAATTCCAGGTCTCATCTTTCCTCCAATACCTTCGGAGAATGAGGTATGACCAAGAGCAGCATGCACCAGGGTACCTGTTGAATGACCTACCGCTGGATGCATAACCATCCCGGCAGGTTTATTGACTACCATAACATCATTGTTTTCATAAAGAATATTCAATGGAATTTTTTCAGGCTTTATATCAAGCGGGATTGGAGGCGGGATAGTTACCTCAATGGATATACCCCTTTTTCCCAATGAGTAACCTGTTTTTGTAATAGTAAGGTTTTCCACAAGTACTCTTCCTTCTTTAATTAATCGTTGGATTTGAGATCTCGATTTACTCGGTAATTGCGTAGTTAGAAATCTATCCAAACGATCTGGTGAATCACTGAGAAAAACAAAGGTGTAGGTTACACTTTTCATAATGCGGCAAACCCTTACCGTTGTTCCATTTCTTTCGGTTCAGGTATTTCCTTATTTTTATTCTCTCTTAACTTTTTTTCCTCCACCCACAATCCAATTATCATAATTCCAACGCCAACAGTCACACTGGCATCTGCCACATTAAATACCGCAAAATTCCCGACAGAAATAAAATCAGTAACATGTCCGATCGTTAATCTATCGATTAAGTTCCCAACAGCACCCCCCAGCTGCATACTTAACGCAATCCGTAGGAACCAATCCCCTTCAGTCAATTGTGGGTAGTAAATAATGATCACCAATGCAATGATGCTCACTAAAATCGCAAAAAGAAGATTGTTATTCTGGAACATTCCAAAAGCTACGCCGGTATTTTTCCAATGAACCACGCGCGCGTATGGTGTTAACCAATCCCAGAGTGGCCAAATCTCTCCAATTTCAAGTGTGTTTCTGATTAGTAATTTTGTCCACTGATCTAAACAAACAATCCCCGCAGCTATAGGGAATAAGACTAGATAATTTTTTAAGCTTTTTTTCAATTCAGATTCTCCAACGAAATTTTTCCTAATTCTAACTTACAAAAGACCATGTATGTAAGTTCTGGCCATTCCCTTAAATTTACTATTCAATGTGTTAAACAGGTAATCTAAATTAGATCCTAGAGGAAACCTTACTAAATGTGATCCACATTTATTTCTACAGTCACTTGACCCAAAACCTTTTATTGGTATTTCTCCATCCATCTGGGTATGGAATGTTTTGCAAAAAGAGCATTCGTTCTTCTCCAAACTGACTTGATACCATACCTCGGTTGGAAATAAAAAATCCTTTAAATAATCAATATGCCAAAACTTTTTAGAAGATTTAGTTAAATGCCGTGTGATCCTGCTTTTCAACCCTCCACTGCCATGCGCACTTCCACAGTAGAAATAATATCCAGGGATTAATTCAATATTACCAAACCTATTTAATTTTTGTGTGGTTCTTTCTTCTAAACGAAAGATAATTATATAATTTCCTTTCTTTGAAGAAATTTCACACATCTTGATTTACCTAAAAGCTGCTTTTAGATGCTTTATAAATCCTTTTCTAGCCACAACGCAAGAGTTTCCCCATCAAACTCTTCGCTGGCATTTGGTAATGTTTCTGGACTCTTTTCAGTTACAATCTCAACAGCCAAAGTTTCCATCATAATGTAATCTTTGAAATCTTCGACAGCCTTAGATAGATTTTCTGAAGCAGTAAAATAAAGTCGAATTCGATCAGAAATTTCAAAATCTGCTTGCTTCCTGGCTTCTTGTACTCTGCGAACAAACTCTCTTGCCAATCCCTCATTTCTTAATTCCGGGGTCAGATCAGTAATCAATGCGGCTAAATAAGCCCCTTCTGACGCAACCACAAAACCTTCCTTCGCTTGTATGCGGACTTCGATTTCTTCTGGTGAAAATTCATAATCTTTATTTTCAATTTCTATTGTGACAGTCAACCCATCCAGTAAATTCTTGGCAAATTTCTCCGCATCTAAATTCAGGATTGCTTCCCTAATCTTCGGAAAATCACTTTTATATTTCTGGCCTAATTGCTTAGGAAGCGGCATCAATTCATACGCGGCAGCTTCACTTATCGCGCTCAACGAACGGACATTTTTCACATTCAGTTCTTCTTTCAGCAATTCAGCATATTCTTTAATTACTTCTCTTTCAGTTTTATTGCTGGTCGAAAAAGCTGCTTCCTGCAATGGCTGCCGCACTTTAATCCTGGACTGGTTTCTAGCAGCGTGCCCTAAAGATACCAGCTTCATCACTAAGTTCATATTATCAATCAGGTTCTGGTTAATGTAGTTTTTATCAAATTCCGGCCAATCTGCCATATGTATTGATATTGGAGCTTGAGGATTTATCGTCTTCACTAAATTTGAGAAAATCTCTTCTGCGATGAACGGCATCGTTGGAGCAAGTAATTTGCTCACTGTAACAAGTGCTTCATATAAAGTTGTGTAGGCAGCATATTTGTCATCGTCAGATTCGCTCTTCCAGAACCGTCGCCGAGACCGCCGTAAATACCAATTTGATAAATGTTTTACAAATCCTTCGATCGGGCGAGTGGCTCCCAATACATCATAATTCTCAAATGCTGTAGTTACGTTTCGAACTAGCGCGTGTAATTCCGCAAGCAGCCATAAATCTAATTTTGAGTACTTAGCCTTCCTTGTCGGATCAGGAACCCATTCATCCAGATTTGCATAGGTCACAAAGAATGAATACGTATTCCATAATGTCAACGTAAAATTCCGCAGCACTTCGGAGACAAGACCAGCAGAAAAACGCCTCTCCTGTCCAGGTGGACTGGCCGTGTAAAGATACCAGCGCATCGCATCTGCGCCCTGCGCATTGAGAACTTCCCATGGGTCAACAACATTACCCTTCGATTTAGACATCTTTTGTCCATCCGCATCAAGTATTAAACCAAGGCAAATGACATTTTTAAATGCGGGTTTCTCAAATAAAAGAGAGGAAATCGCATGCAGTGAATAAAACCAACCACGAGTTTGGTCAACCGCCTCGCAAATATAATCAGCCGGAAATTGTTTCTTAAAAGAATCTTCATTTTCGAATGGAAAATGCCACTGAGCAATAGGCATTGAGCCGGAATCAAACCATACGTCAATCAATTCTGGTACACGATGCATCCGTTCCCCGCACTTACTACAGGGGAATTCGACTTCGTCCACATACGGACGATGCAAATCTAATCCGGTGAGATCTTTTCCAGTTTTTTCAGACAATTCATCCACTGACCCAATACATTCCTGGTGGCCACAAACCAAGCATTCCCATACCGGTAATGGAGTTCCCCAATACCGTTCCCTTCCAAGTGCCCAATCCACGTTGTTTTTAAGCCAGTTTCCAAATCTTCCATCCTTAATATGATCGGGGTACCAATTTATCTCCTGGTTCAGTGAAACTAATTTCTCTTTCAGTTTACTCGTACGAATATACCAGGTTTGGCGGGCATAATAAAGTAATGGAGTAGAACATCGCCAACAGAAGGGGTATGTATGTGTATAATCTTCCGATTTATAAAGTAATCCTCTGTTCTTAAGATCTTCGATAATATATGGATCCGCATCTTTCACAAATTTTCCAGACCAAGGACGAACTTCCTGTATGAACGTACCGTTAGGAGCAACCGTCATTAATACCGGGAGATCTTCTTCATATGATACTTTCATATCATCTTCGCCGAATGCAGGGGCAATATGTACCATGCCTGTCCCTTCATCAACGGTCACAAAATCCCCAAACACAATACGATGCGCAGGTTTATCAGGAGGAAGAAAGGTATATAAAGGTTGGTATTGTTTGTCCTTTAATTGTTTTCCTTTCAAAACTTCAATTATTTCAACCTTTTCATCGCGAAACACCTTTTCAATTAGTGATTCCGCCAAAATTAGTTTTTCTGTTCCCTCTACTACTCCATTTACAACATCCCGCTTAACAACCGCATAATTAATATCTGGATGAACGGCAACAGCAACATTTCCTGGCAACGTCCATGGAGTCGTTGTCCAAACAAGAAGAGAAGTACTGGAATCTTCGACAAGGGGCATTCTAACGAAAACTGATGGCTCAGTCACGTCTTTATATCCTAAAGCCACTTCATGATCAGACAACGGAGTCCCACAGCGAGGGCAGTAAGGAACAACTTTAAACCCTTGATAAAGCAGCCCTTTATCCCACAGACTCTTAAGAATCCACCACACAGATTCAATATATGAATTTTTATAGGTAACATACGCGGTTTCAAAATCAACCCAATACGCGATCCGCTCAGTGAGTTTCTCCCATTCTCGAATATTTGCGAAAGCAGAATCACGACAGAGATGATTGAATTCTGCGATTCCAAATTCCTCGATCTGTTGCTTATTTTTAAAACCTAATTTCTTCTCTACTTCAATCTCAACTGGTAAACCATGAGTATCCCATCCACCTCGTCGGGAAACATGAAAACCCTGCATAGTTTTATATCGAGGAAATATATCTTTAAAAGCGCGTGCAAGCACATGATGAACGCCAGGGATACCATTTGCGGTTGGAGGACCTTCATAAAAGACATATTCAGGGTCGCCCTCACGATTTTTTGTTGAAGTGTGGAAAATATCCTCTTTTTTCCAAAATTCTAAAATGGATAATTCCATCGCATTCGCGTTCAATTTTGATGATACTGGTTTAAACATCCGGCCTCCAAAAATTTAATTAAAAAACCGCCCCAACAGGGACGAGAATTTTCCCGCGGTACCACCCCGGTTTCCGATTAACGGACTCTTTGCATAAGCATCAAATGCTTTGTCAGTGATAACGGGCAGAATCCCCGGCTTCCTTAATCACCATTACTGATTTTCAGGTCACAGCTCGAGAGTGATTTTCAATTAATTTCCATCTGTGCTTGCACCATCCACAGGTCGCTGTTAAAAACAATTAATTTACTCTTCTCTGTCTTAGCTTTTCGGTAAAAAATTATCTCATATTCCTAATAAAAAATCAACATTCACGATATTACGCCATAAAATAATGGCAGCGATTCACAAGGCATATCAGACCAACCAACACAATTTTTTAATCTAATTTCAGCCGCTTTTGCTTTTTCAGAATCATTGGAGAGAACAGTGAACAACACATCATCTTTCTTGATTTGTTCACCCACTTTTTTGTGAACGAGGATACCCACCGCCAGGTCGATCGAATCAGTCTTTTTCGCCCTTCCTGCTCCAAGGTCTACCGCAGTTTCTCCAACCGTTCGGGCAAGTATCTGTGAAATGTAACCAGCACGGTCTGCTTTTACTTCATGCCGTATAGGTGCTTCTGGTAATTTCTTAAGATCATCAATGAAAGATACATCACCATTTTGGGCAATTACTAATTCGCGGAACTTATTCCATGCTGATTTATTCTCCAATGTGGTTTTGGCAAGAATTCTTGCTGCTTTCAAATCTTTCGCTTTCTTACCTAAAACCAGCATATGGCTGGCAATCACCAAGCAATGTTCAAGAAAATCGCTTGGACCCTCATTATTCAAAGTATTAACTGCTTCTTTTAATTCAATTGC
>Ga0255393_10048_pt1 | contig 17333 bp, 16 predicted proteins | sample ANMaggSeSYBR01C8_FD_182122 | JGI IMG/M metagenome (GOLD analysis project Ga0255393, IMG submission 182122) | Sediment cell enrichment communities from methane seep in Santa Monica Basin, California, United Staets - ANME aggregate JGI... | ecosystem: Environmental > Aquatic > Marine > Cold seeps >... | reverse complement strand
TGGCTCAAAAGAGACAACTATCCCTTTAGGTCCAACTAATTCAGATGCTAAAAGTGTATAAAAACCAACATTGGCTCCAATATCGAAAACCACACTTCCAGCAGTTACATAATCTGTAAACAATTTCTGTTTCTTTGATTCATAATTACCAATCCAATAACCATACACACCTGATCCAACTATCCATTTTTTACCCTTTAATTTTCCAAGTAATATTGGTAATTGAGACTTTGGAGGTATAAGTCTTAATGGTAGTCTTATTACTTTTCCAATAAGTGAGTTTGCAGAGAATATTTTTACTTTCATAGGTATCCCGTTTATCAATTTACTTGATGAAATTAAAATGTGTTCTTTCAACTTCATCTCTTGCCCTTCACCCTACTGCCGTAATAGCTCTAGTACGCGGCATCCTTTTAAAATGATCAAAAACAAATTCGGCATTTGACTTTACATGTAATTCTTTGCTCTAGATTAATACGCATCCCTAAGTGGCCAATGCTTTAGCTAATATCATGATTTATTTTCGGATTTTCCGCGCGCCAGCCAAAAACCCACTAACGCAAACGCAGGCCCTTCTATCGTCCCGCCCCACTGCTTCCAATGCATGCCCGGATGCGAACCGATACCGATCAGGTCCGCGCCCAGCGACAAGGACAACAGAACCACACCGCCCACGATTAACAACATACCCATCGTTTTTTTAACATAGTTTTCTCCAGTGAACTTTAATTAATTTATTAACGGCTCTGCTGCCCGTCAGGCTTTCCGCTATACAGCCGCTCAAAGCTCTGCAAGGTCATCAGCGTAATCAAAATAAATATAAATACCAAAAAAGCACTAATCCGCACGATTGCCCATTCACCTTCAAGGTCTGGTTCACCATGTGCAATGTCAGTCAACGCCAGGTGGCTCAACACCCCAGCAATCAGGCACAACAAGGCCAGAATGCGTGTGGTAAAGATATAATTTCTGGTTGTTTTCATGCTTTTCTCTTCATAATAATATTTTACCCCTATAAAGCTCCATCATTCCGACCATCTTTTCCTAACAAGCATTTCAACACTGATTTTTCCATCAGATATGCTCAGCAGGTAATTCAAATCGTGTGCTTGATCGTTTAAATTTAGTATTATTCTAACCCGTTGGCAGCTTTGCAGCTTTAAATCAAAGACCCTGTATATGTTCAGGCCATTAAAAAAACAAATCTATAAAAGGAAATAAAGATTCTCCTTGCGCGACTCGAACGGGCTTTGAATTCACTGGTGGTGAGTTCAATGGTCTAAGAACTGGTAATCCTCTGCTTTTGAATTTATTCTATTTCCCCTTTTTACACACCCAGATGTGGAAGTAATAAAAAAGATGGTGAGGGCTTGGAATGCTCCTGTGGAGCGTTACAAGGCCATCCTCCTTAGTTTCACTTTAAATGTAAGATGGCGAGGTTTTGGAATACTCCAGCGAAGTGTTCCAAAGCCTCTTTCCTTAGATCTTCAAAACAAAAATGGCGAGGGCTTGTAATGCTCCTGCGGAGCATTACAAGGGTCATCTTCATATTATGTATATTAAATGTAAGATGGCGAGGGAGGGATTTGAACCGACGACCAAGGGCTTATGGGCTTCTGACTTTCCTGTGGAAAGTTTGAATCTCTACCACTGAGCAACTAAAGATTTATATAAATAGTGGCGAGGGTTTGTAATGCTCCTGCGGAGCATTACAAGGGTCATCTTCATTTTATGTATATTAAATGTAAGATGGCGAGGGAGGGATTTGAACCCACGACCAAGGGCTTATGGGCTTCTAACTTTCCTGTGGAAAGTTTGAATCTCTACCACCGAGCAACTAAAGATTTATATAAATAGTGGCGAGGGTTTGTAATGCTCCTGCGGAGCATTACAAGGGTCATCTTCATATTATGTATATTAAATGTAAGATGGCGAGGGAGGGATTTGAACCCACGACCAAGGGCTTATGAGTCCCCTGCTCTACCACTGAGCTACCTCGCCATGACAGCGTGTCTATTTTATACCAGCGAGAAACTTCTGTCAATATAAGCAGCACTTGGGACCATATAACAAGTTTATTTCACCCGCATAAAATCTTTGTAATTTTCAAGAAAATCTTTAATGATATGCTCTTTCTTAACAGACCTTAGCAGGGACGAGTTTTTTGGGTTGTGGATCTTGCCTTCCACACGCAGTTTAAGTTTGCCCTTCTTATTGATAGTGTAAATGCTCTTGCTGGCTGTAAGTTTACCATCATCTATGCGAACGTTAACCTCATACACAAACTCTTTATGTTTGTTCTTCTTGACCAAAATCGCCGCCCAATCCTTTTTGAAATCCACTTCGATTTCACGTTTATGCTTTTTGAACTCCTTTTTAAGTGCATCAAACGCTGGGATCACCTCGTCCTGCGTAAAACGTTTGATCGCTTTCTTCATTCGCTCGTTTTTTATCTTGATTTCTTTTTTAGTTGCTTTCTGCTCCCTAAAATAAGTATCAAGTTCGTTTTTCCAATCTTCCATTCTGCACACTCCTTTTAACCCCTTCACTCAAAACGTATTGTAAGGTCTTTTTCTTTCAATTCACAATAAATTTAAACCACTTAATTCCAGTGTTTCCCAGACGATATTTTAAATGATACCTGACCCAGCTTGCGAATGGAACTGAAATCTTCCTTCCCAATGATAATATGATCCAAAACGCCGATATCCATCAACTGCCCCGCGCGCACCAGTTCTTCCGTAAAACGAAGATCCTCTGCACTTGGTTTAGAATCACCAGAGGGATGGTTGTGCACCAGGATAATCGCCGCAGCCCGCGCGCGAATGGGAATCTCCATAATCTCCGCCATGCGGGCAGAGGAGTGGTTGATGGTGCCTTTGTACAATTGCTGTTTGCGAATAAGTTTGTTGCGCGTTGTCAACGCCAGCACCCATAATTCCTCCCGCGTTTTTCCCGCCAGCAGATGAGACATATACTTATTCACATGGCCCGGCTCAGTAAATCGCGGTTTAGACACTTCCGATTCCTGCTTCATTCGATATCCCAGTTCAATGGCAGCTTTAATCTGAGCCGCCTTTGCAAGTCCCATCCCCTTCACCTCGCACAACTCATCAAAACTGGCTGCGTGCAGTCCGCGCAGCCCTTCAAATTGATCCAATAACTCTCTGCCCAGTTCTACCGCGCTCTTTCCTGCCACACCCACCCTGAGAAGAATTGCCAATAATTCAGAACTATTCAATGCGCTCTCTCCCCGCTGTGCCAATCGTTCGCGTGGGCGCTCGTTTTCCGGTAAATCTCTAATCCCTTTTCGTCGTTGTGATTGCTCCATGCTGGTTCCTCAGTCTTTTTAATTAACTATACAGCAAAACCAGCCCATCAATGTCCCACTGGAGGTAACCTTCCATGCTATACTTTTACCTTGTGTTTTCCGAGGAGAAAATTGATACATGAAACTTAAGCGAGCCGCTATTTTATCTTTGTCCTTTCTCGCCATTATGTCCACCGACATAGCCGCCCCGCTTGTTGGCCAGATCAGCGCTTCCTTTCCGGAAGTAAATCCAACCCTGATCAAGCAAACGATCACCCTCCCATCACTTATGATGATCTTTTTCGGGCTCATCGCAGGTCAGTTAGTAAAAGTTATGTCAAAAAAAGCGATTCTTGCAATGGGGATAAGTTTATACACTATTGGCGGCATCGCAGGTGGCTGGTCACATACGTTTACAGAGCATCTCGTCATGCGGGCTGTCCTCGGCGCGGGCACCGGATTGATAGTGCCCGTGGTTACTTCTCTTATCGCAGATTTCTACGAGGGTAAAGAACGTGCCGACATGATTGGCTACTCTTTTTCAGTATCACACATCGGGGGTGTGATCATGCCTCCGCTTGCAGCCTGGATCGGAATGCATGATTGGCGCACCGCTTTTCTAATCTACGGCATTGCCCCATTCCTTTTCCTATTTTCAATGCTTTTCATCCCCAAGCCACCTCAGATCAAAGAACCAGAAGCACACATAAAAAGAAAAAAACCTGTCCCGCCGCTCGTTATCTGGTTATCCATCATATCTTTCTTATTAGTGGTCATATTCTTTATCATCATCACTGACCTCCCATTCCTAATTCAAGCCAAGCAAAATATTGCTCCCTATGTCATAACTTTTGGCTTATCTGTTTCCACATTTGGATCCTCCATCACTGGATTGGTTTTTTCACGGGTGTATATGAAATTAAAAAAATGGACTATACCCATCGGTTTGCTAATCACCGCAGCAGGATTCCTTCTCATCACATTCACCCAAAATAGTGCGTTGGTATTGCTCGGCTTGTTAGGCACCGGTTTGGGCGTAGGCTTGTTGTTCTCCTTAATTTTGCTTTTAACCACCGATGCTGTTGGATCAAATGACAGCACTGCTGCCCTGGCAGTGATCAACAGTGCATTTTCAGTCGGAATGTTCATGTCTCCTTTTTTCTATGCCGTTGTGCCCGGTCTGTTTTCCAATGAACCAGACATCATATTCAACTTTCAATTAGCAAGTTACTCTTTTCTCGGAGCAGGTATCGTCGTTATTCCAGCAGTTCATTTTTTCATGAAAGATAAATTGCTAAAAACCGTTTAATTACACATTCTCAAAATAAATGTCAACTTTCACGCTGAAGACAATTGCGAGCAATTTTTTAGCAGCTGCAGTTATCTTCAGCTTAATGCTATAATTTTTCAGTTATCTTTTTTAAAGAAAATTTCCACGCAGAATGAATAAAAACACGGTTGCTCATCTAAATTATCTCGTCATCGGTCATGTTACCCGCGACATCCATGAAAGTGGAAACACACTCGGTGGTACAGCTGCGTACTCCGCTGTTTGCGCGCGCGCACTGGGAAGAGTACCCGCTATCCTGACAGCCGGAGAAAAAGGTCATTCCCTGCAGGAATTAGATGGCCTTCTTATAAAGTGGAAAGACTCACCACATTTCTCCACATTTGAAAATATAGAAACAGATCACGGACGCAAACAAATCCTGCATGCGATTGCAGAGCAGTTATTGCCTGAAGATGTTCCATTAGGCTGGAGAAATTCCCCAATCGTCCATTTGGGACCTGTCGCAGGTGAAGTCAATCCGGAAATCATTGACATTTTTCCTGATTCTTTCATTGGCTTAACGCCGCAGGGATGGATGCGCACCAGAGATGAGAACAATGTGGTGCATTTCCAACCATGGACCGATTCAGACAGGTTGCTCCAACGCGCGGACGCTGTGGTATTAAGTATTGAAGACGTCATGGGTAATGAGGATTTGATCCAGTCATACGTTGACAGGACAAACATCCTGGTTGTTACCGAAGGGCATAACGGAGCCAGAGTTTACTGGAATGGTGATGTCCGCCATTTTTCCGCTCCGAATGTACCTGTTGTTGACCCAACAGGAGCAGGAGATATTTTCGCGGCAGCATTTTTTGATCGTCTTGAAACAACCCGCAGCCCATGGGAATCAGCAAGGAGAGCCGTTCAGATCGCCTCCCGCTCTATCACGCGAGTGGGGTTAGCAGGTGTGCCAACAATTCAGGAAATTCGTTCTTTTCAAATTGAAGTAATTGAAGGAAAATAACTATATGGCAAAAGTATATACACTAGTGAACCAAAAAGGCGGAGTCGGTAAAACCACTTCCGCCATCAATATTGGCGCCTATCTGGGATATTTCGGCCAAAAAGCCCTCATCGTCGATCTTGATCCACAGGCAAACGCCACTTCTAGCCTGGGAATCGATAAAATGACGGTTAAAAACGGGACCTACGAAGTCATGATTGGGTCTTCGCCAATCTCACCAGCAATACTGCATAACCCTCGTTTAAAACTTTCGATTTTACCATCATCCCCCTCTCTGGCTGGCGCAGAGGTTGAATTGCTGGAACTGACAAACCGAGAATTTCGATTGAAAGAATCGCTGTCTTCAATTCTTGACCGGTACGATTATATTCTGATTGACTGCCCTCCCTCGTTGAGCATCATTACTGTCAACGGCCTTATCGCCGCGCTGGATGGCGTGCTTATCCCGGTCCAATGTGAATACCTGGCTTTAGAGGGTATCGGGCAGCTCACGCAAACACTCCAGCGAATTCAGAAATCTCTTTTCCCAGAATTAAGTGTGAGAGGAGTTGTTATGACTATGTATGACGGCCGCACCAGATTGGCTGCGGACGTTGTCAGTGAAATTAAAAAGTTTTTTCCATCACAAGTATTCCAAACGATAATACCGCGCAGCATTCGGTTAGCTGAAGCGCCGTCTTATGGACTTCCAATCGCAATCTATGCGCCCAGCTCATCCGCCGCAAAAGCTTACATGAATCTATCACATGAGATATTAGCCCAGGATGGGGTGCGCATACCAAAAATAGATATCAAGGTGAAATAATATGACACGCAGAGGATTAGGTAAAGGTTTAGATGCGCTCATCCCCGGAGATTTTCAACCAGAATCATCAGGAGGTTCACAGCAAGTACTAATCACAGCAATTTTACCCAACCCCTCCCAGCCGCGCAGTGAGATAAACATCGAGGGGTTACAGGAACTTGCACAATCCATTCTTGAACACGGCATCCTGCAGCCCCTGATCCTTTCCAAGAGCCCGACTGACAACCAATATACACTAATTGCTGGGGAACGGCGGCTGCGTGCAGCAGAAATAGCAGGACTTAAATCTGTACCAGCCATCATTCGTGAGGTCTCTGAACAAGAACGGCTTGAAATTGCCCTTATCGAAAACATTCAACGTGAGGACCTCAGCCCGCTGGAAGCCGCTCTTTCATATCAGCAATTAAATAATGAATTTCACCTTTCTCATGAAGATATATCTGCCAGGGTGGGTAAAAGCAGGGCATCTATTACAAATACACTCCGTTTATTAAAACTCCCGAACAATGTCCAATCCGCTCTGCAATCAAGGGAGATCAGCGAAGGTCACGCGCGCGCGCTTCTGGGGCTTCCCTCTAAGAAATCACAAATTGCTGTTTTACAGACAGTTCTTAATAATCAGTTAAACGTACGCCAAACTGAAATTTTAGTCCGCAAATTTTCCGGGCAAAAACCAGAAGTTAAGAAAGGTAAAAAGACAGTATCTCCAGAAATAAAATCTCTTGAAGATCAGATACGAACGTTATTAGGCACAAAAGTAACCCTCAATCATGGTAAAAAAGGGGGAACACTTGTGATCCATTATTATTCTGAAGAAGAATTGAATACGCTAATCGACCGTTTCAATAAATTTTAATGCAAAAACGCATTCTCACCAATGCACAGGTACATTCATTTTCTATGGATGAGCAACCGGCTGATACGGTTGTGATAGAGGAAGGGCATATCTCAGCCATCGGAAAAGCAAGTGAGATCATCTCGCAATTCAGCAGCAGTGCAAAGATAGAAAATTTACGTCAATCAATCTTGATGCCATCTTTTACAGATGCCCATATCCATTTACTTACATACGGCCTCAGTTTACAGCGTGTCAATGTGGAAATGCCAACCAAGCAAAGCTGCCTGGACCAAATAGCAAATCACGTAAAGAACACCGATCACGGAAAATGGATTATCGGGCATGGATGGGATCAAAATATCTGGGCAGATGGGTATGGCTCAAAAAAAGACTTGGACAATTTGTCAACTCAACATCCGATCTATCTTACTCATAAATCCCTTCACAGCAGCTGGGCAAATTCGTTGGCGCTGAAAATAGCGGGGATCAACCATCACACACCAAACCCGCGGGGAGGAATAATCCAGCGCGACGCTTCAGGAGATCCAAACGGTATTCTTCTTGAAAACGCTATGAGAATGGTCGAATCTGTTATTCCAGAACCAAATATTCCCGATCGTGAAACAGCAATTCTAAAAGCACAAACCGAACTGCACAGATACGGCATCACTGCTGTGCATGATTTTGACCCTTGGTCCGTATATGAGACATTAAATAATCTTTACGCCAGAGGTGAGCTTTTCCTGCGGGTCACCAAAGGAATTCCCGAACCTTTCCTCGACAAAGCCATCGGGATGAAACTTAAAAGCGGAAGCGGAAATAATTGGATAAAGATTGGCTGGCTGAAGTTATTCTCAGATGGCGCATTGGGTGCGCGAACCGCCGCAATGCTAACTCCTTACGAAAGCTCACAATCATTAGGCCTGCTATTTTTGTCACGCGAAGAAATTTCGGCATATGGGAAAAAAGCGCTGCCTTACGGGATAGGTTTAGCTGTTCATGCCATTGGTGACCGGGCAAACCAGGAAACCCTGCTGGCAATGTCGGATCTAAAGAAAACAGGGCTGTTAAGGATGTCGACACTCAAGTCAAGAATCGAACATGTACAGCTCATCCAAGAAGAGGATATTAAGTTGTTCGCAGAGCTGGGTGTTACCGCGAGCATGCAACCACTTCACGCCATTTCAGACAAGAAAATGGCTGATGCAAATTGGGGTAAACGATGTGTTCATTCCTACGCCTGGAGCTCAATTCTTCAAAGCGGCGCTCAGATGATATTTGGTTCTGATGCTCCTGTTGAGTCTCCCAACCCATTTCACGGTCTGCACGCCGCTCTTTCCCGCAAGCAGCTTGGATATGCCTCCAAAAAAGAGATAGGTTGGATCCCAAGACAATGTGTGAACTTGCAGGATGCTTTAAGCGCATATATCTCCACCCCTCCGATTGTTGGTGGCTTTGGAAAGATGCTCGGAAAAATCAAATTAGGATATGCGGCTGATCTTATGCTTCTCCCACAAAATTTTTTTAATTTACCACCAGATAATATCCAATTCGTCCTCCCTTTAGCGACGATGGTAAACGGAAATTGGGTGTATAAAAATGATAATATTAATATAGACATTTAATAAGGCTGAACAGAAAAGGTATCTAATTATGGAAAATAATAATACTGAAAAATCATTGAAAATCGAATTTCTCGCGAAGAACCTGAGCATCGCTCGTGAAGCATCCGGAAAGACAGTTAAAGAGTGCAGTTTACTGCTTGATATCCCAACCAGCCGCCTGAAAAATTATGAGAAAGGCAAATTTATTCCATCGCTTCCGGAAATCGAAGCATTATCTTTCCTGTTTAGAATCCCAATCATAGCATTTTTTAAAGAAGATGGCGCGAAAGATCACCTCATTACAACTGAAAGTGCTCAAATTCAAAGATTAATAAAGATTCGCCAGCAAATTATAGGTACACGAATCCACCTCGCCAGAGAAAAAGCAAAAAAGTCCATGAAACAATTATCAAAAATAACTTCGATCCCTGTTTCCCGCATTAAACGCTATGAAGAAAGCACCACACCGATTGCCTTTAACGATCTCCAGAAAATAGTGAATGCGTTGGATCTTTATCTGGATGATTTTTTCGATCATGAAAGCCCGTTGGGAAATTGGCAGAATAACCAAACAAAGAATATTGCTTTTGGGTACCTTCCCGAGGAAATTAGAGAATTTATTGCAGATTCAAACAATCTGCAATATTTAAAAGTTGCTCGTAATTTATCGAATATCGGTATTGATACATTCAATCACCTTTCCGATTCGTTAGCCGAACTGACCAACACCTTCCAAGATACGAAGAAGAAATTTGACTGATAAAGTTCATGAGAAAGAAAGGGATTGTTCGCGCAGCTGTTGAATCTGATATCTCTGCAATTGATAAATTCCTTAAACAACGGATCAATATCCACCGCCACCTAGATTGGAGAAACCCAACGGAATGGGTCGGCAGATCCCCTCTCCTTCTCTACATCTCATCTGACAATTCAATTGAAGCGATTCTGAATTGCGTGCCAGAACCGCAAGATACCTACTGGATTCGCCTTTTTGCTTATAAAAATCCATTCTATAAGGTTTCCTATTGGAATGCGCTCTTTAATATCACCGGATTAGAAATAATCACAGACCAGTCCGACAATCCAATAATTGCCTCTCTCGCTTACCAGAACTGGATGAAAGATCTATTAAAAATGGAGGGTTGGGTAGAAAAGCAACAAGTAATCCAATTTAAATGGGACAACAAAAATAAAGCAAAGCTATTTGAATCTGTCATCCCCTCCACCCCTATCCGTCAGATGACGTACGCTGATATCGAAAAAGTTGCTTATATTGACCAAGCCTGCTTCCATCCTTTATGGCAGCAATCAAAAGAAGCTTTAGAACACGCATTTGCTCAATCTTCCTATTCTACTGTATTTGAAAACAATCAATCTGTTTGTGGGTTTCAGATCAGCACCTACGACAAGGGAAAAGCACATTTAGCGCGTCTTGCTGTCCTGCCAGATTTCCAAAAGCAGCATATTGGCGAAAAAATGGTTTTGAATATGCTAAAGTATTTTGATGATCACGGAACAGATTATGTATCCGTGAATACTCAGCAGGACAATTACAATTCTATTGGGTTATACAAAAAACTTCATTTCAGAAAAACAGGCGATTCTTTTCCTGTTTATATTTATTGTTAAGAAAAGAGCTGGTATGCATACCAGCTCTTACAGCAATTAATTCAGTATCTTTCAAGCACCGCGTCCATTACCTGCCCACAAGGGACGCCCGCTTTCTTCACGAATCTGTACTTCAATGATTTTCGTTAAGTTTTCTATATGTGAAATTTCAAACTCATCGATAGTTTCATAGAAACCCTTTAAGGCAATTGAATCACCAATCTCTGCAGAAAAACCCGCGTCTATCGCAAACCGCAATGCCCTGCCTTCGACAACAATTTCTTTACCAATTCCACAAATAATCACCAATAGATCCTCTTCTATTTGTGTGACAATTCCCGTAAAAGAAACAATATCTTTTAATTCCTCACCAGTAGTAACACGGGTACTCTCCAATCTATTTCCTCCCCCTTGCTGCTCACTCGAATCATTTACGCGGCCATTCCCCTGCCCAAAACCTCTTTCCTCTGAGCTTTCCTGAATGGGCGATAGATTTCTTTCCTCTAAGTTTCCCTTATTAATTAACTGGTTTTGTTTCGACTGATTCGCTTGTTCCCCGGTATCCGCCCGTGCAATAGTTCGATAAACACCTCCGAATATTAAACCAGCACTGACACCTAAGACAACAACCCCTAGAACAATTTTCTTAATCATTTGTACTCCTTAATTATCTTCTGCCAATTTTTCTGTTTTCTTTAGCCCAACCACACGTCGGGTAACCTTAGTGATCCACTTCCAGTGAATATAGAAATGCAAAATTGTGGAGATCAGCATCACTACACCTGACCACGAGTGAATGACGTCCCATACTTCTTTCGTGAAAATGAAACTATAAATTGGCTGGACATTTCTTCCGCTTGGATAAAACATCAGAACAACGCCTGACACTGCTACGACCAGAAAACTCAAAGCGGCAACTGCATCTACAATGATATTGAAACGAGCGTATTGATTCAAGCTTTTAATCCCGCCAGTTTTACATCGGAAAAACCGTTTATACATTACAAGAATCCATTTATCGTGCACAGCAATATGAACAACTAGAACTATGATCATCCCAATGCCCGACCATAAATGAATAACATCCCACATTTCCCGATCGAATACAACAACAGTTCCATAATCAAGATTACGGCCGCCCTGAAACCCAACCGGAAAATACAGAAAAAATACGCTGGAAAAAAGGATGGCCAATCCAGTTACTGAAAGCAATATAAAAAGCCACCAACGATTTAAAGTCACGGTTGAAACTGAAGTTTTTTTTGCTTCCATTATATTTCTCCAAATAATCTTTATCAACAAGAAATATAAGGTATATATGTGAAGATAATGTAAAGAAAAAGTGAGAAATTAGAGAAGATCCTGATTAACCTATTTTTTTCGTTTATTGCGTTTTTCTAAGCTAATCAAATTCAAAAAAGCTTCATGCACAATAGGGTCAAAATGGGTTCCTTTTCCCTTTTTGATCTCTTTCAACGCTTCTTTGTCCGACCATGCTTTACGATATGGCCTATCTGATCTCAATGCATCCCAGACATCAACGATCGCAAAGATCCTTGCAGAAAGAGGAATTTCTTCACCAGTCAAGCCGCGCGGATAACCGCTGCCATCCCATTTTTCATGGTGGCAGTATGGAATATCCATCGCTTTTTCCAGAAAAGGTATCTTAGATAGCATATCATACGCGAATTGTGGGTGCTTCCGCATTACCACCCATTCTTTTTCAGAAAGGGACCCTTTCTTAAATAATATAGTATCGGGAATACCCATTTTTCCAATATCATGCAGTAATGCTCCCCTCCGCACATGTTTTATCTTATCTTCAGTGACGCCAAGCTTTCTACTCAATCGCAGAGTGAGGTCCATCACACGTTGACTATGACCTTCTGTTTCTCGGTCTCTCAATTCAAGTGTACGCGCCCATCCTTCTAGTGTAGTTTCATATGCGGCAACCAAATCAAGATTTGATTTTTCCAAATCCTGGAACAGCTGTGCATTATCCACAGCAATAGCTGTTTCCGCAGTGAGCGTTTTTAAGAAATCCATCCAATCCCCGGTAGGATGAAGTTCAGTACGGTGAAAAACTTCCAGAACACCTTTTATCTTCCCTTTTGTAATTAAAGGAACTCCAAAATACGAGACAAATTTTTCGTCGTCAATTAAAGGTGCTTGATGTAGAGATGTCAATTCGTCTTTCAGGTTGCTTATATTAATCACTTCACCAGACTCCGCAGCTCTTCCAGCCAACCCCTGCCCCATTTCCAATTTTGTATGTTTCAATGCATCCGTTTTGAATCCCTGACCGGCAACAAATACCAATTGTTGCTCTTCTTCATCCAGCAGGAGCACATCTGCTGCATCTACTTCCAATTCTTCGGTAACCTGTTCTAGCAGTAGATATAAAGGAATTTGGAGGTCAATATTTGTCGTAATTGCAATGTTAATGTTTTGCAGCGCGGATAATCTCCTTAGTTGAAGCTGTAGTCTTTTTTCAGTTTCGCGCCTCCGAACAAGCTCCCTTTGTCCCATTGAATAAAGTTGGGCATTATTAACCGCCACTGCTGTTTGCTGTGAAAGGGTTAATAAGATTCGATTATCCTGATTTGTATACGGTTGTTCTGATTGTTTTGGTCCCAGGATGATCATCCCTAATAGTTCACCAGCTGTTTTTAACGGTATGAATAGTTCCGCTTCCAGTCTATCTATTATTTCTTTCTCCTCCCGCCACATGGCTCTGAAGATTGGATGAGTTTCCAATTCCTGCCGCACAACAGCATGCTCATATGCATTTATCCGTCCGATCAGAGGATGATCAGCAGCAATCTTAGTACGCGGGGGAAGTGTCATCCCAATTTGCGTGTTTAATAAGAAATGTTTTTGTCTTTCATTGCGCAGAAATAACGCGGCCTTTGTTACATGCATCGTGTCAGTGATTTCCCGCAGAATCATCTCTGAAAGCAAATTAATATCCATAACAGATGAAGAAGCTTGGCTGACACGTTGAATCATCATCATCTCACTGTATCTCTCCCTGAAGAAGAAACGATCAATTCGGCTTTGCAGCATATCACGGAAAGGCTGAATTACAATCGCCGCAACAATGGAAACGACCAAAGAAATTGTAAATAGTTCCGATTGAGTATCTGCATTAAAAATTAGAAAAGCTACAGTAAGAACAAGGAAATAAGCCGCCCCGATAATCACAGTCGGGATGGTATAAAGAATGCTTTTTCTTATCACCACCTGAATATCCAGCAATTGGTGCCTGAGTATGGAATAGGTGATGATCAAGGCAGCCACCACATTCGCCGCAATATCCACTGGATACTTTCCCAGACCCACAAAATTAGATACTGCTCCAACAAGGATTACGATGATCGCGAAAACAAGAAGCATATTCCTGGTGATATGTGTTCCATCGCGTGATTCTCGTGTATTGCGGTAAAGTTGGAATAATCTAAAGACTGTTAATACATATCCCGGTCCTACCACTAATGCGATCCAGGGGCTCAATTCATAATTTAATTCCCCATTAATAATAGAAGCATACGATACTACCAGATCGGTAAATAAACTAACTGCTGCAGCAAAAAAACCATAAGTATAAATTAAACGCGACCAGGCTTTTATTGGATCATGAACCACTCCCTGTGTAAAATAGAACAGGGTGATCATCGCTGCGATACCGCCTCCTGCAGTCATCAGCCGAAACCAGAAGGTTGTATCTCCAAAACCAACCATTACTATGAACGCGCTAATAGACCAGACTAACATCGAAAGAAGATACAATCGGAATCTGCGTTTTGTATTATTTTGTGGCTTGCTAACAGCTACCAATATATATAACAACATATATAAAACCGTTGCAATTCCAGGAATGATCGTGTTCAAGTCAAACGTCATAAGCCGAAAATTTTATCCTACTTTCATCAATTTTTCCAACTGCTGATCTTTAGGCTGCATATGCGGTGGTTTTATATGTGCAATATCTGCGCCAGCATCCCGCTGGCTCTGAATATAATTTTTAAATGCGCCAGAAGGCAGCTTTGTGATCGACAAGTAGTCGTCACCCATTATCTCTTCCAAATCCCCAAATTCTGGATTCACTTTTGTCAGGGCTTTTTTGATCTTCTTCTTTAATGTGGTGAGAGAAGGTTTTTCTGCTTCTTCTAATTCAAGATACAGGTTAAGAATTGTTTTTCCATCTACAGCTTCCTTCCTGACAGCCCAATCCACATATTGAATGCCTGATTCCTCCAAAGCATACCAGACCGTTTTTTCGGTAAACCTAACCATATTCCTTAAATCCAGGTAATCATCACATCGGGAGAAGAACCTAAATTGGGGCAGTTTACAACCAATTTCTGCGTCTTCTGTTGCGATCACTTCAAAAAAATCTCCGATCCTATAGCGCAATAACACACCTCCGTGGAAATTTGTCATCACAATTTCATACACACCAGGGGATAATTCATCCATCAATAGGGTTTTTGGCGCATAGGAGGGATCCTCTTTAGCTTTTTGATGTTCATCTAAAGGAATAAATTCATAGAAATTAATATCTGGCAGGAAAGTCATCCCTTTATAATTCCATGCCTGCATACAAAGAAGTCCACCCTCTGTGGTTCCAACTATTTCCAATGGCATCTTCCCCCAATAATGCTCGACCTTGTCTTTATAGATATCCGTATCCATCCCGCCGGCCCCTATTCCTTTAAGATTCCAAAGATCCTTCGGCAAAACATTTCTCTTCTGCAATTTTGCCTTCACGGAAGCTTTGATATACCTGCCAAGGATACTTGGCTTAAGCATTTTTAAGGAGATTTTACCTCCACTCTTTCCGCTTTCAATAAGTTCCCCCATCTTCACCAAAATACTTGCTAAACCAGTAAAATAATCAATTCCTGTTTCCATGCCTTTGCTGAACCCGGCTGCTAACCGCTCGCCGAATTCCATTTCCTCTCCTTCAGCAAGCGATGGAATGAACTTCACGTCAATTAAATCCGAAATGGCTAAACACATATAGGCAGAAATATATGGCAAGGGTGCCATTGCGAGGAGAAAATAATCATCTGTTTCAACCTGAACATCTCCTTTTTCCGAGCTGGAACAAAGAATCATCCCCGTTAAAAAAGCTTCACCGATTTTTTCATACATACCGTCTGTTAATGGGACCCACTTGCAGGTATATCTTCCGGACTTCCCCGATGTACGCGCCCAGCGATAGTTTGCTTTCGGCAGATCATCCTCTTTTTTGTCCTTCAGGAATTCAACATAATCTGCATAAACGGTTAGTGGTACTTTCTTCCGGAATTCTTCAACTGTCTTTGGGGGACGCCCCCCAAAATAATGTTTTCCCAGATTGCAATCCTTTAATGCTGCAAACTGTTCAATGAGCAGCCGCTCCTGAATTTGCATATATTCTTCCATTGAAAGATCCAGGTATCCGCAATATTTCGCCCAAATTTTTTCTTTTTCGCCCTTCTTAATTAGTTCAGACGTGTATGTCATTTTCTTTCCTCCATCATTGGTTTTTTTGCTTCAATAATTATCGGGTTGGGAGCCCAGAACCGTTTTGACTTTAATTCTCGTGCTTTTATAGATACAAAACCTTGTGCTTTAATAACCTCTCGCCATTCGCTTACAGTTAAAATATTGGCAATTGCTTCTGATTCCGCTCTCGCGCGCGTTAGATTTTCCGCAAACATGAAATATACAAAAGCAACTACCTTTATCAAGGTTCGGATTATTCCAATCTTCCACTTTTTTGATCCCCCAACATCCGCAGCATGGAACATGCCATTTGGCTTAAGCGATGAGTAGCTATTCCTGAGCAGAAGATCAACATTCATATGGTGGGTTGCCAGGCAGCAAGTTACAACATCGAATGTATGTTTCTTGAACGGCATCGCATGCGCTGATGCACAAACCAATTGGATAGATGAATTGTTGTTATTTTTTCCTATCTGTTCTTTCGCATTAGAAAGCATTTCGAAAGTAAGATCCAAACCAACCACATGATGATAAGGAATCTTCTGTGCCGTGAGATATTGCGGAATAAATGCTGTACCGGTTGCAATATCAAGGATGTTCTGATAACCAACAAAATCAATTTCGTTGATCAGTTCCTGAATAAAATCCAAATAACTAACCCCCCATAAACGGTTTAGCTCGCTATTCATCAGACTTTCATAGCGTGAAGCCATTTCTGTAAATGTCTCGATGATATGATCTTGTTCGCTCATTGTAAGGGCACCTTAATGTCAAATATAATTGTCCGCCCTCCGAACTTCATTATTATATCTGATTTTTTCTCTTTTATTTTGAGGTATCAATATCGTTATCGGCTGACAAACGGAGGATATAAAAAAAAGAAGATAAGCGATTCATATAAACAAGGATATTTTTTTCAAATTCCGGATTTTTACGAAAAATACCAACTGCTTGTCTTTCCATTTTCCGCGTAATTGTTCGGCAGATATCCAAAACCGCACCCGCCTTGGTTTTTCCCGGAAAAGTAAAACTCTTTGGATTATCCAATTCCCTGCTATAGAAATTTATTTTATCTTCCAGCCATTTTACGAGTTTCCCGGTATTAAATTCGTCCGCAGTTGACTCAGATGCACCTGCACTGCCCCTGTTTTATCCGATCCATACCTTTGGCGTAGACCAGAGCATTCAGGGTGTAAGAGTTGGCTCTATGTATGATTCTAGTGATCATTTTTGGAATATTACTGATTGGTTCCTGATTGCTCAATCTGGAGCAGAGCCAAATGGATAAGGATGGTTTAAAAAATGTGTTTTTTTCAGGTAAGGGTGACTCTGGCAATACATATCTTTTTAATGGCAGAAAAATAACAAAAGATAATCC
>Ga0255393_10046_pt1 | contig 17393 bp, 18 predicted proteins | sample ANMaggSeSYBR01C8_FD_182122 | JGI IMG/M metagenome (GOLD analysis project Ga0255393, IMG submission 182122) | Sediment cell enrichment communities from methane seep in Santa Monica Basin, California, United Staets - ANME aggregate JGI... | ecosystem: Environmental > Aquatic > Marine > Cold seeps >... | reverse complement strand
ATAGCGCGAAATGCTCCATGGCATAACTAACGCGACTAAACTAAATGACAAGGGAGTGATATCAAGCCCAGGTATCGGGATAATTTTCAGAATATATAATATGTTAGCAATCCAAGAAACAATAACCGCGACAATGAAAAACACCGTTTGTATCCGGCGGCTTTTCTGGCCGTTTAATAATTCTTTGACCAGCCATATCGTTCCGACAAAAAGGCACATATAGCTAAAAACCATGTGCACAAAAAATGCAGCCCCATGTGTGTAATAACCCAGATGAAACACGTCTGACATCACAGAAACATCGGTCCAGATCAAGTGATGGTATTCATTAGTAAATGCCAAAAACAATGTCGTAAGGGGAATTGCCCAGATCAGCCACCGGAATTTATTGGTTAGGATTTTACTTTTTCCAGTATATTCCGCCGCAAATATTATCCAAAGCGGAGAAACGGTTGTAATTCCCAAATACTGCCATTTTGACCAGAAGATCTTTCCATTTACCGTCATCGCCCCCGCCTCAAAGATCGAGGCAAAACTCCATATAGTTAAAGACAGCATCAGCATTGCAAACGGAATACTGCCTGAATTGATCCGCCGCTTCCAGGCCATTCCAGCAGATATAAAACAAAGCACCGCTGAAATAGCATACGCTATCGTAAAACCTGGGAATTGATAATGCATTAATATTTGTCCCTTTAGATATATTTTATCATTTTTATGCATACCGGGAACAATAAAGCAGGTCCTTCCTCTTTTCTTGAATAACCCGGCACCTACAGGATAATTGTACAACTATAAAACTGTTAATGATTTACGCTTTTTTATCGATCACAGTTTCAGACTCTTTATAAAAGAGCACACCAACAATCAACGGAAACTTTCAATCATTATATAATTTTTATATACATCATCGAAAACGAGTGCAACATGAAAATATATCCATCAGCCACAAAAAATGATTTAAATGATTTCATCAACCTGCCTTTCAAGATATACAAATCCGATCCGATGTGGGTACCGCCATTAAAAAGCGAACTGCACAACCAGTTCAAACCTGCTAAGAACCCGTTTCTTGACCACTGCACGTACAAACTATTTTTATTAAAGGATAACGGGGAAGTTGTCGGCAGGGTTGCCGCTCTCATTGACACCCTTGCGAATGAATTCTGGGGAAAATCTATCGGGTTGTTTGGATATTATGAATGCCCACCCGATGAAACCGCCTCCAGGTTACTGCTGGATGCCGCGCGCATTTGGCTGCATAAGCAGGGAATGAGCACAATGCGCGGCCCATGGAGCTTTGTCTCGCAGGAGTGGGGCGCCGTAGTTGAAGGGTTTGAACCACAACCGGTCATTATGGCTCCATACAACCCGCCTTATTACATCGATCAGTTTGATGCTTACGGGCTTAAAAAGACCAAAGACCTTCTCGTTTACGTCATCGACGCGCAGGACGGTTATCAGATCCCTGAGCGGATATTAAAACTCACTGATCGTGTGGCTCAAAAATATAATATCCATGTCCGGCCGCTCAACATGAAGGATTACGAACGTGATGTTGAAAAATTTATCGCATTATCCAATGAAAGCCTCATGAATAACTGGGGATACGCGCCAGTGACAAATGCGGAAGCAGAGGCACTTGCGAATGATCTGAAACCCATCCTGCATGAAAAAGCGGTCATGTTCGCCGAAGATAACGGTGGGAAACCGATCGGGTTTGGAATAGCTCTGCCAGACATCAATCAAATTTTAAAGCGCATCAATGGAAGGTTGTTTCCTTTTGGATGGCTAAAACTGCTGTTCGGCCTGCCAAAGCTCACCCACTACCGCATGTTCGCGCTGGGTGTCATCCCAGAATACCACGGCAAGGCGGTGGATAGTCTCATCTATCGGGCATTATACGAATCCTGCTTCAGTCCAACCGTGCGTATGGAGATCAATTATGTACTTGAGGACAATGGACCCATGAATAATGCCATCGTTAAATTGGGAGCTAAACCCCTGCGCCGCTACCGCATTTTTGAAATGCCTGCCTCCTGAAGAACACACGCTCTAGAAAAAAATCTATGAAAGAAATTGTCTAAGACCCGTTCTTCTCTTCCATGGCGCGTACCCATTCAGATTTTTTAACCGGCACCGTATCATAAGCAGCCATCTGGTCGATCAAATCAATCGAATCAACCGCTGACAGGATCATTTCCCGATGTGGTGCATGGATAAACATCTCCAGCACTGCGTGATCCAGAAACGCCAACAATTGCCCATAATAATTTTTCACATTTAACAGTCCGCACGGCTTGGCATGCATGCCCAATTGCGCCCATGTTAATACCTCAAAAAATTCCTCGAACGTACCATACCCACCCGGCATCGCGATGTACCCGTCAGCCAGTTCAGCCATGCGCGCTTTCCGCTCATGCATCGAATTAACCACGATCAGATCATCCAATTCCATAAACGCTACTTCCTGGTCCGCAAGCGTCTTTGGAATTACTCCGGTTACTTTGCTCCCGCCCGCCAGAGCTGCCCGTGCAACTTCTCCCATCAATCCCACACTCGCTCCGCCATATACCAGGTGGATACCCCTGCTGGCAATCTCTGACCCCAGCTGCTGAGCGGCTGCGCGGAAAACAGGCGACCGTCCAGGGCTCGATCCGCAGTACACACAAATTGTGTTGATCTCCATCTATTCGTCTGCTCTTTCTACAATGATGGTGCCTTTGCTTATTAATGCGGCAATTGCTCCCACCGCAGCCAATTGCGGTGCCAGAAATACACCCACCACTCCTAAGGAAAGTGGAATATCTATCAGTGTGTTTCCTTTTTCATTTTGAATGATCACACGGCGGATATTGCCTTCATGGACCAGTTCTTTGATCTTAGAGATCAGCTCCTCGCCCGAAACATGAAACTCTTCTGTATGTGTTTTCTCTGTCATTTTTTCTCCTGCTTTCTTAAGATCTCAGGTCTTCATTTAATAAAAATAATCCCAATTATTCCCATTTTGATCACATCTACTATTCATTTTATTTTACAGTTTTGCGTCTATCAAGTATAGATAAAAATGCGCCCTTACGAAAGGGCACATTAATCCTCTTTATCATACAAATTACGCAATCACTTTTTCTATCGCTTCCATCACGTCCGGCGTCAGTTTTTCTACAATATCTACCGCTTTCATGTTCTGGTGCACCTGTTCCACACGGCTGGCACCGGTGATCACCGTACTCACATTGGGATTCTTCAGCAGCCAGGCAATCGCCAATTGCGCAGTTGTAGCTCCCAGGTCGTCGGCTATTTCTGTTAATTTATTAACCTTTTCGAGCAGCACCCTGTCGGTCAGCTTTTCCAACAGCCTGGAATACTGTGGAAGAGAACCACGTGATCCTTCCGGAACACCGTCATTGTACTTCCCGGTCAGCAAACCGGATGCCAACGGGCTCCAGGTAGTTGAGCCGTATCCATATTCACGGAACAGGCGCTCATACTCCACCTCAAAACGCTCTCGGTGGAACATATTATATTGCGGCTGCTCCATCACTGGTTTATGTAAATGATGCCGCTCTGCGACCTCAATTGCCGCGACAATGTCCGCGGCCGGCCATTCCGACGTGCCCCAGTAGATCGCTTTTCCCGATTCAATAATAGTATGCATCGCCCATACCGTCTCTTCAACAGGAGTGTTGGGATCAGGGCGGTGGCAATAAATCAAATCCACATGATCCAGCTCCAACCGCTTAAGTGAGCCGTCTATTGCTTCTAATAGATACTTCCGGTTAAGTGTATTCTTCTCATTGACTCCATCATTCAATCCCCAGAAGAGTTTTGTGGAGATCAAGTAACTGGAGCGCCGCCAGCCCAATTTCTTCAGGGCTGTTCCCATCAACTTTTCAGATTCGCCTTTAGCATATATTTCCGCATTGTCAAAAAAATTCACGCCCGCTTCACGCGCCGCAGACATCATTTCCACTGCCGCATCCAAATTCACCTGATTATGAAAAGTAACCCACGATCCAAGCGACAGTTCACCCACGCGCACGCCAGATCGCCCCAAATGCCTGTATTCCATAATTTCTCCTCCGATAAGTTATTTCTTAATTAATACTTTACTCCAAAACAAGGGGGGTTTCCATCATTGTTTTATTAACGGCTGCTTGAGGGTAAATTAGTGAAGTACTTAATCGCCCAAGTGTTTGATGAAAATGCGCCGGCGTTTGTGTTGGCGGCGTTCAAAATGTTTCCACTGTGCCTGCACAGCGATGTTTGATTCCAGTTCCGGGTTTGATTCCACTTTCTTTATCCCAAAATCACGGAATACTTCAAACATACGGTTGATCAACACAGCATTAACGCCCTTCCCTTGGTATTCCTTCGCAACAGCAACCAACACCAGGTCCGCGCGCTCATTTTTCTTCAGTGCACGCATTAAATGGAAGAACCCAAACGGGAACAGCCGTCCCCTGGAACGCTGCAGCGCTTTCGAGAGCGAAGGCATCGTCACTCCAAACGCGACCATACGCCCGTCCGTATCCACGATCACGGGCACAAAATCCGGCGAAATAAACCCGAAATATTGATCAATGTAAGCATTCACCTGTTCCTCACTCAACGGCACCACCCCATATAAGTGTTTGTACTCCGCGCCCAGCATATCAAACAACTCACGCGCGTAAGGGAGCAGCTCTTTTTTATCTTTCACTTCCAGCAGCCGCAGGTTATTGCGCTTCAACACCAGCTTGGCCAGTTTTGCGATCTTTGGATCAACCGCTTCCGGCATGGGCATTTCATATTCCAGATAATCCACATCCTTCACATACCCTGCCTGCATCAGATGATCGCTGTAATATGAATAGCTGTAACCTGCCGCCTGCGTGGCAAGTTCCTCAAACCCTTCCACCAGCATCCCGGCGTGATCCAGGTTGGTGAAACCCATTGGACCATGTACATCCGTTAAACCCTCGCTGCGGGCCCAATCTTCTACCTTTTCTAACAGCGCCAACGATACCTCGGGGTTATTAACCGCGTCAAACCAGCCAAAACGCATAAAGGATTGCCCCCATTTCTCCTTATGCCTGCGGTTGATGATCCCGGCAACACGGCCCACCACTTGTTTACCTTCATAAGCCAGCCAGCAGCGCGCTTCGCAATAGGCAAACGCGGGGTTCTTCTCCCGGTCGAGGGTATTCATTTCATCTGATCTCAAAGCCGGCACCCAATATGCATTTCCCGCATACAATCGATGCGGGAAATCAACAAATGCTTTTAATGCTTTTTTTGTATGGACCTCTTTTATATGACCATCCATAAGCACACCTTCTGATACGGTTTATTTTTCTATGATCGTAACCGATTCCATCACATCGCCTGTGAAATCCGGGCGCTGCGAAGGATCGCGGCGGGTGAGCGCCTCAATCGTTTCCATCCCTTCCACAACCTGCCCAAAGATCGTATAACCGCCGTTCAGGTGAGGCGTCGCCCCGAAGGTAATGAAGAACTGGCTGCCGTTTGTATCACGCCCGGCATTCGCCATCGCGATCACACCCGCTTTATCAAATTCCAGATCAGAATCCTCATTCACGAACTTATACCCGGGGCCTCCCGATCCCGTTCCGGTCGGGTCGCCGCCCTGCGCCATGAAACCATCCAGCACGCGGTGGAAAGTAACACCGTCATAAAAACCCTCTTTCGCCAGGAACACAAAACTATTCACGGTGATCGGCGCTTTGTCATGAGATAAGCGCATCGTAAAAGATTTTCCATTTTCCATCTTCACCACCGCGCTGTATTCCTTCGCGGCATCAAGGGCCATCTCAGGAACTGCGTCATATTGTTTTTTCTTTAAATTGTCTGTCATTAGTTTCCTTTTTAATTTATGGTTATTGGTTATTCAGCGCGTGAAATTATACCCGCTGCCTGCGGTTATTAAATCTTTCTCTTACGGATGCAATTAATTATGGGTTATCCTGAGTACCCGCACAGCGCCACTGGCCCTGGACCGGTATGCACCCCTAAAATTGGGCTGACGATCTGGATGAATAATTCCGCTGGCTCAAACTCACCCTTGATCCGTGCAGCCATCGCCTCCGCGTCCGCCAGCGCATTATTATGCATCACAGCAATATGCATCGGCTTAGTTGTATCTAAGTACTTGAAAAAAGTCTTGTATAAATTCTTCAATCCGCTCTTACGCGATCGCGACGGCAGCCCGATTCCCACCGTTCCAGTTTCTGGCTTGACAGTGATCATCGGTTTGATCTGCAGCACTGAATCGACCCATTTGACCGCGTCGCCGATACGCCCGCCCTTGCTGAGATATTCAATTGTATCCAGCGAAATGTAAAACACCATCTTCTCACGGAGATTTTCCACTGCATTGACCATCTCTTCTATACTTCCACCAGCTTCCCGCACACGGGCAGCGGCGATCACCTGCCAGCCCAATCCCATCGAGTTATTGCGGCTGTCCATCACCCGCACAGAAATAGAAAACCCCTTCGCTGCCCCCAGCGCCGAGGCCATCGTGCCGCTCATCGCACTGCTGATGGTGATACACAGGATCTCATCTGCCCCCGCATCCTTCACTTTTTGAAAGATATCCGTGAAATCTTTCGGGGACGGCTGCGAAGTGGTCGGATGGTGCTTATCGGTTACCAGGCGTTCATAAAACGCTTCTGCGCTGATATCCACACCGTCCAGCAGCTGCTCCTCACCAAAAACAATCGTCAGCGGGAGCACCGTGATCTCATACTTCTTTCGCCATGCTTTCGGGATGTCACACGTGCTGTCAGTCACTAACGCGATACGATGGGTCATATTTCACCTTCTCTTTCGGTATATTTATTTATCTGCGAAAATCTTATTGTATATCAAACTCGCAGTAATTTCTAACATCATTCACCATTAAATAATCTTCTGTACTCTTCTAAAAAAACTCTGAGTTTTTTACTTCAGAGTTTCAATTCTTGCTTTAATATATTTTACTCACCCCATAATTATGCGGAACTTATAACCATAGCAAAGCATGCCACACCTATCATCCTGTTTGAGAAAATGACTAGACAGCTCTCTTTAACACGGTCAGTGGTTCTTTATCGTCTGGTTCTTCGATTAATGAAGTCGCATAGTGAGCATATAAAATCTGGCCTTTTTTGTTCACCAGAAACACAGTCGGAGTACCTACTAAAAAGAACTGCTTAACCTGAAAATATTGCGCTGCCACCCTTGAACCTTTGTCGCTCAAGATCGGGTACGGTGGCTTATTTTCGTTCACATGCCTTTCTATCATTTTCGGTCCGTTGGGAACCATCACCAGGACTTCAGTATTTAATGCCTTGAATTCTTCATAGTCATGCCGCAACTGCGCCATATGGTTAGTGCAATGCGGTCAGACAAAGCCAAGATTAAATACCATCAACACATTCTGTGAATGATACACATCAGACAGTTTGAACAAGACTCCTTTATGATCGGGAAGAGTAAAATCAGGGGCTTTGTCACCCAACGACAAACGGTCCATCCATACCTCCAATAAATTATTTATTTATTATTTCAACGCCTGTAATAGGTCACTGTTCTTCAACAGACAGATTCTAACAGATTATCGATTTTTCCAAAAAAAAAGCGCCCTCCATCTCTGGAGAGCGCTTCTGCTTTTTAAATCTGTCTTTTCTTATCCCATCACTGGCCGGAACTTATACCCATAGATGAGCATCCCGCGCTCGTCACCGTCTTCCTTGATGCGGCGGGTCACCATCTCCACCGGCATGCCGATCTTCACTTTTTCCTCACCTAGGTCAGTCAACTGTGCGGTCACAGTCGGGCCTTCATCCAGCTTCACCAGCGCAATCGTATAAGGCAGTGTACGCTCAAAGCCCGCTGGGGCATTATTCATCACGGTATAAGAATACACGGCACCCTTTCCGCTGAATCGGTAGGGTTCTTTCGCTTCTCCGCCGCATTCGGGACATACATCCCGCGCCGGGAAGATCTTCGCGCTGCAGTGCGGGCAAATCTCACCCACTAAGCTGTAGCGCTGTTTTTGTAATCGCCAATGTCGTGGTATTTCCATAAGCACCTATCTTTTACCTATAAGTGGCGCAATTGTAGGGAACAATATCTATCAGAAACTATCAATCCGGATTGTGCGTATAGCGGATTTTTTATCGCCGGGAAAAGATATGCGTGATCACATTCGATGCCGGCCCACCCAGCGCCTGTATGAGCGCGGTCTTTGCCCCGCGCACCTGGTTCGCCCCCGCTTCACCGCGCAGCTGCAGTACCGCTTCCGCCGCCTGGTAAACCCCCGCCGCTCCTAATGGATAACCGCGTGCCTTATTACCGCCCATTGTCACCAGGGGAAGGTCACCTGCTGGAGAATGGTCCTCATCCATCAGCCAGCGCCAACCATCCCCCCGCGCAGCCAGTCCGCACGCTTCCACGCTCAGCAGCCCATAGATAGAAAAAGCATCCCACACTTCAAACAGATCGATCTCTTTCCAGCCCACGCCCGCCTGTGCCAGCGCTTTCTGTGTGGAAAAAGTGACCGCGCTGAACGCCAGTGCATCCGGCCGGTCGTGCAGCGCTAACGCGTCAATAGAGCCGGATGAAGCTGTAATCTCAATCACTGCTTTGCCAGCCGCTTTAACTATTTCATCGTCGGATGTCAACAAGAGGGCAGCCGCCCCATCTGCATACGGCGCTGCGTCAAACAATTTCAACGGATCGCTCACTATCCCTGCTTTTTTATACGCTTCAAGTGAGATGGCTTTGCGGTACATCGCATACGGATTATTGACAGCATTCGCATGTGCCAGGATCGGCAGCGCGCCCAGCGTTTCCCGCGGCATTTTATACACATTGATATAGCGAGCCATCAGCAGCCCTGCCTGCCCCAGCGGGGTCAGGCCCTGCACCGCTTCAAAATCATAATCTGTGCTGTGCGCGATCATACTCTCTGTGCTGCTGCCCACGGTATCAGTATATTTTTCAACGCCCACCGCCAATGCAGTCCGTACATAGCCAGATCTCACAGCCAGGTAACCCAGTCGCAGCGCGGCAGCGCCGGATGCTTCTCCTGCCTCCGCGGTGATCGTTTCCAAACCATGTAAGCCTGCATTACAGGTGACCTTCGCGCCTAAATTCGCCTGCCCTGAGGCTGCTGATGCCAGCAGACTGCCAACATATAACGCATCCACCTTCGGTTTACCCGCTTCTTTGAGTGCAGCCAAAATCGCCTCCGCGGAGAGGTTTTCCAAAGAACGCTCCCAGAATTCTCCCACTGCGGTTTGCCCGATGCCTGCGATATAAACTTTTTCCATGACTGCTGTCCTTACCGCGTCCGCAGTTTCCCACGGAAACGCACATACGCAGCATAATCAATCTCGACCCTCCGCGCGATATATTCCGCTGTGGTCGGTGCGGCATGCCTGCGCTCCGCGATGCGGTCTGTTGCGCGCAAATCCAGCGCGTCCGAACCTGCCCCGGAACCATAAGAAACCATCAGAATGCGGTCGCCGGGTTTTGCTTCATCCAAAATAGCAGTCAATCCCACTGGTGATGCGCCCGCGTAAGTGTTGCCAATTATCGGAGACAGCAATCCCGTCTTGATCTGTTCATCCGTGAAGCCAAGTTTTTTAGCCAACCGGCGCGGAAATTTAATATTCGGTTGATGAAAGACTGCGTAGGTGTAATCTTCTGCCGTCGTGCCGCTCTCATCCATCATCGTCTGCGCCGCAATGGATACGTGTTTGAAATAAGCTGGTTCTCCTGTGAATCGCTGCCCGTGTTCCGGGTAATGCTGGTATGCCCGCCGCCAAAAATCCGGTGTATCTGTTACAAAAGAATATGAGGAAATAATTTCCGCCACTGCCATTTCTGCCGGTCCGATCACAAATGCCGCACCCCCCGCGGCAGCTGTATATTCCAATGCGTCACCCGGTTTTCCCTGCGCGGTATCCACACCCAACGCCAGAGCAAAATCACCCATTCCAGACCCGACCAACGCGATGCACATCACCATCGCTTCAGTGCCCGCCTTACAGGCAAACTCTAAATCAGCTGCCTGGATATGATTGGATGCGCCAATTGCTTCTGCGATGATCGTCGAACTCGGCTTTACGGCGTATGGGTGCGATTCTGACCCTGTCCACACCGCCCTCAACAGTTCGGGGTCAATATCCGCCCGGGCCAGCGCGTTGCGCGCTGCTTCGATACTCATCGTAACTGTATCCTCATCCAATCCAGGAACCGCTTTTTCTTTGATCGGCACACTCTTCTCCGACCGTCCCCACACCCGCGCGATCTCCACCGCTGGCAGCCGATACTGCGGGATATATACGCCGTATCCAACAATTCCTACCGGTCGGTTCGTCTTTAAGAGCAGTGATCCCACACCATTTTTCTCCATCGCGTTTACCTCGTTCTCCATTCATCCATGATTTCTAATGCGCGGTTTACATGGATATTTCCTTCCTTGACCATCTGCTCAACAACCGCATTGATCTTCTCCTGCGGTACACCTGCCGCGACAGCCACCTGCCGCGCATGCAGAGACATATGCCCCTGCTGAATACCTTCTGTCGCCAATGCCCGTAAAGCGCCTAAATTCTGAGCCAGGCCCACTGAAACGATGATCTCTGCCAACTCACTCGCGTTCTGGATACCCATCAATTTTAATGCCGAGCGCGCAGCCGGATGCACGCGGGTCGCCCCGCCCACAATCCCCACCGCCATCGGCATCTCTAATTCGCCAACCAATTCACCGTTTTTACCCACATACCAAGTGCTTAAACTCGCATACTTACCTGTTCGGGCCGCATAAGCATGCGCGCCCGCTTCCACTGCGCGCCAATCATTGCCAGTTGCCAGCACCACCGCGTCCACACCATTCATAATGCCTTTATTATGCGTCACGGCGCGGTACGGGTCCACCGCGGCAAATGCCCATGCCTCAATGATCCGGTCGCGTACCATCTCGCCAGAATACTCACCAAACGCAAGTACGTCCACAGGGATGGCGCACTGTGACCGTGCCAACCGTCGGTCGGCCAAATTCGTCAGGATGCGCAGTAGCGCCCGCCCGCCAGAGATGCTCTCCACGAGCGGTGTCATCTGTTCCAATGCAGTGTTGATCGCGTTTGCACCCATGGCATCCCGCACATCAACAACCAGATGCAGTACCAGGAACGCTCCTATCGGGGAATCTTCGATCTTCCGCAGGATTATATCCCGCGGTCCGCCCCCTAATTTCACCAGTAGGGGGTCAGCCTGTGCGGCTTTTTCTAATAATTCATCTTTGGCTTTACCCAGGTCATGCACTGCCCGGTCAATATCATCAATATCAAGGATCTGTATCTGCCCAATCATTTCTGAAGCAGTGGTGCTGGCGGTAAAACCGCCCCCCGAGCGTACCAGGCGTGCCATAAAAGACGCCGCCGCCACGACTGAAGGTTCTTCCACCGCCATCGGCACCAGTATCTCCCGCCCATTAACAAGAAAATGCTGTGCGATTCCCAGCGGGAGCGCGAAAGTACCGACCACATTCTCAATCATGTGATCTGCCTGTTCTGGTGTCAATCCCGGACTGCCGGATAATGCCTGGATATCTTCATCAGAAAGCGATCCAATCGCTTTCATACGCATCAGGCGCTCAGCGATCGTCAATTGGTAAAACTTTTTCTCTTTTTTCTTCATAAAATCAACCTTGAGATGATACGGTCTGAAACCTCGCAAAAACTATCAATCCTCAAATATCGGCATTCTCCCCCGGCTGCATCGCCAGCACATTTGCATCCGTTTCGGATTCCACAAGCGTTTTCCACGCCTCCACATCCTGCTGGATAACATCAAATGTATCGTAATGGATCGGGATCACGATCTTTGGATGCAGAAATTGGACTGCTTTGAGCGCATCCTTCGGCCCCATCGTATAGTTATCACCGATCGGGAGCACCGCCGCGTCCAGCCCTTCCTCCCCGATCAAACGCATATCACCAAACAATCCGGTATCACCCGCAAAATAATAATTAGACCCATCACTCAAATTCAATAAAAAACCGCCCGGATTTCCCCCATAACTTCCATCCGGCAGCGAGGAACCGTGTAGGGCCTGTGTCATCTTCACATACCCAAACGGGAAACTGTGCCCGCCGCCGATGTGCAGCGCGTGCGTACGAACGCCCTTTTCACGCAGCCAACCGCATATCTCCGCGTTGCTGATCGCCAGCGCGCCGGTGCGCAGCGCAATCTCAACCGTATCCCCAAGATGATCGCCGTGCCCATGCGTGACCAGAATATAATCCCCCTCCACATCATCCGGCGTAACCGGTGAGAGTGGATTGCCTTTAAGGAAAGGATCGACCAATATCTTCACACCGCCGGTTTCCAGCAGGAACGCCGCGTGTCCGAAATAGGTTATGTTTAACATATCAACTGCCTTTTTCTTTTACCCGTTTAATCTATCTTATCAAAAAGGTAGGCGCTGTGCATAATCATGTGTGATTGTTTCGTAAACCAATGGAGTAAAATACGCGTATAAAACAATTCTTAGTCAGGAGATTTCATGAAAGATCCGCGCGTTGATAAATTAGCAGATTTGCTCGTAAATTACAGTTTAGGCGTACAGCCCAGGCAAAGAGTGATGATCCAGGGTGATTTTGGCGGTGAGCCGCTCATGTCCGCTGTGATGAGCAAGTGCCTTCAGGTTGGTGCTTATCCTTTTTTTGTTCCCTACGGTCCGCAGCATTTCGAAAATATTTTCCGCTACGCAGCACCGGATATGTTCGCAGACCTTCTGGAACCATATAAAGACATCGTAAAAACATTCGATGCGCGCCTATTCATTTATGGAGAACTGAACACGAAATTAGCCTCCCAATTTAGCCCGGACATCGTGTCCAAGTATTACGCGCAGGCAGGGGAAATATCCAATATCATGCTCGACCGATCCGCAAAAGGTGAGATGAACTGGGTCGTGTCACTCTTCCCCACCTATGCATACGCTCAGGAAGCGAACATGACCCTTACGGATTATGAGGATTTCGTCTATTCCGCCTGCATGCCAGACATGGATGATCCAGTCGGATACTGGAAGAAAGTAGAAGCCCGTCAGGATAAAGCGATCGAATGGTTGAAAGGAAAAAAGAGCGTCCACGTCACAGCGCCCGGAACAGACCTGACACTCAGCATCGAAGGGCGCCCCTTTATCAACTGCGCCTGCCAGCAGAATGTACCCGACGGCGAGATCTTTACTTCTCCAATTGAAAATAGCGCCAATGGCTATGTGCATTTCACGTACCCAACCCTTTACCAGGGATTTGAGGTGGATGATGTGCGCCTGGAATTTAAAGATGGCAAAGCTGTCAAAGCGACAGCTGGAAAGAATGAAGATTATCTGCAAATGAAACTCGATACAGACGAAGGTGCACGCTACCTGGGCGAATTCGCGATTGGCACCAACGAAGGTATCGACCGCTTCACCGGAAAGATCCTTTTTGATGAAAAGATCGGCGGGAGTTTCCATATAGCACTTGGAAAAAGCTATGCCGAATCGAAAGGCAAGAATAAATCTGCTATCCATTGGGATATGATCTGCGACCTGCGCAACGGCGGCGAGATCACCATAGATGGCGAATTATTCTATAAAGACGGCACTTTCGTTATTGACTTTTAACTCCATCAGATATAGTTAAGGTGGTTTGAATGAATCTAAAACTGGCTCTGGCACAAATCAACACAAAATTAGGTGTGGTAGAAAGCAACCTGGAAAAACATCTTTCACAGATCAAGAAAGCGTCTAAAGATGGAGCGGACTTAATCATTTTTCCTGAATTATCGCTTACCGGGTACGCTCTCCAGGACCTTGCCCCTACAGTTGCCCACCGTGCGGTGCCTGAAGACCCTGTTTTCAAACACCTTCTGGATGCCAGCCAGGACATTGACGTAGTCGTTGGTTTCGTTGAAGAAGACCTCCGCAACCGTTTCTTCATCTCCAGTGCCTATCTTTCGGGCGGCATAGTCTCCCACGTACACCGCAAAGTGTACCTGCCAACATACGGCTTATTTGATGAAGGGCGCTTTTTTGCCTGGGGAGACACCACTGCCGCATTTGACACCCGTTTTGGTCGTGTCGGCATTCTCGTCTGCGAAGATTTCTGGCACGTCTCGCCGCCCTACCTGCTTTGGTTGGATGGCGCGGATATTTTCATTTTCGTTTCTGCTTCTCCCGGCCGCGGCCTTACCAGCGCTCCCCAGCTGAGCACTGCCCAATGGGTAGAAAGCATCAACCGTGCCTACGCCAGTATTTTTACTTCCTTTGTTGTTCACTGCAACCGCGTCGGATACGAAGACGGGCTGCATTTTTTCGGCGGTTCCACAGTTTTTGACCCGGATGGGGATCTTCTGGCCAAAGCGCCTTATGATCAGGAAGCACTCACATTCTGCGAAATAGACCTTAACCAGCTTCACCGCAGTCGTTCGCGGCTCCCACTGCTGCGTGATGAGCGCACAGCGCTTACACAGCGTGAACTCAACCGCATACTCAGCCGCGACGGCAGCGCGTCCGGAAGGTGAACAGGAGAATAAAATGAATAATCTAGATATAAATACAGATCTTGCAGCCGAGATCATCAGCGGCTTCATTCACAGCGAAACCACACGGGCTGGATTTTCCAGAGCAGTCATTGGTGTTTCCGGAGGTATTGATTCCGCGCTATCCTGCTTTCTCGCCGCCCGCGCTCTCGGTGGAGAAAACGTGCTTGCTGTACGCATGCCCTATAAGACTTCCAGCCAGGCATCTCTGGATCACGCCCAGCTGGTGATAGACAAAACTGGCGCACAATCTATGACCATCCCCATCAGCGATATCGCGGACGGGCTCATTGATCAATTCCCTGATATGTCAAAAGTCCGCCAGGGCAACATCATGGCTCGCAGCCGCATGATCGTTCTATACGACCGTTCAGCCGCTTTCAATGGGCTGGTTGTGGGAACCAGCAATAAGACCGAGATCCTGCTGGGATATTCCACAGTATATGGAGATTCCGCCTGCGCTTTTAATCCTATCGGCGATCTTTATAAAGCCCAGGTTCGCCAGCTTTCACGGGCTCTCGGCGTGCCGGATGTGATCATAGATAAAGCCCCCACTGCTGATTTATGGGCAGGGCAAACCGACGAAGGTGAATTTGGCTTCACGTACGCGGAAGCCGATCAATTACTCTACCTTCTGGTTGATGAACGCTACACACCAGATGAATGTATCCAAGCGGGTTTTGATAAAAAGTTTGTCGAAACCGTTGTCAAACGCATCCAGCGCTCCCATTTTAAACGTATCATGCCGCCCATCGCAAAAGTCAGCAACCGCACCATCGGCTACGATTTCCTCTATCTGCGCGATTGGGGTACATAGGTTGCTGGTCTAACGCACCAAATAATTGTTATCCGGTCAGTAAGGTGCGTTGTTAACGCACCAATTAAACCTCATTCACCGTATTGTGATTCAAATTTATCCTCAGTTTTTTCTCCCCACTCCTTCTCATAAACGCCCAATTTAACGAAACGATGAAAGCTCGACCATGGCCAGTCAGATACCTTTTGTACATAATCATGTTTAACAGGATTGTAATGAATGTAATTTAAATGATGGTTGAGGTCTTTTTCATCACGAATGGTATGTTCCCAATACCTTCGCTGCCAGATAGTTGCTTCCGAGCGTTTGACTCTTGAAGCGTTCCTTATAAAATGCTCCTCTTTGTGCGCATGGTAGGTTCTTGTAAATAATCGTTTTATCTCTCTCAAACGCATTGGGTAATTGAAATCGTCCGGAGGTAATGTGAGGATGCAATGAAGATGATCGGAAAGCAGGCACACCGCATCAGTGGAAAACGGGAACCGTTCAGACACATCCAACCAGGCAGCACGAAGCAAACACCGCGCAAGGGAATTATTGAAAATAAGTTGTCGTTTGTATGTTACAACCGTGAAGAAGTATGTTCCCCCGGCAACAAATGAACGCCTGTATTCCGGCATGAAAGAATATTATCATGATTATCGTACCTTCTTCGAACACACTTTGTTTGTAGGGTGCGTTGACAACGCACCAATAAATTTCATCCAATCGTTCGTGGTGCGTTCTTCGAACACACCCTACATCCTATCTTCGCGATTGTGACATACCCCCGCGGTCTGAGTGGCAAGCGTTTCGGGAGAGGGAGAACAGGAAACAATTATCGATATTAGTCCAATTTAAAGAATATTTTTATAAAATTGAATGGTTTTCTTAATGTAATCTAAAGACAATACATTTTTTGTGTATACATAAATCTTTCTATTTCTTTAACCATAATGTTTACATTTCGATTTTTCTAATTCAATCTCTCAACCATTAAAGACAATTTATTTCCCCAATTCTGAGTAGGGGGGTTGGAATCATTCATCCTATCCCCTTGAGGTGCATTAAAAAATGGAACACTACCAAGCGGATAACCATATCCTAATTCAATATCCTCACCTCTAGATAAAATGATTCTCGGCTCGTTAATTCCATCAAAATTCTGATTTCCTGCAGATGTATCACTCTGAATCCAACCATATCCCGGAATAAAAAATTCTGACCATATATGCATGAATAATGTAATCTGATCGAAATGACCAGGAATTGCTTCGCCGGTTTTAAAGTAATTCATATATGCTGTAGTTAAACCACCCAGATTTCTTGCTGGAATTCCAAGAGACCTAAGAAAAGCAACGTAAAGGTTTGAATGTCCAACACAATCCCCAGCTTTTTTTGAAAGAACAGTAATCGCATCTCCCGATTCACCAGATTTAATATTTTCGGAAACCCACCTATGGATCATTTTTGCTTGGCTAAACGGATTTGTCTCGTTGCCAACAATTTCTTTTGCCAATTTAATTATTTCTACATTATCTGATTGAATCATTTTCGATTGTTGGGTATAAGTCAAATATCCTTTACTCAAAATATCGTATTGGTCAATTTTATCTATTTCAATATCATATCCAATTTCTGATACCTCAATGCTAAATTTGATGCTGTATTCTCTTGCTTTTTGATATCCAACATTCCAATAAGCAATCATGTTTCCATGTTGGTCTTTAAATAAATCATCGGGGACGGGAGTTATTTCAATTATTTCAACATTTGTCATGCCTATACCATTCCAATTTTTTGGAACTGGCATCCATAACTTTCCTATCCCACCGATTTCAAGCGAGTAATCCATAATGTATGTTTGCCAGGTGATCAATGTTGGTGTTGGCTCAAAAGTTGATGTTGGAACTAGTGTTGAATTTTTTTCCGGTGTTGGTGTCCATACTCCCGCTGTCTGAGTGGCAAGCGCTTCAGGGGAGGGGGAACAAGAGGTGATTAATAAAAT
>Ga0255393_10045_pt1 | contig 17505 bp, 19 predicted proteins | sample ANMaggSeSYBR01C8_FD_182122 | JGI IMG/M metagenome (GOLD analysis project Ga0255393, IMG submission 182122) | Sediment cell enrichment communities from methane seep in Santa Monica Basin, California, United Staets - ANME aggregate JGI... | ecosystem: Environmental > Aquatic > Marine > Cold seeps >... | reverse complement strand
TGACTGCGAGATCAAAAGCTTGACATTTTCGTTCAAAGAGAAGACATACATCAGAGACAACGCCGCCGCCAGCCATTGGGTCGTGGATGAGGTCGCCGGGTTTTGTGAAATATAACAGTGTGTGCGCAATTAGTTGGGCCGGTATCCTCCCGGGCCAGTCGTCTCCGAATCGTTCATCACATTCGTTAAAATTCCACTGGTCCCATGTGCGAAGTCCCCAGCCAAGTTCTTTGAATTTTTCCTGATCCGTTTTTCCTTCTAATCGTAATGCCCAGACAAGTGCAAGATCCATGTTGTAATGTCTGGCGATGTATTCCATGTCCCGGCCCTGGGCGAGCAAATTGTTAATTTCGCCAAAATTGGCATTACTAACAATTTGAGTGATCCTGCCTCGGCTCATCCCCACCACCTTACCAATCTCATCCTGCGTCCAGCCAAGGCGGCTTAAGCGGATGATAATGATGTCCCGGCCAGCCCTTTGGCGGGCTCTAATATCTGAGATCCAGGTATTTACTGTCTGCCGTATTACCCCGAGTTTTTCTGCGAGGGCCTCTTCAGTCCATGTACATTCCGGGTCTGTTGATGCAATATCACGGGCAATTCGCTTTTTATCGCCGGGACTTAATCGGTCTCCATGGCTGATGTTACATTCGGCTGATTCAAGGAGAAGTGCTGTTTTGTTTTTTTCGTAATCAAGAGGCTTGTCCTTCCATTCAACTGCCGCAATCTCTTTGATTCCCTTTTCCTTAAACGCAAACCAGCGGTGGATACCATCTATGATTATGGTCGCTTCGGTTGTTTCATTGCCATCTGCATAGTTGAAAACCCTTTGAATTTTGATCGGCGGAAATTGAGCACAGATCTCAAGCGCTTCAACATACGCGTTAATGGTTTTCTCGCTTTTACTTCCTCTCGGGTAGATAAACTGATCCCAGGTTAAATCAGAAACAGGGAAAAGCAATGTTGCATTTATAATGTTTAATTTTGAATTCACAGATTTCGCTCTTTGCCCCTTTGTGCCTCTGTCTCTCTGTGTCTGATCTTCACACTAATTGTATCCTTATTCGCCCTGCGTCTTTCAGCATCTTCTGGATTTCTGTTGGCAGGTAAATTTGATGATTTCCGGTGATGGCCAGGCGGCCAGTATGGCTTTCTCCGGTGTTTAGATTCAGTATCCGCACAGCTACTTTCTGCTTATTTTCCGTGCCAATCCCCTCTTCGGCAGCAAGATCCCTCTGTTCTTAGGGGATAATGAGTTGTTCTTCGTAGCCATCTTCATTTACTTCCCATTCAATCAATTGCATAACTGCCTCCTTTACTGTGGGTCTGGTTTGGTTTGGTCAGATAAAATAGGCAAGTGTAAGGCACTCCCCCCATTATCAAGACAAAAACTGGCACAATCTCGGGTACATTAGTTTATAAGTTGCTGCTAAGCTTTTAATGAGTAATTGTGGTGCATAATGCCCAGCTTAAGACGCTGGCTTTGGACCGCAGCGAAAAGGCCAGTCCGAGTTCAAGCTGTTGTTAAACCAGCAAATTTCATATAATGTGAGTATTTAAGATTTAAGATGTTGCCCCTCCATCACCTGCATAGTTTCAACTCGTCTGTTTCGGGACCGACAATTCGCCATCCATTTTCGCTTCTTTCTTTTCCTTGTCGGTAACAGTTACCGTGAATTTGACTGTGGTCTCTTTTTCCTTGTTAGCCACTCCCTTAGGGATAATAACTTGTTCGGTTATTAGCCCTTCTTCGTTCGCGTCATTCTCAATCTTACGTATTTTGTCTTGATCAAAGGCAATCGAATAGCGGTAAGGAGGCTGCCCTCCGATTAACTTCGCACGAATCTCATGGTTTCTGCGAGCCTGTGGGTCATCTGCATTAACTGGGTCACCTGCAATAACTTTGACATCAGCTATTTCAAGGGGATGAAGCTCCTCCACTGTTGCTGCGCCAAAATAGAATCCAACAATGGTGCCAACAACGCCGATGAGAATAGTCAAAACATCTCTCCCTTGTTTGGCAAAGGGGTCAGATCTACGTTTGACACATATGAATTTCTGGGACATCCTTCAGTTTTATAGTTTTAATCAAAGTATGGAGAAAGAGGAGACATCCCACATTGAATTATTTTTTCATTATTCTTTTGACCGCCTTAGAAATAGCACAAGGAGAGACTCACAGATGGCGTGCCGGTTCTGCTAATAAATTAGAATGTAGAAAAAGCGCATATCGCTCCAAAATATGCGCCTCCCGCTTCATTTACGAGCCCTTGCCAAAGATGCTCTTCCTCACTGTGCCCATGACACGAAACTCTACAAATCCATACCAAATTAGGTGGTTATGGTCAACAAAAAACCACCTTGCCCGGGCTGGCTGATGGATAGGCAGGTCTTAAACAGGATAGCATTCAACATTTGAGAAGGATGATTTTGACTTCAAAATTGCCGTTGTCACGCTTCAATGAAAACCAGTCTGGATTGGCCTATTCTTAAAATGTTTTTCCCAGTTATATGAGCAGTTGCAGAAGGATGAACTGGCAAAGAAGGGTCACTATTTGTTGCCGAACGCCCGCCATCACCATCTGAGAGAATGGCGTTGTTAAAAGCTTCTTATATTTTTGATAATAATATCAGTTGACAACCGAATTGGTTTAAAGTACAACATGTACAAAAAGGACGTAATGTTCATAATAATTCATGAGGATATTTGTCATGTTAAATAAAATAACTACCGCTGATGCAAGGAAAAAATTTGCTAATATTATTAATCGAGTAGCTTTCGGAGATGAATCGTTTGTTCTGACCCGGCGGGGCGAGCCAATAGCTGCCATTGTGTCGATGAGGGAACTTAAGTTGTTACAGGAATTGGAGGACCAAATAGATATAGAAGATGCATGGAAAGCTAAAAATGAGCTTGGTGAACCGATCCCCTGGGAAGAGTTGAAAAAGGAACTTGAGCTTTGAAATATAGAATAGAGGTTAAAAGATCTGCTGCAAAAGCACTTAAAAAGATCCCGAAACCAGACCGAAAGCGCGTAAGCGAAAAGATCGACAGCCTTGTAGAAAAGCTTCCAAACCCGGATATAACTAAGATGAAGGGGAACAATCCCTTTCACAAAGTGCGTGTCGGAAATTATCGGTCAAAAATGCCAAGTTATTTTTGACCGAGCCCTATAACGACCCTTGGGAATTCCCCAACCCAGCCATTTTTCCTCCGAAGGCCCTTTTCGGGAGCAAAATCATCACTGTAAGGACAAGTGGTTCTCTGAACTGATAGGCTGTTGTAGACAGCACTCCTTACCATTTTCTTTCTACCCCTACATCTTGATCCTCAAGATATGAATATCCCAGTTTTATGCCATCCAACAGCCCCAGAAACCTTTCTCTTTCCATTCCCATGATCTCTGAAGCCTTGCTGAGGCTTATTTTCCGCAACACAAGAGCGCCGATGACACCTAATAGCTTCTCGCGGTCATCCACGGTTTTGAAGAACGGAAGTTCATTCGCTATTTCTCTCAATGGAGATATCTGCAGAGCCTCTTGCAGAAACAAAAAAACTTTTGAATTGATTTTGATCAATAGAGGAATAGTTATGGTAAAGAAGCTGTCTCTACGATATAATACAACTAATTAATTTTGCGAAATAATTAGTTGAAACAAGGAGACAGCTTCATGAGAAAACTATCACAGATTTGGTTTAATATCCAAGGATTTCTTTTTCCTTTTATAGAAAAGGAAATTGAGGAACCTCTTACTGAAAAGTTAAAGCAACTGGTGGCGACCCTGGAATTAATACGGATTGAAGATTTTGTTCATATTCCGGAGTATTGGCTTGGGCAGTCCCCTAAGAACCGCAAGCAGATAGCGAGGTCATTTGTAGCAAAAGCGGTTTACAACATGACTACTACACGGGGATTAATCGACAGGTTGAAAACCACGCCTGCGCTACGAAGAATATGCGGATGGGAAAAAGCCAGTCAAATTCCTCATGAGTCATCTTTTTCGCGGGCCTTTGCAGAATTTGCTCAAAACGGCATAGCCCAGATTGTGCATGAGAGTCTTGTTGTACAACATTTAAGAGATCACCTGGTTGGTCACATTTCACGGGATTCTACATCAATTGAGGCCCGGGAAAAACCTCAAAAAAAGAATAAGGTTGCAGCTAAATCCAGTGCACAAAAGCCAAAGCGTAAGCGAGGCCGTCCCAAGAAGGGAAAAGAACGCGTAAAAGAACCCACGCGTCTTGAACAGCAGCAGTCAATGACCACAAATGAAATGTTAGAAGACTTGCCGCAAAGTTGTGATGTCGGCACAAAGAAAAACAGCAAGGGCTACAAGAAAAGCTGGATTGGATATAAATTGCATATTGATGCCGCAGACGGTCATATTCCGGTAAGCTGTGTTTTGACCTCGGCATCCGTACATGACAGTCAGGTGGCATTACCTCTGGCAGAGCTGACGAATCAAAGAGTGACAAGCCTGTATGATCTGATGGATTCTGCGTATGATGCACCAATTATCAAGGAGCACAGTAAATCTTTGGGCCATGTTCCCGTAATTGATATCAACCCCCGCAGTAACAAAAAACTGAAAGAAGAGCTAAAGGCAGAAGGTCAACTGGCTGATCTTATAAACTTTGAACGACCTGAAGATAGACGTTACAACGAAAGATCAAATGTTGAAAGAGTCAATGGCCGGCTAAAGGATGAATTTGGCGGCAAGATGGTTCGTGTTCGAGGCTGTGCCAAAGTTATGGCACATTTAATGTTCGGCATATTGGCCTTGACAGCGGATCAACTGCTTCGTTTCGTCACATAGGTTCTCGTCAGGTACATAACCTACAATAAGCTTGCCCTAAAATAGGGTTAAGGGATAAGTATGCGCTGAAAACGGCAAAACTTAGTGGAATTAAGAAATAACTGCCGGAAGAGCTCTAAATAATGACAAAGAAGGCGAATGCAGCAATTATTCCTAATGTAGATGGATGTTTCTGCAAGAGGCTCTCTGTTTAAAGAAAAAGGCGGAGCGCCCAACAAGTCTATAAAGCTTATGATCTCTATCCTTATTTTTATGGCTATTGAAAAGCTGACCTGGCGGGAAGCTGAATTTCAATTTTTAAGAAGAATAGACTGGATGATTGCAACTTCCACAGCTCTTGGCGATGCCTTTATTGACTTTACAACTCTCAGAGATCCACAAAGCTTACGCAGCAACACCATAACTTCTTGAAATATAAGAAAATTGTTTTACAGGCAATTCTCAATAGAAGGTGTGCATTTTGCTAACTCAAAAAAACAACTATTTAAAATTATTGGAAATAAAAATTATATATTTAGTTTGACATTCGCAAATTGCACCGATATTGTTATTGCATGACTTCAAACAATCGCACAAAAAATTTTCTGATATTTTCGGAAACAGAGCGAAGACCTTTACGTGGGGATCGGACTATTCGTCGTGTTTTTTATAACTATACCCCTGTGGCGTTTTTTTATGATAATGATCTTACATCTAAAAAGATTGCGGCTATTCAGCTTGTAAACACAGGTTTGGCAACCAATATTGAGGCTGGAGAAGTTGTAAGGTTGCATCGAAATACGGTATCCAATGCAGTTAACACAAATCAGCTGCTGGGATTGAATGCGGTTATAAAAAATGATCGCGGTCGAAAAGGGCTTATTTACTATACTCCGGAAAAAAGGAAGCATATAATCGATCTTCTTGAGAGCAAACCGGGTGAGACAGACGAAAAAATTGCGCGGCAGGCAAGCGAAGAACTTGGAACAAAAATTTCACGTCAGGCAGTGGCGCGCATAAGAGTTGAGCATACCAAACCTTTCAATGGCTTTTCACCGCCGAGCAAGAAAGAGCTCATGGAGATTGAAGCAGTCACCCGGCGAATGGAGAAACGGCTTGGCAAACAAGCCCAATTGAGCTTCGATTTTGAAAATAGACCGGAATTAAAGGATGATATTAAAAAAAAAATTGGCGAACCTTCTTTTGAGGCTGCCGACACAACCCAGGAAAATACCATATCTCAATTGGAGAAAGGTATAGCAACGCCTTATGCCGGTCTGCTTTTTTACCAATTATTTTTAGGCGAACTAAATGTCAGAGAACTTTTTACAGATTTTAAACCGCCTAAAAAAGGAAAGTACAGTTTTGAAGACATTTGTTTGTCTTTAATTTTCGGACTTGCTCATGGTTTGTCATCAATAGAGGCGCATAAGCTTGTAAATCCGTCTCAGTTCGGGCCGGTTTTCGGCCTGCCCCGGAGTCCTGGTCCGGTTACAATTCGGACATACCTGGAAATAATGGCGGAACAACACATTTCGGATTCGGTTGTTGATAAATTTGCATTGCAGGTTTTAAAAATAGGGGCTGTAAATCCTGATGTATTTTTTGTTGATGGTCATTTTTTGCCTTATTACGGCTTTAACTTATTAGCCAAAGGTTGGCATACAGTGCGGCGCCACCAGGCTCTCAAAGGCAACGAGATATATGTTGTGAGCGATATAGAGAAACGTCCTTTGGTGTTTATAACTGAAGGATGTGAGATTGATTTCAGGCCGATCATTCACAGACTTGCCTGCAAGATTATTGACTATGGCGTAAAGCGTCCGGTTCTCGTTTTTGATCGGGGTGGATATGGGGTGAACTTTTTTAGCGAGTTAAGCCAATATGCGGATTTTGTCACATGGGGAAAGTACGTTCGGAAAGAGGAACTGACGTCTGTCCGGCAAGAAGACTTTACCGTTGGCCTGCGCGTAAATGGCAGATGTTATGAGATAAGCGAATTGGATAAAACATTAACCGAATCTGCGGCCACGGCTAAAAAAGAAGGGCGTACTGAGCGAAGCAGCGTAAATCTCAGAATGATCGTAATGAGAAAAATCAATGAAAAAACCGGGGAAGAAAAAGGGCGCAGATTATCGGCGCTTACTTGTGATAAAAAACGTCCGTCATAGGAGATAGCGTACTTTATGCTTAACAGATGGGGAAAGTCCGAGAATTTTTTTAAAGAGATCATGTCGATTTTCAGTTTTAATTATCATCCCGGCTATGTAATAGACGAAATGGACCAGCAGCCGCTTTTTGATAATCCGGAAGTCGCTATTATCCGTTCTGCAGTCAAATCTATAAAGAAAGAGATTAAAAGCATTGAGGGAGACAAAGCTATACTTCAATTAAAGCACCAGAAGACCGGCAAACAAAAGACGGCAGTCATGATTGACACATTGGAAAAAAAGATATGTGAGAAACTTGAAGATACTGCAGGCTTTGAAAAAAAGCTGGAGGAATTGCCTGAAAAAATAACTTTGGAGTCTTTACTTGGAAGACCGATGTCCCAATGTGATCTGGAAAAAAAGCGTATTTATGATTTACTGCAAATCATTGCTTATCATGCCAGGGAGAGACTGGTTCAGGAGTTTCGACATGAATATAAGCGCCCGCATGATGTAAAGCAAATATCAGACAAGATAACCGGCAGGGGAGGCTATGTGAAGTTAATAGGTCAAACATTAGTTGTTTTGGTCGACTGGATAGAAAGACCCGCACATCGAAAAGCCGCGCAGGGTTTATGCCAGAGGATTAACAACCTGGGAATAAAAATTCAGGGTAGTTTACCCATGAAGCTGCATTTTGCTGTTTCCCGAACTCCGCTGACAGGAGTCAATTGATGCACATTTTCACTTGGGAAAAAATAGCCAATTTTGTGGATCTCTGAACTCTGTTTAAGTTTTATCAACGTCTGGAGCAAGATGAAACGGCATATCAGTTTTTCCAGGAATTAACGAGTCTTTTTATTATTGAGTGCGGTGTTTCCACTAAAAAGCAACGCGTAGATTCTTTCTTTATGTTAGGCTGGCTTAAGATATTGTCCCGATATGGATTGTTCAAAGAAACCATTCGGGCTTTTTTGTTGGCCTTACGCAAACATAAACCAGGACTTTATGAAGAGATAAAAGCCGAACTTTCCCGTGATTATCTTGAAAAGGAATTTGATCTAACGGAAAAGGATAAGGATAAAGCCAATAGAAAGATAAGCGAAATGGCTAAAGACCTTTATATTCTGATAGCAGCTTTTGAAAACCACCATCAGGTAAAACATTATGAAGGTTTCAAAACTTTGAAAAAAGTATTTGAGCAGCAATGCGCGTCACCAAGGAAGAAGCATCTGAGCCAAAAATCGAGATACGCAAAAAACCGGTAGGCGACAAGATCATCTCAAGCCCTCACAATACCGATGCTGAGTATACAAGAAAAAGAAAACAAACGGTTGTTGGACACAAGGCATTTGTAACGGAGACCTGTGATTCTGACTAATAAGATCCAAATAGTGTAACGCTATTATTGACCCATCTCATCATAAAAGAATATAAATACTCTTACAAATCAGATAGATGTGTATATAAGGCATTTTTCATCACTGACAAAATACTGTAACGCTTGTGCCTTGTTTCATGCATTTGCTGGTTTTGAACCTTTTTTATCGGGTTGTTTTCTGCTGGAGGGCGTAATAATTCAAAGGGTGGATTATTCTATGTGCATCTATTCCAGATGTTGTGAATATGGCGCAGGGATTTCCTGTGAGAATGAAACGGCTGTGGTAACTCAATGGGGAGGCAGGTCAGAAAGAAATTCCAATGCGAGGTTGACGTCAACAAAGCTGCAATTCAACTCATTTGCCCTGTCCCGACAATCTGTGCAGATCTCTTTGAACTTTCGCATGTCGCCTTTTGTAGATACGTAGATCTGTTCTATCGCATCAGACTCAAAGTCCTTGTATTCCATAATGAAGTCCTCCACCACGATCGGGTACAAAATAAACGTTTTGAGTCGGCTCAGTATGTCGGGATATTCACTTGTAAGAAAGGTTCTGACCTTTGGCAGTCCCGCAAGGACAATGGGAACGACTGCATCGATGATTCGTTTCAGGTATGGCCATACCCGGCGGTCCAGATCATTGGCCTCGTCAATAATAATGAAAAAGTCCGTGAGGCTGCATATCGTTTTCAGGTATTCGGGCGTGCGTCGGTATGTGGCTGTCGTGTCATAGTTCAAGCCTTTAAGGATGGAGGAGAGAATTTCATGGATGTTAAACAGGGATTCTACCCACACTCCGTGAAGTTTTTTGGGCTTCAGCAACTTTAAGAAGCGACTTTTCCCGACACCGTAATCGCCTTCGATCAGTACGCTCTGGCATCTGTAGATTCGGTTGTAGATTGCACTCAGATACGAAATTCGGCGTTTGTCGTTGATGAAGCTCTCTTTTCGTTTCATGCTATTTTTCTCCACAGGAGGCGTAAGGGGCTATACAGGTTCTTCGCTGCTGCCTTTCGCAATCCAAAAGAAAGGCATTGAACATGGCTGTGCCGATCTTTTCCCGGGGCTGGTTCAGCTTGAACAGAAAGTTTCTGTATCTTCTTTTGTTGCGATTATAGATCTCTTTGGTCGCGACAAGTGTCAATTAAGTTATTTTTCTTTTCTATTAAAGAGACTCTTTCAATCACCATCCCCTATTGTTCCAGGAATTTTGTGATGAGTTCCACCTCGTTTGACTCAATTTTGTGTTCAGGGTAAACCGGTTTTTCAAAGGGTTTCTGACAAAGGGCCTCGCCAAGCAGAAGGCCGTTGTCCTTGTGCTCGAAAATGAACAGTTTATCTGCAAAACACGAGATATACACTTTCGTGCTTTTGTGTTTGCTAAAATTCTCAGCACCTGATGCCACGTAGTATTTCCTGTTACCAAACGTGATTGTTCTCCTGTTCGACACCGTGGATTTGATTCGACGAAAGCCGTATTTGGCAAACTCTTTCACATCAGAGGACGAAAATACAATGGGGCTGGCTTCCGACAAATAATTTTCAAGCTTTTGTTCGGGGATCCATGTTGTTGTCAAGCCGTTCTCCGAAAAGTAGTGTTTCAAACCGTTGTGTTCCTTGCGGTAGGTTTCAATGATGTTGTGTTTTCTCAATTCCTCAAGACCTATGTCAAGAAGGGTAACTGTGATCTTCTCCCTCTTGCCGTTTTTAAAAACATACCCGGGTTCTGTTTTGACGATTCTGTTCTCAAACGCCTTGATGATTCGGATTTCAAAATTGTGCAAACTGCGATGGGACGACTCCAGATGAACCTTGTCCTTCGGGGCGCAGACTCTTGAGAAGTCAGGTTCCATGTAAAATCCCCCAGGCAGTGAATGCTTTAGGTTCCCCGGCGTTAATAGAGCGTTTCAGGTTCAGGAACCCTTTGGCGTTGTCCGGCCTGAGCCTGATTTTTTTCTCCGGAAAGGGCGTACTCAGTAAAAATCGGGTGAAGAGATCAACGGCATTTTGGCTGCTTTCGGAAAAATAGAAATCCAGGACAAACATGTGCCGTGAGCCGGTATCGTAAAATTCAATGACCTGCGGCTTTTTCCACATTCCGTTTTTGTCCCTTATCTTAAAGTATCTAAAGACGCACCCGTCTGCCTGAATCAGATCAAATACAGGTTCGGCGTTGAAGCAGTGTTTTACCACCTCTTTTTCGTCAAAATCGGGCTTTTCCAGGTACGGCTTCAGATTTTCCGCTTTGACACAACGCCTCAGGGCCGTTAGTGAAATGCTTTTATTGAACTCCTCCTCGAGCCACAGGTGATAGTTTTTAATGGTTCGTGCCTTGCGGGTAATGAAGATAAAGTTTTCACTTAGCGGATTAACTGATGCCTTCACCATTTCGACGAACCGCTTTCTGACTCTAATGTCAAGCGATCTCGGACGTCCGCTGCACTTCCGGCCCTCCAAAATCCCCCTGCCTGCAAGCAGGAGCGGAGCTGGTATCAAACCGGTTTTCCTGTACTTATCAGTGTAGTATTTTTTTGCCCGCCGTTTGGCTGATCCGGTCTTATTCATGATCTTTTTATGCAACAATATCAGAAACTGATCATCCAGTGGCAAATCGGAGATCTCCGGGAAAACATTATCGTGTGTCATTTTGCTTCCACCTTAAGCAACGTGCCGGACATTATCTTTTCTTTCATAACCTTGTTCCAAAACAAACCGGCTTCCTGCGAGGTCGATTGCCATCCGTCACTTTGTGCCTGACGAATCTGTTCGAGCATTGCCAGAGTTGCCTCCTTATAGGTGTCGCTTATGATCTCCGTATGATCTGCTTTTGTGTCATGGTTGTCGGTTATGCTGGAATTGATGTATTTCCTGATATTGAGAGCGGACAACTCCATGTCTGTCATCAAAAAATCGCGCCAGATTTTACGTTGAGCAGCAGGGGCCAATGAGGCCAGCGAACGGACCTGGGACTCGTTTTCAGGCAGAATGTCCCCAATTGGGGACAAGTTATCGATAACATGACACGCTTCAATAAGCCGGTATGCTTGGGATTTGCCTATTTCCCACCTGGCTCTGGTATATGCCTCAAAGGTCTTGAATAAAAGAAAACTGTACAAACGGTCATCGCGGATCTCCTTAAGGGCTTTGCCGATTACGTAAAAACTGCGCCGGTTCTTGTCAATTACGTTTTCCAGTGTAGTCAGCCGCTCCTTTTGCATTATGACGCTCCTCCTACTAGCTTGCCGATGCGATTAAGCATCTCTTTCAAGGCGTTCCGCCTCTCATCACAATCAACCCCTTTTGCAATCATGACAAGATCTATGGGGTTAAAATTCCTTTCACAGCAAAAGCACCTTGCCAGATTGGTAAACAGATTGGTTGCTGTTTGAAATTCATTGCAAACCGGACAAAGAAATCGAAAAACACCGTCGCTCTGTTTTACCGGAATATTCAGCACATTCTCGATCAACGCATCAACAGGAACGGCATTTCTCAGTTCAAATAACTCTTGGGCGAAAAATCGTCGTTTCATTGGGCACCTCAACAGATTTAGGTTTATAATAAAGCAGGTTCATCTTGCCCTGCACCGTATCCCAAGCCCCGGCCGCTGTCCATTGCCTCTTAAAATCACATTTCGATTAGTCTGTCAATATCGCTAATACAAACAAGAAGTTAGCCCATTGATGCCTCTTAAAAACCTTGAAGGGATAGTCCTGAACATTTTACCGGAAACAAACCCTTTTGGTTCAGGTAACGCAGATCAAATTATCACGCATGCGCACCAAAAGCTGTTCGGCAAAATAGTCCATAATGACCAGATTTCTTATTCCGAATTCGCTCAGGATTATGTCATGTGGAAGAATTGGCCGAATCCGGCATTCAGGTATGGCAATCTTTTGTGTGACAGGCTGTGAAGTAGCTGTTTCAGGTGGGGGCCTACCGACTTTTTCCAGTTTTTTGTTCAGGTAATTGCTTTGAAAATATTCTTTGTTTTTTTTGTTCCATTTTGCACATTGTCTTCGATGGTGTTCTTTTCTACATTCAGGATTGTCACAGGTTTTTTGCCGGTTTTTTTGACGGACATCAGGGAAAGAACCACTTGCGACAAATGCAACAGGGACGTTTTCGCGAGGAAAATTTTGACATTGTATTTTCTCCGTTGTAAAGCATGAAAATACAATTTTTTCCCAAAGTATTGAAAGGAAATTTAAAAAACGAGGTTTTAAAGGCTGCATTTGCGGCAGGGTCTGCGGGGTATTTTTTTCAGAGTACGAGGGCGGGGTAAAAGACGTTACACTATTTTGTCAGTGAAATGGGTATCGAGCGTTACACTATTTGAATCTTAACATCTGACAATGAAGTACAGTTTATAACCGATGCAAACCTTGAAACGGCAAAGCATGCCGACTCAAAAGAAACATTAAAGATTGAAGAGCGGTTAGAAGATAACGAAACAAAACCAGAGATACTTTATGGCGATGCTGGATTTGTCAATGGAAAGACAATACTGGAATCGGCTGAAAAGGATATTAATCTTGCTGGGCCGAGTTCAGGTCGTTCTCAAAGCATAGAGAACTTTGAACAAGATGACCGCCCGCTTGACACTGCTGATTTTGAAGTAAAAATTAATGATAACACAAAAGAATTAGAAGTGTTATCTTGCCCCAATAAACAAAAGCCTCTGGATCAACGAAGAAGTGATAAAGGGCATATCCTGGTACATTTTGAAAGTGAGACCGGCTCCCAATGTTCCATGCAAGACCGCTGTCCGGTGAATATAGGCGCCAAAATATCTACGTTAACGATAAGCGAAGAACAATATGCCGGCGCTGCTCGCCATCAACAATACATGGAAGATTCTGATTGCCGGCAAGAATGTGGAATCCGAGCAGGCGCTGAAAGTTTAATGAATGAAGTTGCCAATGGACATGGTGCCCGAAAATCCAGGCACAGGACGGAAAAACGATCCAGGCTTCAACTCATTTTCGCCTCAATTGGATGCAACGTAAAAAGATTCATCAGGTATCAGATGGATTGCGTCCGAAATCAGCCCAAAATGGTAGAAAACATGGCATAACACCAAGTATAAGCTATGTATTTACAAAAAGCGACTCCCAATAGACCTTATTGCGCACTTTTGAGAATAAATTGTTGCCTTGTTTCGCAAGTTCACAATTTTCGAACCTCCAAAAACTATAATTGGAGCAATGTTGATATCGGAGTAAATCAACAGAGTCATTTATGGAGTGTAAGTCCCCTATACGTGAACTCTCTCCAACCCCGCTTTGCGCAGTCCGTCGAGCAGCATCTCCACATTTTCATCCGAAAAAAACTGCCGGCGCATCAGTTCACGGGCGCGCGTTGCGAAATCCGCGTTCAGAGTCAGCAGTTCCCCGACGGTTGCCTCGGCATTTTTCTTCATGCCTAACTGTCCGGTAGTCCCTACCAGGCAATGCAGGTTTGAGAATACCGCCTTGTATTAGCTTGCAAACACCTGATTTTTCGTTATGTATTAACAGAAGGCATAATATGTAACTCATTGAAATTATTGACCCGCATTGTTTTGTAGGGACTACCCGCAGTGCAGGCGGATGGTCGGCGATAAAAGCATTGAGAAGAATCGCTGCATACCAAAAGGGCGATGAGCGTATTTTAGGAGACAGTGACTTTGTTAAAAAAGTACTTGCCCAAGCTTTGGTAAATGTTTTTAAACTTCGACCTTAAATTCAAGCTTTTGGGTCCCAAACATTGGTTCAATTACTTTTCGTAACCCATGTCCTGGATTTTTTTCCATTATAATTCGGACTAGATTGTATTTTAATAGGAGACTTATGTCTCGATTAAGGCTCATGGAATTACGGTGCATAACTTTAACTAATTCGCTGAAAACAATACGTTTTTTGCCTCGTAGGTACCGAACTAACCGGGCTCTCTCCGGTTTTAAGAGATTTATCATGTCTTCTGGTTCAATCCAGATAATATTTTTTGTGGTTATTTTTTTCGCTTCATCAATTTCTTTTGCTGTTGCTTTTGCTGAAGCAAAAAAATCTGAAATTGTTCCGCTTTTCATTTCTACACTCATTTTATAAACTCCTTTAATTCTTGTTCGAATCTTTCCACAAGGTCTTGGTATGATACAAAATCATCAACCGGACATATTTCCCCTCTGTAATGTTTGTGGTGATGCCCATGACTATTGTCATAACCAAGAACTCGGCCATTATCGTCAGTGCAAACAAAATGATTAATATAAGCTATGCTGTACTTGGCAACTTGACCTTTATCATTTTCCCATGCCTCAATTTTGACCATCCCGCCACCTCGTTTTTCGTTTATATAAAAAGACTCAGTGACAACTTTTTTGAGTGGATGTTTTGTTTTTCTTTTTTGCTTTACCATAAAATTATTTTAGCAGATATTTATTTTTGTGTCAACCTGTGTTTGCTATTATAGCCATTTCGGTATTGATTTCAACATATAATGGTGGGGGGTAAAAGGCAAAATTTTCGTTTTAAAAAACGACAACAATATGTTGTTAAAACATTAAGTTAGATAGTTTCCGTTCCGGCACTAACTACTCAGATTGTCGGTTGTTTGCTTCTTGTCAGCCTCTATTCGATATGTTTTGATCAACATCTGTGCCACGGTCATTTTAAACTTCTGCGCAAAATCAAGTGCTTCTCTTAACTGGCTTTCAAGTTTAGCCATTTCAATATAAAAAGGTGTTCTGTCAAATTTAATATATTCTTTCCCTTCACACAGTTTTGTAAAGGCTTCACACCCAGGGCTATACATTATGCCTTGACCTGGCCTTTGAAGCTGATGGGAAATACCATGCAGCCTGCATATCATAGGACGGTATTCATATAATATGCACAAACCGTCAAAATTCAGCGGGCATAATAATCGCACGGTTTTTCCTGTTTTGTCATACTCTATAGTTCTATCACATACTTGCAGAGCCCTTTCTGCCACCTGATTCTGTATTTCATGTTCAAGAGTGCTGTATCCTTTCATAATAAAAAGATATTCTAAAAGTGTATGATGATAAAAAAGGGTATAACAACAATTATCCTCACATCCATTACAGAAAAAACCATAATAATCAGCGGCTTCCTGATATTTTTTCCCCATATCAGCCCATATTGTCTCCAGCCTTTTTAAAAAAGACGAGTACTTGTTTTGATTTGATATAATTTGTTCAAGATTTAAATTCATCATGCTTCCGGTTTTAGGGCAGTGCGAAATAAATAATGCCCCATCTTACTTGTCTTTTGATCCGGCTTCTGCGTTGCATCAAGAGTTGCATATCCCGATATGCGCCCCTTGATGCGCCTTGAATCCGAACCAAAATCCGGCGCAATATTGGGGCATTATTTATTTCCACTGCCCTAAACAAGCGGAGAAGGGAAAAAGATTTTCTCATAAAGATCAAGAGCATATCTGTCTGTTATACTGGCAATTAAATCACAAACAACCCTTTCTCTGGATTGGCTGTTATTTATGCAAGCTGCCATTTCCATATTTTCGAGTTCTCTTTGAAGGTTATCTTCATTATTTAAAAAAAAGGAATATAGATCGGAAAGAATTTTCTTTGCCTTGACAAACTCTTTGTGCACCTGAGGCGAACGATATACATTTTCATAAAGAAACTCTCTTAAAGTCTTCATCGCGGAATATACTTTATCGCTGATGCGCAAGCATAATTCATCATCTATAACTTCACTGGACGAAATAACATCTGCAATCATTATCCTGGCTCGCTCTGAATGCGAATGCCCAATTATCTTCAAGCAGGATTCAGGCACCTGGTCGGAACTTATTACACCACTCCTGATCGCATCATCAAGATCGTGGTTCAGGTATGCAATTATATCGGCAATACGCAGTACTCTGCCCTCAATGGTATATGCCTGTTCTGATGGATCGCTCGGCATAATGTTCCCATATCCTTTTGAATGTTTCAAAATTCCATCACGCACCTCGTAAGTAAGATTAAGTCCCTTCCCGTTATTGCTTAAAATATCCACAACACGCAGGCTCTGCTCATTATGCGAAAAGCTTTCTGAATATATTTCTTTGAGAGCTGTTTCTCCGCCATGACCAAATGGTGTATGTCCAAGATCATGGCCGAGAGCAATGGCTTCAACCAAATCTTCGTTTAAACGCATTGCCCTGGCGATTGTTCTCGCTATTTCCGACACTTCAAGAGTATGGGTCAGTCGTGTTCGATAATGATCGCCCAGGGGAGATAAAAAAACCTGGGTTTTGTGCTTTAACCGCCTGAAGGCATTGGAGTAAACGATTCTATCCCTATCTCTCTGAAAAGCGGTGCGGATGGGACAAGGCGCTTCCTCTCTTATTCGGCCCTTTGTTTCCGAGCTAAAACAGCCGAATGGAGAAATAAATGTCCTTTCACGATTTTCAAAATCTTCTCGTATTGACATAGCCTTTTAGGTATAATCCCTACCTTTTATTGTTGAGTTAATTATAAAAATAGTGTAGCTACTCAAGTTGGTTAGGCTGAAGACTGAAGACTTTTAGGGAAAAGACTCCCGGAAGCCAATATTTTCTTAAAGCGGCCGGAAATTTTGTCCTAAACATAGAGAATAACCCTCAGGAATCATCTGTTTCCTTCAGCCTATAGCCTTTAGTCTAAACACCTGAGTAGTTACAAAAAATAGCTTTCTATTAAATAAATTAACGTGTAGAATAATACTATTAATTATTCACAGGCATAATTAATTGTAAAGCAATAATTGGCATCCTTCATTCACCAGTTTACACTTTTTTCAAAAAAGCGTGTATTATCGAATTGAATGCCAATGTCGAAACTGGAAATTTTTTCTCGTTCCCATGCTCCAGCGTGGGAATGCATACCATATGGATTCCCACGCCGGAGCATGGGAACCAGGCAACAGTTTTATGTTTTGAACAGTCGTAAACTGTAAACTGTAAACCGTGAACTGTAAACCGTGAACTGCTTTAATATGGATAATCATCATCTAATACTTGGCGAACTTGTCGATTTTATAACTGGTGAAACCATACCAGATACCCATGACGAGCGGTATAAACAAAAATTAGCTAAAATACTGGTAACTGATAAAGGGTACCATAAAGATGAAATCAAACCACGTTGTGATCTTAATATAAAGGCTTCTAATAAAAGTGCTA
>Ga0255393_10043_pt1 | contig 18615 bp, 28 predicted proteins | sample ANMaggSeSYBR01C8_FD_182122 | JGI IMG/M metagenome (GOLD analysis project Ga0255393, IMG submission 182122) | Sediment cell enrichment communities from methane seep in Santa Monica Basin, California, United Staets - ANME aggregate JGI... | ecosystem: Environmental > Aquatic > Marine > Cold seeps >... | reverse complement strand
AAAGATTAGACAACCTATCTCCAACAACTTCCAAACGATATATGCACCAATATATCTTTCCTAAATTTTCTGTTGGAGAAACAGGCAGGATGTTCCGCTCACGCCGAGAGGTCGGCCATGGTGCGTTAGCTGAACGGGCATTGACTGCTGTTCTGCCAGACGAAAAAGAATTCCCCTACACAACTCGCCTTGTATCTGAGGTCCTTTCATCTAACGGATCAACTTCAATGGCATCAGTATGTGGTTCAACCCTCGCGTTAATGGACACCGGAGTGCCAATAAAAGCACCAGTAGCAGGTATAGCTATGGGATTAATTAAAGAAGATGACAAATATTCCATATTGACAGATATTCAAGGACTTGAAGATCATCTCGGGGATATGGATTTTAAAGTAGCTGGTACCGCAGATGGGATCACTGCCTTACAAATGGATATCAAAATTAAAGGTATCACACCAAAAATCATGTCTGAAGCGCTTGCCCAGGCAAAGGAAGCCCGATTATTCATTTTAGGAAAGATGGCAGAGGTAATCGAAAAACCGCGAACAGAACTAAAGGAATTTGTTCCCCGTATTACAACAATTCAAATTCCAGTGGACAAAATTGGCGCGATTATTGGTCCAGGCGGTAAAACTATTCGCAGCATTCAGGAAGAAACAAACACACAGTTAGACGTAGATGAAGATGGCACCATCTATATCGCTGCCGCGGTTAAGCAGGATGAGATAAATGCGCGCGAACGTATCGAACAATTAATCGAAACCGCTGTCGTTGGTCGCATTTACACCGGCAAGGTGGTCAGAACAACTAATTTCGGTGCTTTCGTTGAAATAATTCCTGGTACAGATGGAATGGTTCATATTTCCCAATTAGATAGTGTACGTATTGAAAAAGTTGAAGACATAGCCAGGGTGGGTGATGAGCTTACAGTCATGGTGACAGCAATTGATCCGGCAGGAAAGATTCGACTTTCACGGCAAGCAGTACTGGAAGGTTGGACAGCAGAAGAAGCCCGCGAAAAAGATTCTGCAAACCGAAAGCGATCCAAAGATAACAGAAGCAGAAGAAATAGTGGAAGTAGATATAACAAAAAATAGAACCAGTTATTAGGCTCTAAGAACAAACATAACAACGACAAAAACCCCGGTCAATTCATGATCGGGGTTTTTGTTTTTCTTGTGTAGGTAAATACTGCATTTCTGGACCTTCAATGTTCAACAAGGATGAAAGTGCAGACCTAATTGCGATACGATCATCCCACAAAAATTCAGTCTCTCCAAAACACATGGATTGCTCATGGCCTTTTCCGCAGATAATTACCAAATCATCCTCATCAGCCAGTTCAACCGCTTTTCTAATCGCTTCACCGCGATCAGGAATACGATAGAATGTTTCACCTTCTACTCCACCGTGTTTTTTTGCTTCATCCACCATTTCAGATAAAATTTCATCCAAGCTTTCAGTACGTGGATCTTCTGCAGTTAGAATAGAAATATCAGCTAAAGCGATGGAAGTAGCAGCCATCATTCGCCTTTTTTGCCTATCCCGTAAGCCAGCAGACCCAAAAACCGCAATAACTCGTTCCCTTGTTCTGTTTCTGCTTGTTTCAAGCGCAACCTTTAAAGCATTTGGAGTATGTGCAAAATCTACGATTGCTGAAAACTTCTGTCCGAGATCAACAATTTCCATCCTTCCAGGAACCCCAGAAAGTGATGCAACACCTTCTATCACACATTGCAAATCCAAACCCAACCCTACTGAAGTTGCTGATACAGCCGCAAGAATATTATGTGCGTTATATTCGCCAATTAGTGAGGTCTGAATTTCATGTTGCGATCCTGCCCATTTTAGATCAAACTTTAAACCACTATCAATATTTTCAATATTCAGCGCTTGAATATCAGATCGTTCATCCATACCATATTCAATAATTTTTATCATCTGGTATTTCTCGTCATTCAATATCCTTTTTAAATTCTCATAGGATTGATCATCCCGGTTGATGACCGCAATACAAAATTTTCCTCTTTTTTTATCCTTAGTGTTGATTAACCCGGTCAACAACGTTGCTTTTGCGTTTAGATAATGGTCGTAATCTCCATGATAATCAAAGTGTTCGTGAGTTATATTGGTTACAACACCTATGTCAAAATCACAAGCAGAAACACGGTATTGTTCTAATCCATGGGAGGTAGTTTCTATCACCACATGAGTCAATCCTTGATCAACCATCTTCCTTAGTAATTGTTGAATTTTAGGTGACTCAGGTGTAGTAACATGAAATCCGGTATCTATTTGCTCTTCCCCAATCACCGCATTGACAGTGGAAATCATGCCCGCTTTAATGCCGCATGATACCAGAATATTATGGATTAGATTAACCGTGGTTGTTTTTCCATCAGTTCCCGTTACACCAATCACTGTGAGCTTCCTGCCCGGAAAACCATAAAAAGCAGCCGAAAGATGAGCTAGTGCCAGGCGTGAATTTTCAATTTGCAAATAAGGAACCTTATTTATTAATTCTCGGCGTTCTCCGATAACCACGGCAGCCCCATTTTTTATTGCTTCCTTAATATATGCATGGCCGTCAAAGTTCTCTCCCGTTAAGGCGACGAATATATTCCCTCGAATCACCTCGCGAGAATCATGAGTAATTCCACTTACCTCTATCTGTGGCAAATCACGTATTGTTTTTATTGAGAATTGATCGGAATTAGATAATAAGACTGATAGAAGGTTATTCATAAGCATTTTTTATAGAATGATATTGAATGTAATCAACTCAATGATGAAGTTTCTTTATTGCACTTATAATGATTTTATAATTGATAATAAGGATCAATGGGAAGGAGATTGCTATCAGTATGATAGTGAAAATGGGATATCTGCCACTGATACTATCAATATATAACCCAGCTACCAAGAAAATTGAGCCGAGAACAAACGTGATCGCACCAATTTTTAAATAAGCCAATCCCAATTTCATGGGAACACCTTCTTTTCGTACTTTATTGTTTCTTTCAATTTCTGGGCTCATGAGGTCAGATTATATCATTCTCAACTATCAGGTTTTAGAAGCAAATAGACCCCAGAACTAATTATTACCAAAGCAAATAATATGATCCGCAATACCCGCGGGGACAAACCCAATATCGTGTCGATTCGTAATTCTACAGGTAAAGCAAATAATGGATATCGTAAAAGTTGCCCCCCATTTTCATCTACAACAATATATATCCAAATCGTTCCGCTTACATCCTCATCCACTGCTCGTATTTCCCATTCAAACCGCAAGGGTGATCCTAAATAATATGGCTCAATTATTCTTGCTCCAGGACTAACAGCAGTCCCAGAAATATCAAGAAACACCTCTATGGCCATATCACATTCGGATTCCTCAGCGATAACAAGTGAATTTTCAGGAGAATCATCCAATAGAACTACTGATATTTTCTCAGTCTCGTTTTTTGTAATTAAATGTGGGTATTTAACCTCCCACCGCTTGTCAAGCAAAACTTCTAATTCCTGGCAATGTATTGAGAGCAATTGATTGGATTGATTTTTCTTAAAATCCAAATGCACTATTCCAATGCGATCAGGCCAGATCTCCCATATTAATAGACCGACTAAAATAGCAGTCAATATAATCAAAATAATAATTTTTTTCATAGAAATTTATTTTCTAATAAGACTAATGATAAACTATAAACTTACTAATCACAGGAGAAAAAAAGAATGCCGAATCACCCCGCTGAACCATTTCGTATCAAGATGGTGGAATCCATCCAATTGAAAAGCAAAGAAGCACGAAAAAAAGCAATGATCAAAGCCGGTTACAACCTTTTTACTATCCCTGCTGAGGATGTCTACATTGATTTACTTACAGATTCAGGCACAGGCGCGATGAGTCAAAATCAATGGGCTTCTATCATGCTTGGTGATGAATCCTATGCTGGTGCCACCTCTTATTACAAACTAAAAGAAGTCATCCAAAAGATTTTCGGTTTTGCCCATTTCGTACCCACCCATCAAGGTCGAGCTGCAGAAAATATTCTTTCATCAATACTGGTCAAGCCAGGCTCTTACATTCCATCTAACATGCACTTTGACACAACTGACGCGAACATTAGGGCACAGGGAGGGCGTCCTGAAAACCTTGTGATTGATGATGCGTTTGCCATTAACAAAATATTGCCTTTTAAAGGCAACATGGATGTTGCAAAACTGGAACATTTCATCAACGAAAAAGGGGCGGAGAACATCCCATTCGGCTGCATAACAATCACCAATAACGCGGGTGGCGGCCAGCCCGTCTCATTAGAAAACATTAAAGCTGTATCGAAGATTTATCGAAAATACAATATTCCCTTTTTTATTGATGCCTGCCGCTTCGCAGAAAACAGCTATTTTATTAAAATGCGAGAAAAAGGATTTGCAACTCACTCTCCACTAGATATTGCCCAGGAGATCTTTTCCTTGGCTGATGGCACTTTTATGAGTGCAAAAAAGGATGCCATAGTAAATATTGGCGGCTTCTTGGCGATGAATAACGACAAGCTATTTCAAGATGTCTGCAACGCACTTATCCTTCGGGAAGGTTTTCCTACTTATGGTGGTTTAGCCGGACGAGATCTGGAAGCGCTCGCAACAGGTTTAATGGAAGGATTACAGGAGGATTACCTGGCATATCGCATTCAACAAACTGCTTATCTTGCAGAAAAAATAAAGGAAGCAGGAGTCCCCATCATCGAACCTCCTGGGGGACATGCAGTTTATCTTGATGCGGGAACACTTCTTCCACATATCTCTCAATCCGAATTTCCTGGTCAGGCGTTAACCGCCGCTCTATTTCTTGAAGGAGGAATCCGAGGTGTTGAAATTGGATCAGTAATGTTTGCACACCCTGACCCAGACAGCGGCGAGATTATTTACCCTAAATTGGAGCTTGTTCGGTTGGCAATCCCACGCAGAGTATATACACAAAGCCATCTAGATTATGTTGTTAAAATCCTTGTTAAGATAGTTAAGCAACGAAAATCCTACCGTGGTTATAAGCTGACTTATTCACCCGAGCTGCTGCGGCATTTTACTGCTCGTTTTGAACCTTTGTAGATAATTCACTTTGTTTGGCTTGTTCCCAAAGCAAATCCATTTCAGCGAGTGTTGTGTCAGTAAGTGCTTCACCTCTCGCTGAGATGGATTTTTCAATATATTCAAACCTGCTGCGGAATTTACTGTTTGCTAACCGAAGTACACTTTCCGCATCAAATCCATTCCATCTAACCAAGTTCACCACTGCAAACAACAAATCACCGAGTTCTTCCTCCAATTCTTGTTTTAATTTTGCGTCTTTTACTTCAGCCAATTCTTCATAAACTTTACTTAATACTGGATCAATTTCCTCCCAATCAAATCCAACTCTGGCAGCACGCTCCTGGTATTTCTGTGCGATGGATAGAGATGGGAGTTGTTTGGGGATAGTAGATAGAATGCTGGTGAACCCCTTGGTGCCGTTATTTATCCTTTCCTCATCTTTTAGCTTTTCCCAATTTTTCATCACCCCTTTGATATTTTTTGCTTTATTTCCTCCAAATACATGTGGATGACGATGAGTGATTTTTTTATTAATATCATAAATAACTTCTGACAAGGAAAATTCACCTCTTTCTGCTGCAATCTGTGTATGCAACACAATCTGTAGCAGCAAATCACCTAATTCCTCCCGAAGGTGTTTACCATCATTTTGATCGATTGCTTCCAGAACTTCATATGTTTCTTCTAACAAATTGGTGCGCAGTGACTGATGTGTTTGTTCCCTGTCCCAGGGGCATCCATCTGGTGCTCTCAGTCGAGAGATCAAATCTTGAAATTTCTTTATCGATAAGTGCCCTTCACTAGGACTAAACAATAAGTAAATTCTCTGTTTATCAATCAAGAATTTTTCTAAGTTGCTGATTTTAATCAGCTCTATTTTCCAGAGGGATTCATCTGAAAAACAACAATGTACTTCGTTGTTCCCGTTATACGAATTAATAATCAGCTCAACTAGCTTGTTAATGCTGTCCCTTCTAATATCGATCGCATATAAAGAATATGAATCACGATCATGGATTAATGAATGCCGCTCATACAATTGATTGCCATCAATAATATGGATCCCCTTTACTTTTTCAATGTCCATTAATTCTAGTACTGTTTTTATTTCATTTAGTTTCATATCTTGTTCCTTATTAGAAAAGCCGCAAAAATTATACTACCCACTTTTTAATAAAGTGGGTAGTTGGTATACTTCAATTTCCGATACTCTGGAAAGCTTGGTTTCTAACGCTTGGTATATGTTGGTGCTTTTCGGGCTCGCTTCAAACCTGGCTTCTTGCGCTCTTTAACTCTTGGGTCACGAGTCAGCAAGCCATCTTTTCGAAGACCGGGAATAAAAGCCGGATTCTTTTTTACAAACGCGCGAGCCAAACCAAGCCGCACAGAATCTGTCTGACCAGTAACCCCACCACCTTTTACTTTAACAGAAACATCATATTGTGTCTGGTTCTCGCCAGTGCTTTCAAAAGGTCTTAAAATCGAATCAGAATCACCCAATCGAGTGAAGTAATTCTTCAGTTCTTTTTCATTGACAATAAAAATGCCAGTACCTTGAGTTAGTCTAACTCGGGCTGTGCTTTGTTTCCTGCGTCCAATACCTTCATAATACTGTTCCGCCATTTATTTACTCCTCATTCTAGTCAATTTCTACTACTTCCGGTTTTTGTCCGGAATGCGGGTGCGCTGGGCCGCTATAAATCTTCATACGTTTTAACAAGTGTCGCCCATGTTTGTTATGCGGCAGCATACCCCATACAGCTGACTTAATAATACGGTCTGGGTGATTTTCTAATTGATCCGGATAAGAAATTGCTTTAAACCCACCGGGGTATCCGGAATGGCGATAATAGAATTTCTCTTTTTCTCGGGTCGGATTCACCTTAATATCTTTAGCATTGATCACAATCACAGAATCGCCCATAAGAACACCAGGCGTAAATTCTGGTTTATGCTTTCCCATCAGCAGCATAGCTACTTTCGATGCTAAACGACCTAGTTTTTGATCTTTGGCGTCCACAAGACACCATTTTGTTTTTGTTTTTCCTTTAATCACATAGGTTTTTTCCACGATTACCTACTCCATACTTATTCTTAGTTATTAATTATTAATATATTATATTATCTAAAAACAATCCCTTTGCCGGTGCGATGCCGGGGGGTAGATTGTCCACACCCTCAAAGCTATCAACTATCGTATTCATCACCACTTTACCCTGTCCAACACGAACTAGAACAAAAGTTATTCTTCTCACCATATGGTAGAGAAAGGAATTAGCTTTGATTCGGAAAAATGCTTTATTTCCTTTATCCCTTCTCCATTCAGCAAATACCACGTTCCGCTGGGTTCTACCTCCCTTTTTTTGTGGTTTTCCATATAAGCGATAATCATGCTCTCCACAAATTGTCTTGGCTGCCTGATTCATAAGTTCAAGATTTGGTTCAGGCCATATACGCCAGCGATACCGTTCTTCTAAAGGTTCTGCAGTGGAGCCAATATAAACCTGATACCGGTATTCTCTTAACTTCGCATCATAGCGAGGATGAAATCCTTCTTTCGCTTTTTTCGCGCTGTTGATTGAAATATCTGATGGCAAAAGAAAATTTATTGCCTTTTGTAGTTCATTATCAGAATGCTTCCAATCGAGCTCAAAAGCGGCAGTCTGCCCTTTGGCATGTACGCCGCAATCGGTACGGCCAGATGACATTATTGTTCTACCAGTCCAACCCAATTTTCTAAGCACTTGTTCTAAATCCCCTTGAACCGTGCGATCGTTCAGTTGGCGCTGATATCCATAAAAATCAGTTCCGTCGTAGCTTATTGAAATTTGGTAAAGTGCCATTCCAACCGACTCAGCGGTAGGATTATTCCTCAACTAACTCTAACATGACCATTTCTGATGAATCACCCTTGCGGAGTCCAAGTTTAAGCATGCGCGTATATCCACCATTACGTGATTCAAAACGCGGAGCAATATCATCAAATAGTTTTTTTACAATACCCGCATCTGCCAAAGCGGAAGCTGCCAAACGGCGAGCATTTACTTTTTCAATATCAGACGCATTTGCGCTATTCTTCGCTAAGGTGATTAATTTTTCCGCATCCCCTCGGATCGCTTTTGCTTTAGCTTTGGTCGTCTTAATACGGTTATTTTCAAATAACTGTTTTATTAAAACACGACGCAGAGCTTTTCTTTGGTCTTTTGTTCTGCTTAACTTATATCCTGCAACACGATGGCGCATAGGACTTACTCTGCCTCACTTTCGTCACTATCATCTTTAATATATCCTTTTTCCTGCATCTTCTCCCGCAGTTCATCCAAGCTCTTTTCTCCAAAATTGCGAATTGACATAACCGCCTCCTCGCCTTTTTCAAGTAATTCAATCACATCGCCAACAGAAGTTACACCAGTCCTCTTAAGAGAATTGAAAACTCGGACAGAAAGATCTAGACTTTCGATCAGCATATCAGCAGTTTCGCTGCTTATTTTCTCGGGAGTCTCCTCAACAGTTTCTTCGACTACCTCAAACATTTCTTCTTTAACTCCAGCAATCAATCGAAATTGTTCAATCAGAATTTTACCGGCTGAACCCAATGCTTCCTCAGGTGAAACCGTACCATCTGTCCAAATCTCTAAGGTCAGGCGATCATAATTTGTGCTCTGCCCCACCCGTGCACGACCAACATCAAAATTGACACGATGCACAGGGCTAAAAATAGCATCGACTGGTAATTCTCCAATCGAAAGGTTATTATCCCTTTCGTTTGATGGTAAATATCCTCTTCCGCGCTCAACCGTGAAATCTACGGTTAATTGCGTTTTCGGATTATCAACAGTAAAAAGATACAATTCTGGATTTACAATCTCAATTTCAGCCGTAACCTGGATGTCAGCTCCGGTTACAACACCTTCTCCGCTTACATCTAAATGCATATGAGAAATATCACCCTCATGCATAATTATGTGCAATTGTTTTACCTGCAGCATTATTTGCAGAACGTCTTCTCGTACACCTGGAATATCGGTGAATTCATGCAGTGTGTCGGAAACTCGAATGGAAGTGACAGCTGTTCCATCCAAAGAAGACAGCAGCACTCTGCGCAGAGAATTTCCCATTGTAGCACCATACCCCCGCTCTAATGGACCAATATTGAATTTCGCGTAATTGCGAGTTTCAGCTTCCCGTTCTAAAACGGGCATTACCATTTTACCTTGAGCCACAGTTTCCCTCTCTCTTATAAAACCTAATCAGTTTCAATTAATTCACCCATCTACCGTGAGTAATATTCAACGATCAGTTGTTCATTAAGGTTACCATCGATTTCACCGCGCTCTGGAAGCCGTAGAATCCGGCCGCTTAGGTTTTTTGTATCGCGTTCAATCCATAGCGCGCAATTAGTTTTCTCAGCTTGTTCCGAAAGGTCTAAGAATAAACCATTCTTCTTTGATTCTTCGCGAACGCTCAGAACATCACCATCTTTAAGAAGCATTGAAGGGATATTTGTTTTTCGTCCATTTACAATAATATGTCCATGATTCACCATTTGGCGAGCTTGCGTTCTGTTTACTGAAAATCCCATCCGGAATACAACATTATCTAACCGTGATTCTAAAATTTGTAGTAGATTAACGCCAGTCAGACCGCGTTGTTTTACCGCCAGTGCAAAGAAACGTCGGAATTGTTTCTCTAAGATTCCATAAATTCGGCGAGCCTTCTGCTTTGCCCGCAATTGACGATTGTAATCAGACTCTCTTCTTCTTCGTGATTGAGAAAAACGGCCGCCATGCTGCCCAGGGGGATATGCCCGTCGTTCAAATGCGCACTTAGACGTTAAACAGCGTTCACCTTTCAAAAAGAGCTTTTCGCCTTCACGTCGGCATAACTTACAAACTGATCCTGTATATCTTGCCATCTATTATTCTCCTAAACCTACATTCGCCGTTTCTTTGGTGGCCGACAGCCATTGTGAGGTACTGGTGTGACGTCAGCTATCGATCGAATTTTCATCCCTTGTGCCTGGATCGCTCGAATTGCAGCTTCCCGGCCAGGTCCTGGTCCTTTGATGAATAAATCGACTTCTTGAATTCCCATTGATTGTGCTTTCTTCATCGCACTTTCAGCCGCAAGACGGGCCGCAAAAGGTGTGCTCTTACGGGATCCCTTAAAGCCAATCGTGCCTGCGCTCGTCCAAGAAACAGTGTTCCCCTGTAGATCCGTCACAGTAATAATCGTATTATTGAATGTTGCATAAATATGTACTTGTGCGGAAGATAGGGTTCGCTTTGTCTTCCTAGATGTTGAGTGTCGTTTTGGTTTCGTTCCTTGTGCCATAATTCCTCGTAATTAATTTATTTAGATCAATGTTCCTATACTTATTTCTTGGTTGCGCCGCGACGACGACCACGACCCGCCACAGTTTTCTTTGGCCCTTTTCGTGTTCGTGCGTTTGTTTTCGTACGTTGTCCGTGAACAGGAAGCCCTCTGCGATGGCGAAGACCGCGGTAGCATCCGATCTCAACTAAACGTTTGATATTCATTTGAACATCACGGCGAAGATCGCCTTCAACCTTGTAATTCTTATTAATATATTCACGCATTACGCTCACATCATTTTCTGTGAGATCCTTTACGCGTGTATCAGGATTAACCTTCGTTGCGGCTATAATCTTGTTAGCGCGAGTTCGTCCTATACCAAAGATATACGTAAGCCCAATTTCAATCCGCTTGGAACGCGGTAAGTCTACACCTTCTATTCTTGCCATATTATTTTATCCCTGTCTCTGTTTATGTTTCGGATTTTCACAAATCACGTAAAGAACACCTTTTCGTTTTACAATTTTGCATTTTGCACAACGCTTGCGGATTGATGGTGATACTTTCATTATTTACTCCTCTTTATTTTTTGCAACAGCCGCAAATTATTGATTATAACCTTTAATCTCATAATCGTCTATCAACCCTGACAGTTAATTACTTTCATTAACGCTTCTGTTACCTCTTCAATTGGTAAAGCCCCATCCACTTCTACAAGTACCTCTTTTTCAGTATAAAATTTTACCAACGGGGCTGTTTTCTCAAAATAAACACGAATGCGTTGTTCTACAGTTTCCTTCTTGTCATCCTCTCGCTGGTAAAGTGGAGACCCATCATAATCACAAATGCCTTCTTGTTTTGGTAGTTTATATTTTGTATGGAAAACATGACCTTCCGCTTTGCATGTCCACCTCCCACTTAAGCGCTCGATCAGTTCATTCGCTTCCACATTGATGAATGGCACACAGGCAATCTCTGCGTTGATAGAAGATAAAAAATCAGATAGTGCTTCTGCTTGTTTTGGAGTGCGTGGAAAACCGTCTAAAAGCGCGCCACCAGAACAATCCGCTTTCATTAATCTATCAGTGACCATTCCGATGGTAATATCATCCGGAACTAACTCTCCTTTGTCCATAAATTGCTTTGCTTTTATCCCTAATTCAGTTTTCAACTGCAAATTCTCGCGGAAAATGTTTCCTGACGAGATGTGCGGAATACCACATACATCCGCAATAATCGCAGCTTGTGTTCCTTTTCCAGCGCCTGGCGGGCCAAGCAAAACATAAAATTTAATCATCAAATACTACTTCTTTCAGCCTTTTATTAAACTGTCATCATATCCGTGCAGTTTCAGTTCAGTTTCAATGATGTTGAATGTGTCTCGAACCACACCTACCACAATGATCAATCCTGATGCTGAAACGAGAAATAAATTGGACCCAATACTTGGTGGAAGGGTAATTTGCAAAATGTATGGCAAAGTTGCTACTAAGGCCAAAAACAGTGCTCCAACCAAAGTGATTCGACGCTGTACTCGATTTAAATACCTTTGAGTAGCAGCCCCTCGGACCACACCCGGAATTTGAGCGCCCTGTTTCTTTAAACTTTCACCATAATTCTGTTGTTCAAATAAAACTTCTGTATAGAAAAATGTGAGCAGCAGTACAAAGAAAAAGTAGATCACGATATACCATATACTCGTCGGGCTAAATGTCCGCTGCATGCCAGCTGCAAATTTTGCTAACCATTCAGTTTTTGAATTGATAAAGAACTGTGACAATATAGCTGGAAGAGACAATATTGTCTGAGCAAAAATCAGTGGGATCATGCCAGCCAAATTAATCATCAAAGGCAGGTTAGATCGCACCGGCATTGACATTCGGTTGCCAACTCTGCGGCCAGGGAATAATACCGGCACATTCCTTCTGCCCTGTTGTACAAAAATTATCGCGAAAATTGTCACAGCCAAAATTATCGCCATTAGTGCCAACAGAATAGCAACGGATTGTCCCGATATGATCAAACTGTATAAATTAACAGGAATTCTAGAAACAATTCCCGCAAAAATGATCAATGACAACCCTTGATTGGGAACCCCATATTCCGAGATCAGTTCGCCCAACCAAATACCAAGCATTGTTCCGCCTATCATGCTGATCAAGGTTGTTAAAGTGGGTAATAAACTCGCACCGGCAAAACCAAACTGGTAATTCAAGATGGATCCACCTGTTGTAAGTTGATTAAATAATTGAATCTGCCCTAAAGCAGAGAGTGCGCCCATTGGTATGGTTAACAACACCGTCCACTTTTCCATCAACTTGCGGCCTTCCTTGGGGTTTTCCTGCATTCGCCTTTCAAGCGATGGAATGATTGGAATCAGTAATTGGATGATAATTTGCGCAGTAATATACGGATAAACACCCATCGCCAGGATCGAAAAATTAGATAGCGTTCCGCCAGATAATAGATCGAACACACCTAATAAACTGCTGGCAGCTCCTTGTTGCTGGAATATGCTAGCGATTACATCACGGTTGATCCCTGGCACTGGTATATTTGCAGCAAACCGATACAGAATTAATAATGCTAATGTGATTAGCAGCTTCTTTCTGATATCAACAGAAGTCCACAAATACCGCCATGCAGATCTCTTCATGCTCGAATCTCCTTATTTTCCTTCATTTTCTGCTTGAATAAGTTCTGCTTTTCCACCAGCAGCCTCAATTTTCTCTTTTGCACTTTTTGTGAATCGGTGAGCTTTAACTGTCAAAGCTTTCTTGATTTCACCTCTACCAAGAATTACAACCGGGTTCTTGGTTTTATGCAGCATGTTTTTTCCTGCAAGAAGTTCGGGGGTCACCACTGTGCCTGCCTTAAAGGCAGACAAAGTTTCCACATTCACTTCATTATAAACAACGCGGTTAATTGGCGTAAAGCCTACCCCACGCAGAAATGGCAAACGGCGATAGAAAGGCAAATTGCCGCCCTGGCGATATAATGCGCCGCCAGATCCACTCCGCGATTTTTGCCCTTTATATCCACGACCAGCTGTTTTTCCTTGTCCTGCACCAATTCCACGAGCAACACGCTTCCTTCTCTTTGTTGAGCCTTCACTCGGTTTTAAATCATGTAATTTCATTCTTATTCCTATTTTTCAACTTTAACTAAATGATTCACTTTAGATAACATGCCGCGCACTGCCAATGTATCCTTTTGCTCTACAGTGTGCCCTATTTTACGAAGGCCCAATGCGCGAATAGTTGCCTTATGCCGTTCCGAATTCCCTATTGGACTTCGGACCAATGTAATTTTTAGTATTTTCTCTTTTTTAGCCATTTTTTCTCCGTTCCCAGAAAGGCGCCAACTCCTTAGCAGGTTTTCCTCGCATAGCGGCTATTTCCTCAGAAGTTCGTAACTGATCCAACGCGTTCATGGTGGCTTTGACAACATTCAATACGTTTGCGCTGCCCATGGACTTGGTTAAAATATCTTTGATACCTGCGGCTTCGACAACCGCCCGCACACCACCACCCGCGATAACACCTGTCCCTCGTGATGCTGGTTTCAACAACACAACTGCTCCGCCCATCTTACCAATAACTTCATGCGGAATAGTTGTGCCCGCAAGCGAGATTTTTCGCATATCGCTGAGTGCTTGTTTTGTTGCTTTTCCCATAGCATCAGGAACGGCACCCGCTTTTCCGGTACCGACACCCACTCGCCCATTATTATTTCCAGCTACGATGGTAACGCGAAAATGAAATTTTCGGCCACCTTTGACAACCTTTGCCACACGTGTAATATCGACTACTCGCTCATCGAATTCTTTTTCAACTGGTTTGTACGCCTTTTTTTTCATTATTTCCCTTTTGTTGAAATCTTCCTTTTAGAAGATCAAGCCTTCTTCTCTTGCTGCTTCAGCCAAAGCTTTTACTCGCCCCATATATCGGTATCCGCCGCGATCAAAAACCACTTCCTTGATCTTTTTCTCCTTTGCGCGCTGCGCAATATGCTTTCCAACTGCAGACGCTTGTTCAGTTTTATTCATTTTCGCAACCTTCTTCCTGAGTTCATGATCAATACTAGAAGAGGAAACTAATGTTATTTCTTTATCATCGTCAATGATCTGGGCAGATATCTGGGATAAACTTCGGAAAACATTTAACCGCGGTCTTTCTGCAGTACCCCGGATATTTTTCCGTACCCGTTTATGCCTATGCAATCTTGCTTCATTTCTTGTTTTTCTACTCATATCTTTCCTATACTCCCTTACATCATCGTAGCAGCTGTTTTACCCGCTTTTCTACGGACTCTTTCACCCTTATATCTGATTCCCTTCCCTTTATAAGGTTCTGGGGGTCGGATTTTCCGGATATCAGCGGCAATTTGCCCGACAACTTCCTTGTTTGCGCCCTTGATAGTTATAATTTTGTTCTTTTCAGTTACAGTAAATTCAATTCCCTCAGGAGCTTTAACATTAACAGAATGAGAAAATCCCACATTGATTACAAGATCTTTACCCTCTTGCTCAGCTTTATAACCAACACCCTGAATTTCAAGCACCTTTGTAAAACCAGCATGAATTCCAGTGACCATGTTTTGGATAACTGCTCTAGTTGTTCCGTGGAGTGCTCTAACATGTTTTTCATCTGAATCACGAGTCACAATTATCCGCTCACCCTCTTTCGCAATTTTTATCAAAGGTGAAAAGGATCGTTCTAATGTCCCATTCGTGCCTTTTACAGTTACATGAGATCCATCCAATTCCACGCTTATGCCGCTTGGAATATCGATGGGCAATTTTCCTATTCTAGACACTACACACCTCCAAAATCAAACTCTCTACCAAACCTTGCATAAAATTTCTCCACCGACGCCATTTTTTCTTGCAGATTGGCCCGTCATCACACCTTTAGGTGTTGACAATATCGAGATACCCATACCTGAGAGAACCCAAGGTATATCTCGCCTCTGTGTATATACTCGCCGACCTGGTTTACTTACCCGTCGAATCTCAGTAATAACCGGGCGTTTGGTTCGCCGATCACCAACATATTTTAGACGCACGCGAAGGGTTTTATGCGCCGGTTTACTATCATTAGCTACTTCATAATCCTCAATGTAGCCTTCTTCTCTTAATATACGTGCTATTTCAGCTTTTAAATTTGAGCTGGGCATCGCCACAACGGTATGGTTACTCATAAGACCATTCCGGATGCGAGTCAGCATATCAGCAATTGGATCATTCATACTCATTTACATACCTCCGGATTCGATATTTACCAAGATGATTTCGTTACGCCAGGAATTTTCCCTTGAAGAGCAAGCTCTCTAAAGCAAATCCTGCAGATACCAAAGCGCCGAATATAACCACGGGGACGACCGCATATCTTGCAGCGATTCCGAACCTGATTCGGATATTTTCGTCTTTTTTCTCTAAATTGCATACATTTTTTCGCCATAATTAGACCTTCCTGAAAGGCATTCCTAAATGTTTTAATAATGCGGTTCCCTGCTCATCATTTGGTGCAGTTGTAACAAATGTAATCTCCATACCCCGGACTTTATCAATTGAATCAAAATCAACTTCCGGGAATATTAATTGCTCCCTTAAACCAAGTGTGTAATTACCTCGTCCATCAAATGATTTCGGAGATACACCACGAAAGTCTCGAACACGCGGTAAAGCAACGTTGACTAGTCGATCAAGCAACGACCACATTTTCTCTCCTCGCAAAGTAACCTTGACACCGACAGAGAATCCTTCTCGCAGCTTAAAATTAGCAATGCTCTTTTTCGCTTTAGTAATCACAGCTTTCTGACCAGTAATAATTTCAATGTCTTTAACTGCTTCGTCAAGCGTTTTCTTATCTTCGATCGCCTCACCCATTCCAACATTCAAGACTATCTTTTCAATCTTTGGTACCTGCATAACATTATCCAGGCCCAATTCTTTCATCAGCACCGGAACAATTTCTTTGCGGTATCTTTCTTTTAATGCATTCATTTAATAACTCCCAATAGCGGTTTTTTGTTAATCAATGAATCCGCCACATTTCTTGCAGACGCGAATTGCCTTGCCACTCTCGCGTGAAATACCAACACGCGTAGGCTTATTGCATTTCTTGCATACAACCATGACATTTGAAACATCAAGCGGTGCTTCAATTTTCACAATGCCAGGATTAACCGTTTTACCTTTGGATTGAACCTGCCCTTGATGTTTTGTGCGAAGATTAACTCCTTGCACAACAACGCGCCTTTCTTTCGTAATCACACGAAGGACTTCTCCACGCTTTCCTTTATTTTCAGATTTTCCGGTGATAACTTCAATCTGATCACCTCTTTTTATTCGCATCTTCATCCTGCTAGCTCCTACAATTATTACAATACTTCTGGGGCAAGGGATACAATTTTCATATATCCTTTTTCACGCAATTCCCGTGCAACTGGTCCAAAAATCCGTGTCCCTTGTGGATTCTCCTCATCTGCGTCCAAGATAACTGCGGCGTTATCATCAAACCGGATCGTAGACCCATCTTTTCGCCGCCAGGGGTGCGCTGTTCGGACAATTACCGCTTTGACGATTTCACTCTTTTTCACAGAACTCTGTGGAGTAGCCACTTTTACGGTTCCTACAACCACATCGCCCACGTGACCATATTTTTTCCCTGATCCGCCTAAAACATGGATAACCAAAATCTCTTTTGCACCAGTGTTGTCTGCGACTTTTAATCGTGATTCATGTTGGATCATGACTCTATACCTCGTCGTGCGCAGGCACCGCTTGAGCTGATTCCTGCGTTTTTAATATTTTTTCAACAATCCATCTCTTATTTTTTGAAATCGGCCTGCTTTCTACGATCTGTACTTCATCGCCAACCCGGCATTTTTTTTCATCATGCACCTGAAATCGCTTGGTTTTATGAACAACTTTTCCATATAATGGATGTCGATATGTTCTTGACACTTCAACAATAACCGTTTTTGTCATCTTATTACTAGCAACAACACCGGTTAATCTTCTGCGAGTATTCATGCTTCACCTTCCGTACGGATCCCCAATTGCTTTTCACGTAAGATCGTTTCCAGCCGGGCAATCAATCGTTTAATATTATTAATCTTGCTGGTATCAGTTAATTGTCCGCTTACAGCACTGAACCTGAGCAGCATAAATTCCTTGCGTGTTTCGATTAATTTTGATTGAATCTCATCAGCACTCAACAATCGAATTTCACTGCTTTTCATCCTTGACCTCCAATGAAATCTTTCTTAGAGACAATTCTCGTCTTAATTGAGAACTTATATTGTGCTTGTTTAAGCGCATGGACAGATATCTCATCATCAAGTCCGCTAACCTCGAACATGATTCTGCCCGGTTTAACAACCGCCGCCCAATATTCCACCGCCCCTTTACCTTTTCCCATTCGAGATTCTGCTGCTCTCTTGGTTATCGGCTTATCTGGGAATATTCGAATCCAAACCTTTCCACGCCGTTTCATTGCCCTAACAATCGAACGGCGGGCAGCTTCGATTTGGCGGGCAGACACCCACCCTGGCGCTAAAGCTTGCAGAGCAAAATCCCCATTCAGTATCTTAACTCCGCGCATCGCTTTTCCACGCATTCGTCCGCGCATTTGTTTGCGGAACTTTACTCTTTTTGGCATCAACATAGTAAAACCTCTTCTAAAGTATATGCACCATCAGTAAATAATTACTTACTGACGTATACACCTTCCGTTTTTTCCATTTTATTTTTAGAGTCCGGCAGGATTAAACCGATTTTACGACGTTCGTCACATGTGAATGTGATTTTGCGTGAAAAAGAATAATTAATGAAGTCATATCGAAAAAATCAGGATAATTCCAGGAGTAAATATGGGTCGTAAAGTTCATCCGGTTGGAATGCGTTTAGGGGTGATACGCACTTGGGAAGGAAAATGGTACGCTGAGGGTCAAAATTACATTGACCAATTTCATCAGGATCTTAAGATCCAAGAAATGATTAGGGAGGTCGGAGACCGTGCTGGTGTCTCCCATATTGAAATTGAACGATTTCCAAGCAAGGTGAAGATCTTAGTTCAAACCGCGAAGCCTGGTATCTTGATCGGCAGAAAGGGAGAAACCGTAAAAGTTCTCCGTAAGAATCTTGAGGACTTGACGGGAAAGAAAATTGATCTTGAAATTGTGGAGATAAAAAACCCG
>Ga0255393_10042_pt1 | contig 18720 bp, 10 predicted proteins | sample ANMaggSeSYBR01C8_FD_182122 | JGI IMG/M metagenome (GOLD analysis project Ga0255393, IMG submission 182122) | Sediment cell enrichment communities from methane seep in Santa Monica Basin, California, United Staets - ANME aggregate JGI... | ecosystem: Environmental > Aquatic > Marine > Cold seeps >... | reverse complement strand
CCGCCACACCCCCCATATCCGATCGATGGGTTTTCGCTATAGAAATATTGAGGAGAAATCTGATCCGGCTCTGCAGATTTTTGCACAAAAGATGCCAGGCATATCGATTGTTCCCAAATGCTATTGGGATTTGAGCCGCAAGAATCATCAGATAACAATTGGTGTTCATTATTTACCAGATTATACGAATAAAATTTTTCCAGATCACGTCCATACCTGCTTTTTTCTTTTTCTCCCAAAAACATTATGTCAGATGATTCCCCAAACCTAATTAATGTAGCCGTTGCACCCAGCCCATTATTCCTTTCTTCCCACGTTTTTCCCCCGTCAGCGGAGATGAAAAAGTTAACTCCACCAATTGCGACTCTCCCCGGGTCATTTTGAGACACGGCAAATGCAGAATTATGTTCATTCGTATCAACACGAGAATGTGACCATGTATCACCGTCATTACTCGTAGAATAGAGATGATGCCCTTCGTATAAAAATATTATTTCATTTTCATTTACCGCGAATGAATTAACATGTTTATTTGCTACATTATCCCAAGGTTCCCATGTATACCCTTTGTCCTTGGAGATAAGCTGGTATCCGCAATGAGAAAATAGATAAACATCTCTTGTTTTGTCATAGTTAAGCAGAATATTTTGTCCATGGCAATCATATTCTTCTTCTCCAATCAAAAATGTTTCTTCCCATGATTCCCCATGATCAGATGATAGATAGATACCCATATGCGACTCAACTCCAATGATAGAGAGTGGTATGAGTATATTTTGCGTCGCTGGATCAATTAGAGCGAATGGCGCGATACCGTGATTAAAAAAGCTATGTTTTTGAAGATCTATTGCTGTCCACGTGTCACCTCCATCAAATGTCTCGGACAGCATCCAGCCACTCGTATACACAAGATGTTTAGAATTTGAGGGATTCATGGCCACCCAGCTTGTATCTTCCCAGAATTGTCCTTGAGTTTGAGTGTTTAATAAATCCCATTGTTCACCGCCATCCCTGCTTTTATATACCCCTGCATATATAACACCAGCATAGATGATTTCAGGGTTTTCGGGATCGATAATGAGATTATCAATTTCTCCTCGCGTTAACCCATTTTGTACAGGGGTCCAAGAAACACCTCCGTTGATGGTTTTATAAATACCCGATCTGAACATTCCTGCATAGATAATATCGGGATCGGTTGGGTGAATGGCGATAGAAGTAACCGTATCACGATCCAGAAATTGCGCGGAGTTAATCCTTGACCACTGATAGGGTAATGGCTCTGGAGTGGGGGTAGGCATTGTGGTGGGTTTTGGGGTGGCAACCACGATCCTTTCAACCACTTCCTGCTCAGGAGCAAGCGCTGTTCTGAGAGGGGAATTAGGGATGAACAGCAATAAAGAAAAGACAGCCACAACTGCAAATCCAACCCACACCAGCGGCCGCTTCCAAAACGGCTTCGCGTCCGCGCGTCCACCCCTGAGCTGCGCTTGCTTGTGGGCAGCTTTGAGCTGCTTAATGCGCTCCGGGATCTGAGCGGCATCTTCCGGAGTAAGAGAGAGATATTTATTCAGCGCGAAAATAGCTTCGTCATATTCCCCTAAACGTTCCATGCGCTCTGCCTGCGCCCGCAAACTGGATAACTGTTGTGTGTGTGCCTTTTCGCGGATAGCTGAAAGCAGAGAGAGGGCGGATTCATCCGCACCCTTCAAGCGCTGATAAGCGGATAAGAGATCCGCTGCGTCCCCCCAGCGCTCGTTCTCTTTGGCCCTCTGCCCCCAGGCCAGCAGCACACCCATAATTTCCAGTTTACCTGCTGCTAACGCTTCCAATTCTCTGACAGACGCCTGCAGACCGGCATCCCTGGGAGTGAACTCCAGCGCTTTACGGGCCTGCTCTAAGGCGACATCTTCTCCACCGGAGATAGCAGATACCGCGCGGTGGTGATAGAGGCGGGCCATGTGCCCCCGCCCGTCAGAATGTTTGGGGCTGATCTTGAGCACCTGCTGATAGGCATATTCTGCTTCGTCTAAGCGCCCCATCGCGAAGCGGACATTGCCTAATGACAGATAAGCATCGCAGTACCCTGATTGGGCGGCTACGTCTTCAGGATAGAGCGCTAAGACCTCTTCATATTCGGCGCCCGCGCGTCCGTAATCCTCGCGTGCCATATGCGCGGAGGCCAACCCCATGCGCACCTCGAGATTATCCTCTTCGGCACCCAGGGCTTCTTCGAAAGATTCGACCGCCTTTTCCAACTCACCCTGGTCAAGATACTCATGCCCAACCTGAAGGAGGCGGCTGACGATGGGATTGATTGCAGTTAACTCCTCGCGCACCTGCTCGATCGAGCGGTTCTGGATGAGCCATAACTTCATCAAATAGATCACAAAACGATTCCCACTGGCCAGGACGTCCTTCTCACGCAGGCGCAGGACCGCGCTTTCCAGGTCCTGATGGATAAAACGTACCTTCTGATCTTTGAGAAACTTTTCCAGTGTGTCCAGGTCAGCTCCGCTGTCAAACTGGGCCAAACTGGCCAATACCCACTTCTCGAGTTCAGAAGCCTCATCCCAGACGAATTTGAGATTGACCGTCCCGCGTTCGATGACCGCATCTAGGATGTCTTCTACGTTTGCCTTGGACACCTGCCACTTATTGACTTTCTGGCAGACAGAGAAGAGCTCATGGCAGATCAGCTGGATGAAATAGGGATGCCCGGACGTGATCTCGTAGATACGGTCAACCGCGTCCAACTCAAACTGGAGGATCCCTTCAACGGGTTTTGTGACCAGGTCACGGGCGTCGGATTCGCTCAAGAAGCTGATCTTGCGGTAGAGCGCCTGCTTGAAGAAACCAGTGTAAGCCGCCTGCATATTCTCCAACTTGCGTCCGGAAGAACCGATCGAGAAGATGAAATTGAGCTTCCTGTGATCCATCAAGCGCTTGAGAATGGCCATAAAAGGCAGGGCCAGCCCTTCCTGGGCGGAAGTGGTCTCTAAAGTATCGAATTCATCGAAAGTGAACAGGAGCACATCACTGCCCAGTTTTTCTTCTACTTGAGGGAGGAACTGAGTTTCGAAGTAATCCGGATCCTCTTCAAAAAGTTCGCGGTCGGGTTTTGGCAGATCAATCGCGCGGGTGATCTCCCGCGACAGCCACCACAGGAAGCGCGGCAGAGTTGTGCTGACCCGCCCCTGCAGATCGATGAAGATGGGGATATAGCGTTGTGGCAGACGGTTGCCTAAGTGTTTGAGGACAGAAGTCTTGCCAACGCGGCGCTGGCCGTGGATGACGAGGATGTGATCGACGAACTTGCCAGACAGCGAGCGTTCGATCCAGGAGAATACATCCTCCCGGCCGAAGAACATGCGTGATTCGAGTACAGGCGCTCCAGCGATATAGGGATTGATCTTACCTGGCATAATGCCCTCTCTGGTTCATTTATCCTCCAACTTGAAAATGCCGTATGGCGTGGAAGCATACACGTTAGATTGTGAATCCATCGCAAGCGAAAAAACCAAATTCGCCCCCAATAGCCCATCGTTAATCTCTCTCCACTCTTCACCCCCGTTTAGTGAAATGAACGCGCCTCCACCCGTACCCGCATATATGATTTTCGGATCGTTTGGATCGATCACAAGTGAATAAACGAATAGACTTTTTAATCCCTGGTTGCTAATTTTGGCAGCTTTGCAATTATCTTCAAGGATATATACCCCATTTCCCAGTGTGGCAACCATCAGCCAATCCTCGTTTTCTGGATGGACTGCGGCATTAGTCGGGGAATCTGAATACCAAAAGAAACTTTGGTTAGTAAATTCAGGAGCGCAATCTTCCCAATATTTTCCGCCATCTTGTGAGAATATTACATTGGTATTAGCAACTATGTAAATCCTATCTGCGTTGATTTTTGAAAAATGAAAGACGGGGAGAAATATCTGCGTATCATTTATGGATTCTTGCCAGGTGATGCCCTTATCCGGCGAAAGAAATATTTGAGCAGGATGCCCTTGGTATACGAGACATAGCAGGTCGGGATTTGCCGGGTGAATGGAACATACAATGCCACAACTTTTATCCCCTTCTGGTGGGTTAAGCGTATATGTTTCTTCCAAGTCATCGCCGAAACTAGAAACCTTCAGACTATCTCCTGCACCGCTAATAGTAGTAATTCCTCCGGTATCCTCATTATTCAAGAAATATCCACCTTGATTAAAACCCCCTTCAGAGTAGATATTTAGATTTTCCATGGAGGACCCGCCATCGAGTGACCGGTATACAGAACCTCTATCGTGAGCATACATAACCGCGTTATCTTTCTTGTCGATATATATATTGAATGCTGTGGCTCCCAATCCGCTGCTGATTTCTGAGGTGGTTTTTCCCCCATTGTGCGCAATTTTCAAGCCATTAGATCCAAAATACCAGGAATCCGGTTCATGCGGGTTGAATACGATAATACCCTGACCAGAGAAATTTTCAGGGAGCTGCATAAATGTTTCCCATTGAGATGTGCCGTTAATACTCCTCAACAACTTACCTCTTGAATGAATGATGATCTCCCCGTTTTCATCCACACCAAGGGGCGTGCAACCTTTGCAATATTCTTCCCAGGTCTCACCACTGTTGGATGATCCATACAAAGTCTGCTGATCTCCATGCGCCATTGCATATATTTTCTCACCATGATCAGGGTTCATGAACAGCCCATTAAAATCAATCTGCGCTTCAAAAAGGAGGTCCCACTTTTCTCCCCCATCCTTTGATCTATACACACCCGCATCACATCCATCGTAAGTATTAAATTCGTATACAGTAGTATAAAGGTACCCATTGGAAGGATCGAGAAGAATATCGATAGAGTCGCTCGGGCAACTCCCCGTTTGTCTTCCCCCTAAAAGTGACCAGGTTTCTCCTGCATTTAAGGTTTCATATAAATTAAATCCATTTGCATAATACAGATGGGAATCATCATTTGAGTCCATTAGAACTTCACTAATGCCCTCCCATGAGCCATATTGCTGCAATTCCTTAAAGGCAGAATACCATGTATGCCCACCGTCTTCAGTTTTATATACTCCACCCAAGCTTGTGCCGGCATAGAGGATATCTGGATCTTGTGGATCGATCGCGAGAGACAATACCTGAGTGTTTTTGATCCCTTCAAACGCCGGCTGCCATGAAGTCCCGCCGTTGATGGTCTTATAGATGCCTGAGGTTCTCATGCTGGCATACAGGACATCGCGGTCGGTGGGATGGATAGCAAGGTCAGTGATCTGGTCACGCTCCAAAAACTGGGCTGAGTTAATCCTTGACCACTGATAGGGTAATGGTTCTGGGGTGGGGGTAGGCATGGTAGTTGGCACTGCGGTTGCAACAACGATACGTTCAACAATCTCCTGCTCAGGAGCAAGCGCTGCTCTGAAAGGGGAATTAGGGATGAACAGCAATAAAGAAAAGACAGCCACAGCCGCAAAAGAAAACCACACCAGTGGCCGCTTCCAGAACGGCTTCGCGTCCGCGCGCCCTTCCCTGAGCTGCGCCTGCTTGCGGGCAGTTTTAAGGTTCTTGATGCGCTCCGGGATTTGATCGGCGTCTTCAGGTTCGAGAGAAAGATACTTATTCAACGCGAAAATGGCCTCGTCGTATTCCCCCAGGCGTTCCATGCGCTCCGCCTGCGCCCGCAAACTGGATAACTGCTCTGCGTGCGCCTTCTCGCGGATATCCGCCAGCAGGGAGAGAATGGTTTCATCTCCGCCCTTCAAGCGCTGATAGGCAGATAAGAGATCCGCTGCATCCCCCCAGTGCTCGTTCTCTTTAGCCCGCTGACCCCAGGCAAACAGCACACCCATAATTTCCAGTTTACCTGCTGCTAACGCTTCCAATTCTCTGACAGAAGCCTGCAAACCGGGGTCCCTGGGAGTGAACTCCAGTGCCTTGCGGGCTTGATCCAAAGCGACATCCTCCCCGCCGGAGATAGCAGCTACCGCTCGGTGGTGATAGAGGCGGGCCATGCGGGCACGCCCGTCAGAATGTTTAGGGCTGATCTTGAGCACCTGCTGATAGGCATATTCCGCTTCATCTAAGCGTCCCATCGCAAAGCGGACACTGCCTAACGCCAGATAGGCATCGCAGTACCCGGATTGGGCGGCTACGTCCTCGGGATAGAGTGCCAAGACCTCTTCGTACTCTGCGCCCGCGCGGCCATAATCCTCACGTGCCATATGCGCGGCAGCCAGGCCCATACGCACCTCGAGATTATCTTCTTCGGCACCCAGGGCTTCTTCGAAAGAATCGACCGCCTTATCCAGCTCCCCCTGGTCGAGATACTCATGCCCGACCTGAAGGAGGCGGCTGACGATGGGATTGATTGCAGTTAACTCCTCGCGCACCTGCTCGATCGAGCGGTTCTGGATGAGCCATAACTTCATCAGAAAAATGACAAAACGATTCCCGCTGGCAAGGACATCCTTCTCGCGCAGGCGCAGGACCGCGCTTTCCAGGTCCTGATGGATGAAACGCACCTTGTGGTCTTTGAGGAACTTTCCCAGTGTGCCCAGGTCTGCCCCGCTATCAAACTGGGCTAAACTGGCTAACACCCACTTCTCGAGTTCAGAGGCCTCATCCCAAACGAATTTGAGATTGACCGTGCCGCGTTCGATGACCGCGTCCAGGATGTCTTCTACGCCTGACTTGGACACCTGCCAGTTATCGGACTTCTGGCAGACAGAAAAGAGCTCATGGCAGATCAACTGGATGAAATAAGGATGCCCGGACGTGATCTCGTAGATACGGTCGACCGCATCCAATTTAAACTGGAGGATCCCTTCAACGGGTTTTGTGACCAGGTCACGGGCGTCGGATTCGCTCAAGAAGCTGATCTTGCGGTAGAGCGCCTGCTTGAAGAAACCAGTGTAAGCCGCCTGCATATTCTCCAACTTGCGTCCGGAAGAACCGATCGAGAAGATGAAATTGAGCTTCCTGTGATCCATCAAGCGCTTGAGAATGGCCATAAAAGGCAGGGCCAGCCCTTCCTGGGCGGAAGTGGTCTCTAAAGTATCGAATTCATCGAAAGTGAACAGGAGCACATCACTGCCCAGTTTTTCTTCTACTTGAGGGAGGAACTGAGTTTCGAAGTAATCCGGATCTTCTTCAAAGAGTTCGCGGTCGGGTTTGGGCAGATCAAGCGCGCGGGTGATCTCCCGCGACAACCACCACAGGAAGCGCGGCAGAGTTGTGCTGACCCGTCCCTGCAGATCGATAAAGATGGGGATATAGCGTTTTGGCAGACGGTTGCCTAAGTGCTTGAGGACGGAAGTCTTGCCAACGCGGCGCTGACCGTGGAGAACGAGGATGTGATCGACGAACTTTCCAGACAGCGAGCGTTCGATCCAGGAGAAGACATCCTCCCGGCCGAAGAACATGCGTGATTCAAGTACAGGCGCTCCAGCGATATAGGGATTGATCTTACCTGGCATAATTTTCTCCTATTATTAAAAGAAAAACAATGGCAAATTGATTATACAATATTCACTCGTATTTTTTATTTAATAAATATCAATGCATGCAGGAAGTATATGTGTAAAATCGAATGGTTTATGAGAATATTTTCAATTAATTGAATTTGCGAGCGGGATCAGAGTCAGAGCAATCGCTGCGATGGGCGTGCCGATCATGATCTAGAGTTTCCTGCGGCCGAAGCGTGTCCCTTCTTAACTTGCAGGCAGGGAAGAATTGTTTACTGAAAAGATCGTTGAAACTTTGGTTTGTTTAAGATACATACATTAAATATTCTTGTATATAATTAATGTCAATTGTTAATACAAGGAGCAGAATATGTGGACACAGTTAAAAAAACGAATGATTCTATGGTTTTTGTTGCTTATATTAATTATCAGTGCCTGCCAACCAGCAGAGCCAGCGGATAAGCTGCCAAAGCCGAAAGCGGGTAAGTGTGGAGATGGGGTTTGCTCTGGTCCGGAAGACGCGGATAACTGCCCGGGGGATTGTGGAGAAGAAGGTAAACCAGTAAATGAGGTGGAACTTCCTGTGGGGGAAGCGGGACCGGTTTATCTAGGAATAATGGTGCATCTGGAAGGATGGAAGGATGAGTTATTCAATGAGGAGATGTTTGACCATCATGCACGCTTGATCCGGGAATATGCGTCGCTGTTTGAGACGTACGGGGCGAAATTAACCTGGGAGAGCAAGGAGACGACCGAGGCGAGCTTCACTTGGGGTGACAATGTACTTAAAGAGATGGAAGAACGCGGGCATGGGATCGGGGTACACGCTGATTTGGGCGGCCAACTGGATTATAACTGCAATAAATTTGACTTCGAATTGCGCATCCGAAAAGAGATGCTTGAATCCTTAGGTGTAACTGTCAGGCATGCGTCGGGCGTGGTATCGCACTGCGATTGGGTGACCGCGTTGATTGACTCGGGATACAGTTTTGTGACCGGGACAGTGGCGTATGGTGTCATGTCACTGCCAGAAGCGATGCGCCCTGAGGAATACCGAAACTGCCAGTCACCATCCGCTTGCCATGATACCTATCCGACAGCGCTGGCGGACCGCATCCATCCCTGGCGAATGCACAGCGGCTTGGATTGGATCAGGCATGACCCTGATGGAAAATTGGTGATGCTGCCGTCCAGCCAAGGGTTGGCGTGTTACGCGGAGAGCGCTGCTGGAACTAAATGCGACCAGGATTTCACGCTTGAGGATATTGACCTGTTCTTCGTGGAATTGGATGCAGCAGTTGCACTGCGGGACCCGAAACAGATCAATATGTATTATATGAGTTGGAGTTTGGGTAAAGCGCTGGATGCGGGTTTGATGGAGGAATGGCTGCAGCGGATCGCACCGTATGTGGAAGCTGGCCTGGTAGAATGGAAAACACTGCCGGAGATGTATGATGCGTATATCGACTGGGAAAACTAAAAAATTGGCAATAAAAACCCTCAGGTAAATGAAAATGTTTCTAATTAGTACTCTGAATTATTAAATGGCATATCGCATCCAAATCTGTTTCAGGGCAATTAGTATGTAAATGTGGCGTATCAATTAGATTGGTTTTTTAAATTTACCTCAATTGCTGCTGAAGGTGTTCGGAATTTAACGACGAGCCAATGGAGATAGTATGGATAATGACAGAATTGTAAGGATTGGCACAGTGATCATTGTCACTGTTGGGTTGGTTATCCTGAGTTTTATTGCAGCGCCTTTTCTGATGGGCATTTTAAAACCCAGTGAGGATCAAGCTGCTGTTGGATATACATCAGAAACTGTGCGAGCCGAGGTACTTAATATCCAGGAAGAAGGACGTATAACGGTTGGCAAGCAGGAGCAAACCTACCAGATCGTGGAAATTGAAGTGTCGGAAGGCGAATTTAAGGGCAGTCACATGTTCCTTGAATTTGGAAAAAATCAAATCATGCCGGAAGAATATATTCTCAAGGCAGGAAGTGAGATCCTGGTTACAGTAGGCATCAGCCCCCTGGATAATACGTCCAGCGCGTTTTTTGTTGATTTTGTGCGCGGAAAGGCGCTTGTGTGGATCTTCCTGCTGTTCGCGGTCATCTCTTTTGTCATTGGCAGTTGGACAGGTGTGCGCAGCCTGCTGGGGATCATGGTTGGGATGGGCGTGATCATTTTATACATCATTCCCCAGATAGCAAATGGGGCAAATCCGGTGGTAACAAGCATTATCGGGTCGGCGGTTTTTCTGACTGTTTCCCTCTATCTTGTATATGGTTGGCGCGCGATGACACATTCTGCTGTGATCAGCATGATGGTTTCCCTCATTCTAACCGGCGGGGTTTCTGTCTTCGCGGTGAAACTGGCGCGCCTGACTGGTTTTGGAAATGAAAATATGATGTTTTTGATCCAACAGTCGGAGAACCCGATTGATATGCGCGGTATCCTTCTGGCAGGAATCATCATCGGATCGCTGGGGGTGTTGGACGACCTGGTGGTAGGACAGTCTTCGGCTGTTTTCCAATTGAGCGAAGTGAGTGAGAATTTGAAGTTTAAAAATCTTTATTGGCGGGCAATGACTATTGGGCGGGATCATGTGGCAGCTTCTGTCAATACACTTGTGCTTGCCTATGCTGGCGAATCACTGCCGATGCTGCTGCTTTTTCACATTACGAATGTCAATTTGGGGATGGCGGTTAACGTCAGTTTTATCGCCGAAGAGATCGTTCGGGCGCTGGCAGGCACGATTGGATTGTTTCTCTCCATCCCGATTTCCACCGCGATGGCCTGCCTGTGGGTGCTACGAAAACCAGAGGTCACGGAAATCGAAAGTACATAGATCGAACCACCTATTTTCTATTAGCTGAGTGTTGAAAAAATATCCCAGGGATTATTCCCTGGGATAAATATAGCGTTAGATAATGGTAATTATTATTAAAGAAAAGTCTGGGATTTAGCTAATCACGGTGATGATACTGCTTAATACCAAAATGACTGTTCCAAGCAAGGTATTAACCATGAGCAGGGCCATGCTTAATTTTTTCTTTGATTTATCTTTGCCTGATGCGGCGTTCTTGAACGCGATGGAGCGGATGATGGCGATCACTGTGATTAAGATGACAAGAATATGCTTGATAGAGAGTATGGTTGTGTATGGGCTGCTGAAGTTGAATAACCCGGAGGTCTGGCCCGACAGGCGCGCCATCAACATACCGGTCCCAGCCAAAACGACTATCCCGACATATACCCATTTGCTGTGGCGGTTCATAATTTTATCTATTACAGCACCCTGAAGACCAATATCTTTGATCTCTTTTCGGATGGTTGGCAGGAAGGTGATGACCATTACCAGCATTCCACCAATCCAAATGCTGGTGAAAATATTATGAAGCGAACGTACGACCGAGGGAATAATTAAATTTTGCATGATTTCTCCTTTATAAATCTTGTTTTCAACTGATAAGAATACCAGAAAAACAATAAAAACTCTTCGACTTTGATCGATTATTCAAATTATTAATAATTGGCTCTTTCTCTCAATGCACGCAGTCTGGTTTATTGCGTATTCTCAAGCGGTTTTGTGTGTTTCTGAGTAACAATGGCAGAACCTATAACTATTCACGACATTTATATGGCATGGTATTATCAATTCATATTAATAGAAAAAAGAAATTTGAGGATTGATTATGCAGCCATTTAAATTAGAACCTGAGTATCGGGAATATGTGTGGGGCGGCAGCCGTATCCGACCGAATGTGGGCAGGACCGCGGAAGCCTGGCTTGTATATGAAAACAATATGATCACGGGCGGCCATTTAAAAGGAATGTATTTATCTGAGGCAGCTGTGCAGGGAGGGGAAGCTTTGTTAGGCAGGGCTGTTGTGGAAAAAACGGGAAAACGATTCCCGCTGTTGATCAAATTATTAGACTGCGCGGATTGGCTTTCCCTGCAGGTGCACCCGAATAACGTGCAGGCGGAATTCTGGGAAGGGCCCGGAAACTTCGGAAAAATGGAAGCGTGGTACATTGTGAATGCAGATAGCGGTGCCCAGTTGGTCAGCGGGTTTAAAGTGGGTACAACCAAGGAAGCAGTTGCCCGGGCAGTGGGGACCAGCAGTTTACTGGATATCATTGAGAGAATAGACCTGAAAACAGGCGACGCGATCCTGATCTCACCAGGCACGATCCACACTCTGGGTCCGGGGTCGCTGGTATATGAAGTGCAGCAGACCTCAGATATCACCTATCGGGTATATGACTGGGACCGCCCAATGAAAGCCGGCAGAAAACTGCATCTTGAGCAGGCGGCGGATGTGTTGGACCCAAAAGCAGGCGGGGGTCTGGTTTCTATGGAAACGGCTTCTCCTGGTGAGGATCCACTGATCGCGTGTGAGTTTTTTGCCCTGCGTGTGATTGCGGATAATGAACTTCCCGTGCAGTGTGATACCCGTTTTCAATCTTTCCACTGCTTGACGATGGTGGAGGGTGAGGGAATTATTGAGGGAGATGGCTGGCAGCGGCGCTTGGGCAAGTTTGAAACTCTGCTTATCCCGGCATCCTGCGGGCACTATCACATCCATCCCGGTACGCATACATGCCTGGTTGCGTATGTACCAGATTGAAGATTGGTTTGATCTTCTGAAGGTTGTTTATACCGTGAATTTGACGAATAAAGTGATTCCTACAACTGGCGGGTGGCAGTACGAGCGGCACAGGTGGAAGTGAGATAAATAACTTTAATGTAATCAGGATAAGGCTGCATTCATTGAGACGCAGCCTTATCCTGATTGCAAAAACAAAACCGTTTGTAATAGAAAATAGCATATAATTTTATTATGGTGTGTATAATTTTTAGAGTCATTTAAACTAAACATGGATACGTTTATTCTACATGTTAAAAAGTAGTTATTTTTATCTGAAAAGAAAAATTAATTATCGGGCGATATATTAACATGAAATTATTCAAAGGAAAAACAATCAGGTCAAACATGAGAGGAAAAAAACCCAATTCCAACCGCTTGTTCCGAATAGTTGTCACAGGTGCTATGCTTGCAGGATTGATTGGCAGTGTTTTGTCCGTGCAAGATGTGCACGCCGCAGTATTTCAGTTTGACCTTTCCTCGCTATTTAATGCAGATGTTGCTGTGAACCGGAATGCAGGTGTGACAGACCCATCTAATGATGGAATTGATAGTGATGGCAGGACATACTACACTCAAACGGCTGTTGAGGAAATTTGTACAGGCGACTCTACTCCACATGGACTTCCTGACAATGGGTTTATTTCCGGGAATACCCGCCATCCGGCTATTCAACTCGGCGTAAAAAACTCAGATGATGGCGACAATGCCTTTGCAGGGCAGGGCAATTTAAGCACAAGCATGATTGATGTACCAGACGGTAATTATTCATTCGTTCACATTTTTGCAATTTCAACGAATGGCAATACGCATGTGACGCTTACTTTTAATTATACGTCTGGGGGCAGCGTAACGACACCTTCCCGAACGATACAAGATTGGTTCAATGATCCTGGTGAAACAGACGATGAGTATTATCTCATTAATGGTTTAGATCGTACTGGTCCACACCAAAGCGGTTGTGAGAATTCGAATGACCCGGCAATTTTTGGTGTACGGTTTCAGTCAGATAGTTTAAGAACACTGACGGATTTCACTGTCAATTATGATACAACAACCACCGGGGGGGGCACCTTTGTTCTTTTTGGCGCATCCGGCCAGACGTTAACACCCATGCCTGAAATAGGCGTGGAGGGAAACAGTACACCTATTCAAGATGGGGATACAAGTCCTTCCACAATTGACCATACTGATTTTGGAAGTGCAGCTGTTACAGGGGGAACAGTCGCGCAAACCTTTACGATCATAAATACAGGGGATGCGAACTTGACCCTGATAAATTCGCCGCGGGTAACCTTGAGTGGCGCGGACTTCTCGCTTACCACCGACGCAACTACTCCGGTAATCAGCAATGGGGGAACAACTACTTTCACAATCACTTTCGATCCAAGCGTGGCGGGGTTGCGTACAGGAACCGTTAGTATTGCTAATGATGATTCTGACGAGAACCCGCACAATTTTTCTATTCAAGGTACTGGTGACACCAATCCCACAGTACTCTCTGTCACCCGTACAGATGCCAATCCCACCGGCGCGGCCAGCATAGATTTCACGGTCACTTTCTCTGAAGCTGTTATCGATGTGGCCACAGGTGCTTTCACTTTAACTACAACAGGTGTGAGCGGCGCTTCGGTCTCATCTATGAGCGGCTCTGGGGATACATATATCGTCACGGTGAATACCGGTTCCGGAGATGGGACTATTCGTCTGAACGTGATTGATAACGATTCCATCGAGGATTTAGCTGGCAATTCTTTTGACAGTCCTTACAGCAGTGGTGAAGTATATACCATTGATAGAACAGATCCCAGTGTTACCACAAGCTCCCCCGCCAGCGGCGCCACGATCCAATCCACAAACTCCCTGGTTGTTGATTTCAATGAAGACATGCTGCATGATGGTTCGACAGATGCGGCTGATAATGTAGCAAATTATATCCTGGTGGAAGAAGGTGATGTGGGTGGTTTCCAAACAACAACTTGCGCTCTTGGCGCAGCTGCTGGTGATACTGAGATAGAAATAATCAGTGCCACTTATGAAAATAGTGGAGGGGCTGGCCCATATCGGGCGACCCTGGAGGTAACGCCGTTAGAGAACGGCAGCTACCAGTTGTTAGCCTGCGGTTCAGCGACTATTCATGATCTGGCGGGCAATCCTCTAAATGGCGGCACGGATTCGGTCATCACTTTCACAGTGGCGGCTGCCGTGCAGCCGGAATCCTTGCCGCAAACTGGTTTCGCGCCAGATATGGTCACACAGTTGTCAAAGCAGGGATTATCAGAGATGTACCAGCAATATAACTATGTCTCGCTTGAGATTCCCTCGCTGGAAGTAGAAGCTTCGATTGTGGGTGTTCCCGTATCTGAAGAGGGTTGGAACTTATCCTGGTTAGGTAATCAAGCGGGCTGGCTGCATGGCACCGCATTCCCAAGCTGGGCAGGCAATTCTGCCATTACCGCGCATGTGTATGATGCCAACGGGCAGCCGGGGCTGTTCAATGACCTGGGCGAACTCAAATGGGGTGATGAAGTCATTGTGCATGCCTACGGGCAGGCATATGTTTATGAAGTGCGCACAGTGGAGAGATATGTCCAACCGGATGACACATCCAGTGTATTTAAACATGAAAATTATCCCTGGCTGACGCTGATCACCTGCAAGGGATATGATGAGAAAAGTGATTCCTACCGCTGGCGGGTGGCAGTACGAGTGGTACAGGTGGATGTGAGATAAGCGTAATTAACAAAAGAAATTAATCGATATAGAAAAAGAACCGCCTAAACAAGGCGGTTCTTTTTATGGTCTGATAAAGGATATTTTACTTATCAACAACCAGGCACACACCCACAAGTCCCGCGCCGGTGTGTACAGATAGGCCGGGATTGAAATCTATAATTGGTATTTCAGCGGGACAGTCCATTTCAGACCGAAGTATGGTCTCAAACTGCCTGGCTGCATCTTCCGCATACACATGCATGATGGAGATGCGTTCGATCGCGTGGCTGCCGACATCGGCTTTGACAAGTTCAATCAACCGCTTCCAGGATTTCTTTCTGGTGCGGACCTTTTCAAGCATGGCCAGTTTTCCATTCTGGATAGAGAGGATCGGTTTGATGTTCAGCATTCCCGCCATGCCGGCAGTGATGTGGCTGACACGCCCGCTCAAGGAAAGGTATTTGAGTGTGGATAGGGCACCGTATAACACTGTGTTCTGATACACTTTTTCGGCGGCTGCGATGGCTTCTTCAACTGAAGCGCCATTACGCGCGGCTTCTGCGGCTGCCAGCACCATGTATCCCTGCGCCATTGAGAGCATGTTGGTATCTACCACACGGATATCATAGTCCGATTTGAGGTCCTCGGCGGCGATCTGGGCAGATTTTATTGTAGCGCTCATTCCTCCGCTGATAGAAAAGTAGACCAGGGTGTCTGGTTTCTCTGCTTTGAACGCTTTCCTGAAATACTCCACAAAAACGCCGGGTGTGGGCGCGGCGGTTGTGGGCAGTTTCCCTGTTTTATCGATCTTCTCGAATAACTGCGCGTTGGTGATGTCATGGTCGGTTCCCGATAAACCCTCGTTAAAATGAATCGAGATAGGAACCTGGAGGATGTTGTATTTCGCGGCCATCTCCCTGGGGAGGCTGGAGTCCGTGTCAGTGATAATGGATACTTTTGGCATGATAATTCCCTTCATAATAAAATAATGTCCCAATATTAACATATTTTAAGAAAACAATAATAAGAGCCAATCAGGACTGGGGTGATAAAATTTAATATTGTTAATGAAAACCACAGTGGCGGGAAGATATTTGCTAATGCTGAGGGAAAGGCATTCAATGAAAAAGTTTATTTTATGGTTATTAGGAGCCATTTGCTTACTGGTTGTGATAGGGTTAGGGATGGCGCTTGCATTCCGCTCTTTCACACAGCAGGCGCTAGCTCCGATTACGGACACAACCAGTACCCTGCAGACGCAGGTTGCAAGGGTATTAAATCCAACCCCAACCATCCTGCCGGACCCGGTTACGATCATCAATGAAGTGTGTTCTCTTGCCCGTCTGGAGACGATTCAGTACAGCGTTGAAAAGATCATCACAGCGGAAGTTGGCCAGGAAGTATTTGGTCCGCTGTTCGGCGACCGCCTGCTGTTTGTCGCGCATGGAACTGTGATCGCGGGGGTCGATTTGAACAAGTTAGAAACGTCTGCCCTGAATTTAAATGAGGGTGTATTAATGGTGAGGCTGCCAGACGCGGAGATATTCATCACGGCGGTGTACAATGAAAAATCTTATGTGTATGACCGTCAAACTGGATTGTTTACGAAAGGCGAGCAGGACCTTGAAACGCTGGCGCGCCAAGCAGCAGAAGAAGAAATCCATCAAGCAGCACTGGACGACGGCATCTTGGATCAGGCATCGGTAAACGCGGAAGCGTACCTTTTAAAGTTATTCGGTACGCTTGGCTTTGAAAACGTGATATTTGAATGACCAGTTGCGGTATTATATGATGGTTATCCCAGTTATATTATCTGTGTCTGCTGAAAATACCGCCGCCGTATAAACTAAAATCAACCATCAGCGCGATGCCCATCCACACCCAGTCTAACCCGACCAGATTACCAAAAGCGGGTTTATAGATGAGTGTATATGTCAATGTGGTCGCTGGCAGGAAGATTGTGCCGATGAGCGGCAGCATCAGGTTGTTATACACTATGCTAAAGCGGCCGGGATTGACCAGCCACCAAATCAGTATTCCAGCGCGCGGCCCTAAAAAGAATAATGCACTAATTACACAACACATAATAATTGTCTCCTTTAAATAATTTTACGTAAACGCGTAAAAAAAGTTTCTTTTTCACAGACCACTGTGAGAGCTTTTGGTATGATTAAGAAGAGATAAAAAGAAGGGCACTAAATTTGACGTTTGAGGTTGGGCTTGTATTAGGCATCATAGGGATCACAATGGCATTGTTCTCAGTTGAGAAAATCGCGCCTGATGTGATCGCCCTGGGGGTAATTGTGATCCTTGTAGTGAGTGGGCTGCTTCCATTAGATCGGGCACTGGCCGGGATTGGCAGTGAGGCGTTCATTTTGATCCTGGGATTATTGGTAATGACTGCGGGGTTAGAAAAAACAGGTGTTGTGGATATGGCGGGGGATTGGATCGTGCGTAAAGCCGGGCATGATGCCAATAGATTTTTGATGATTGTCATGCTGGCAGCGGCCGGGTTAAGCGCGTTGATGAGCAACACCGGCGCGACGGCTTTCTTTTTACCTGTGGTGATCGGGATGGCGAGAAATATGAAAATTTCTCGTTCAAAACTGCTCATGCCGCTGGCTTTTGCCAGTATTTTAGCGAGCTCGGTAACGCTGATAGCTACTACAACGAATATTGTCGTGAGCGGAGTGATGATAGATGAGGGGCTGCTCCCGTTGGGCATGTTCGAGCTCTCTCCTGTTGGTCTGGTGATCTTAATACTTGGCATTGTGTATCTGTTGACGCTTGGCAGGAAACTAATCCCGGATCGGCCGTATGAGGAACCATTTTCGACAGAAGCTAGCGTTAGAAATTACCTGACAGAACTCGTTGTCCCGGAAGGATCTAATTTGATCGGAAAAACACTGGCTCAAGCGGCCCTTGGGCGCGATTTGGATCTGACCGTCCTGCGGATCTCTAAAAATGAACGGTCCTTTCTTGTGCCCACAGCCAGCACTGTCCTTAGCGCTGGTGATGTGCTGATTGTGGAAGGGGATCGAGATGGGCTTTTGGATATCCAGGGAAAAACAGGTTTGGAACTGAAGCCGCGCAACGATATTGCTGGCCGGGAAATCCAATCTGAAGAGATCAGCTTATTTGAAGTTATCCTGCTGCCAAGGTCCCCTTTGATAGGGCGGACATTAAAACAGCTTGATTTCCGCCGTAATTATGGCCTGCAGGTTCTGGGAATCAACCGCGGCGGACGAACGATCAGGCGTAAGCTAAGTGATGTGCGATTATCTGTCGGCGATCAGCTCTTGCTGCACGGCAGTCGAGTGAGTGTATTAACGCTGGATCAGAGCAGCATGTTTCGTTTGCTGCATGTTATCCGAGCGGAAGAACATGACCCAAAAAGAGCAGTTGTATCCGGGGCAGTCTTCATTGGTGTGCTCGCTTTGGCTGCATTGAACGTGGTCTCTGTACCCATTGCCGCTGTGGTAGGGATGCTGCTTGTTTTTATTTTGGGGTGCATCACACCTGAGGAGGCTTATAAGATGGTAAACTGGCGTGTGTTGATCCTGATTGGTGGGATGCTGGCGCTGGGAATAGCCATTCAGGATACCGGGACTGCTGCTTATCTATCTGAATGGATTATCACTTTCACACATGGGATGGACCCCAAGTGGCTGTTAAGTGGCTTTTTCCTGTTGACTATGCTGCTCTCTCAACCAATGTCGAACCAGGCAGCGGCGGTGGTTGTTGTGCCGATCGCAATTCAAACTGCACTGCAGCTGGGTCTGAATCCACGCAGCTTCGCGGTGATGATCGCTTTAGGCGCCAGTTGTTCTTTCCTGACACCGTTAGAACCGTCCTGTATGATGGTGTATGGACCTGGAAA
>Ga0255393_10012_pt2 | contig 18982 bp, 18 predicted proteins | sample ANMaggSeSYBR01C8_FD_182122 | JGI IMG/M metagenome (GOLD analysis project Ga0255393, IMG submission 182122) | Sediment cell enrichment communities from methane seep in Santa Monica Basin, California, United Staets - ANME aggregate JGI... | ecosystem: Environmental > Aquatic > Marine > Cold seeps >... | reverse complement strand
AAAGGATCAATGGCGCCGAAAGTACAGGCTGTCATCTACTTCCTTGAAGCAGGTGGTAAGCAAGCCCTGATCACAAATCCAGAAAATATTGGTCGTGCCCTAAAAGGTGAGACCGGTACTTGGATAGTTCAAGACTAAGTGCATTAATAGAACTCTGCGCTAAGTGGCATTAACTCCATTTGGTGGTAGTGATCTAAAGTAGTGATGCTGTATGAAATTGCTGAAAAAATTCCCGCAGCATCAGAAAAAAGAAAGCGCGGTAGATATGACGAAATTTTCTTTTTATCGATGCTCGGTATGCGGAGCAGAATTTACACCGGATGAAGTGACGTATACTTGCCCCTCAGATGGCGGGAATTTGGATATTGTTTTTGATTATGATTCACTCAGAAAAGAAATATCTCCTGACTTGATAACCACATCTCAAGAAGCATCTGTTTGGCGTTATCTACCACTGCTTCCGGTTGACGATCCCGGATATGCTGGCACCGCATTGCACTCTGTTGGGTGGACGCCATTATATACACCAGAGTCGTTAGCAGAAGAGATGAACTTAGAAAAACTATGGATCAAAGACGATGGGCGAAACCCGACCGCGTCTTTTAAAGACCGGGCCAGCGCAGTAATTGTGGCTCGTGCTAAAGAGATCAATGCGGACGTTATCGTTACAGCTTCCACAGGAAACGCTGGTGCAGCCCTGGCCGGAATGGCAGCCGCGGCAAACCATCAAGCGGTTATTTTTGCCCCAAAAACAGCTCCTCCCGCAAAAGTTGCTCAACTGCTAATTTTTGGTTCGAGGGTTTTTCTGGTTGAGGGAAATTATGATCAGGCGTTTGACCTATCAGTAGAAGCGGCGAACGAGTTTGGCTGGTACTGCCGCAACACTGGATACAATCCTTTCACGGCTGAAGGGAAGAAAACAGCGGCATTCGAGATTTGGGAACAAGTAATCGCGAAGCAGAATCTAAAAAAGCCATTATGCGTGTTTGTTTCAGTTGGAGATGGGAACATCATTTCAGGGATCCATAAAGGATTCAAGGATTTGCTAGCTTTAGGATGGATTGATCAAATGCCTCGTATCTTTGGCATCCAATCGGATGGATCAGCTGCGATCGCGAACGCGTTTAACGCGGGGATAGAAGTGATCACGCCAGTGCAGGCGACTACGCTTGCGGATAGTATTTCCGTGGATCTTCCTCGCGATGGACTGCGCGCACTGCGGGCAGCTACAGAAACAAATGGTGCATATATTATGGTATCTGACGAAGCAATCCTACAGGCAATCGCACGCTTAGGCAGAGAAGGTATTTTTGCTGAACCAGCAGCAGCGACAGCTTATGCTGGACTGCAGAAAGCAGTTGCAGATGAACAGATTGTGAAAGATGATCCGGTGCTTGTCTTGATAACTGGCAGCGGATTGAAGGACGTAAAAGCCGCTGAACAAGCTGTCAAGGCGGCACCAATCATTGAGCCATCGTTATCTGCATTGCAGAAGGTGATGGCATAAAGAAAAGTATACAAAAATGGCTAAAAGAACTGCCTCGAGTTTACCTAAATATAGCATTGTAGCCCCGGTATACAACGAGATCGGCGGTGTTCAGGAATTTTATAAGCAAGTATCCTCGGTGATGGAAACGCTCCATGAACCATGGGAATTGGTACTTGTTGATGATGGATCCACAGATGGTTCAACAGATGCTATCCGTGAGATTGCGGAAAAGGATGCACACGTACGCCCAATTATATTCGCGCGTAATTTTGGGCATCAGATCGCGGTTACTGCCGGATTGGATTATGCACGGGGAGATGCGGTAATTATCATTGATGCGGACTTGCAGGACCCGCCTGAAGTGATGCTTGAGTTGATCAAGAAATGGAAAGAAGGGTTTGAGGTTGTGTATGCTGTCCGGCGTACGCGTGAGGGTGAGAGTTGGTTCAAATTGTTTACTGCCTCATTTTTTTACCGTTTTATATATCGTATTACTGACGTGAAGATTCCGCTTGATACGGGTGATTTCCGCCTTTTAGACCGCAAGGTGGTTGATGTAATGGGGCAAATGCGAGAAAGGCACCGCTTCTTGCGCGGAATGGTCGCATGGGTAGGATATCGCCAGGTGGGGGTGGAATATGATCGTAAAGAACGCTTTACCGGGAAAACAAAATATCCGTTTAGTAAAATGTTGAAACTGGCATTTAACGCGATTACCAGCTTTTCCTATTTTCCACTGCAGATGGCAACCTATATGGGTTTCATATCGGCAGGCATAAGCATTCTTGCGATACCAGTGGTAACAGCGTTGCGTCTTTCTGACCAGAAGGAATTATTAGGGCAAGCGACTACTTTAATCGCAGTTCTTTTCCTGGGTGGGGTGCAATTGATTACGCTGGGAATCTTGGGGGAATATATTGGTCGAATGTATGACGAATTAAAAGGCCGTCCGCTGTATATCGTCAGTGAAGCGCCTGAAAAAGAAAAATAAAAAGGAGAATATCGAATGGCAAAAATTGATCTTACTATCTACCCGGAGCAATTGGAAAATTCAGTAAAAAGAGCAAGAGAACGAAACATCATCATACCGACTTTTGCGCAAATGAGGGACCCAAGCTTGGTCCCCAACAAGATTAAAGAGGAATTGAAATCAATTGGATTATGGGATATCAACCCACGCAATTTATTCCGAATTACCTGGAAAAATGAACCGAAGGTTAAAGGAGGACAGTTTAATGGTGTTAATTATTTTGAACTGCCAAAATCCTTAACTGGAGTGGACGCGCGCATTATTGTGCTGGTTGGAAAATGGTTCCCGACGGGAGCGCATAAGGTTGGTGCAACTTTTGGGTGTTTAGTACCGAGATTAATAACGGGACAATTTGACCCAATTACCCAGAAAGCTGTATGGCCTTCCACCGGAAATTACTGCCGCGGGGGTGCATATAATTCAACACTATTATCCTGCACATCTGTGGCAATCTTGCCAGAGGGTATGAGTAAAGAGCGTTTTGACTGGCTGGAGACAGTTGCCGGCGAAATTATCGCAACCCCGGGCAGTGAATCGAACGTAAAAGAGATTTTTGATAAATGCTGGGAGCTACGGGCGACTGGCGAGGATCTGGTGATCTTTAATCAGTTTGATGAATTCGGTAATTACCTCTGGCATTATGATATGACTGGTCACGCAATGGAGGAAGTGCTGAAGAAGGAACTGGGCCCAAAGGGAAATTATCGAGGATTGATCCTCACTACTGGCTCTGCTGGCACGATCGGGTGTGGGGATTATATGAAGCAGGTATTTCCAGGAAGTCTTGTGGGTGCTAGTGAAGCACTGCAGTGCCCTACTTTAATGGAAAATGGATTTGGCGCACATCGCATTGAAGGTATTGGCGATAAGCATGTGCCATGGATCCATAATCTTAAGAATACCGACCTGATTACTGCGATTGATGATAACGCAGTCGTTTCACTTTCCCGTTTATTCAATGAGCCGGCAGGCAGGAAGTATCTTGCCAGTAAAGAGGTGCCGGAGAAACTGGTTTCGCAATTAGACCTATTTGGATTCTCTGGAATTGCTAATTTACTATCCGCGATCAAAATGGCAAAATATTACGAAATGGGCGAGAATGATGTTGTCCTGACAGTATTAACAGACTCCATGGAGCTCTATCAGAGCCGCTTAACAGAAATGCATGAAGAACTTGGCACATATACAGAAGTGGATGCTGCTGTGCATTTTGCTAGATATTTGGAAGGTGAGGGTACGGATAATCTAATTGATTTGACCTATGCTGACCAACATCGTGTGCATAACCTCAAGTATTTCACATGGGTTGAACAGCAAGGTAAGACTTACGAAGAAATAATTGACCAGTGGTACAACGAGAATTTCTGGACTGACCTCCAATCACAGATTGATGATATCGATGAATTGATTATTGACTTCAATGACAAGGTTGGCCTGATCTAGGAAGAAAAAATGGTGGAATGGAATCAGCAACAGGATAATGAGACCATTCCGCCTGATCACGCGTTAATATTAACGGCAATCATTCCGTCCCCGCGGGACCTTGAAATTGCGCGGGTTCTGGGTTGGTACCGTATACCTTTTCGCTTCGCTCCAAAAATAGTTCAGGTTGACTTTATTGCGTTTTACCAGCCTGCAGCATTTGGAAAAGGGCATGAACACTGCGTTGAAACATTTGCTTCAGTGCGTGGTGTGGAATTGACTACCAGGCGGGAAATTATTCAAAAAGAACCAAACCATCCCCGGGCTGATGAGGAATATTATAAAATTCAACTTGGTCCGCTTACTCAACTCAAGAATCCGATCCGAGCAGATAAATGGAAACGGATTACATTTCTTTACACAACGGGCAGCCGTTTCGCGAACGCAAAGACTATTAATGATTTGGTTGTCCATTCTGATGAAAGAGAAGTTCTCTGGCGATCATTACGTGAAAAGGCTGCGGAATTTCAAGCTCAATCTGACCAGGATCCGCAAAGTGAGGATCTGGATGAAAATATATTAGCAATGCTAGGTGAACTACACCTGATTCGAGAAAAAACGGATTGGTACCAGGGTATATAGTCCTTTTTTTGACAAGATAATATACAATGGTTACAAGAGGTGACTATGGGAATATTAATTAAATCCGGGAACATCATTACTGCTTCTGAAACATATACTGCTGATGTTTTGATCGAGGGTGAAAAAATAACAGCTATCGGCTGCGATTTGAAAACTGGCGCAGATACACAAATCATCGATGCAAAAGGCAAAAACGTACTTCCAGGTGGCGTGGATGCTCATACGCATTTTGATTTACCGATGTTTGGTACTGTCTCTTCGGATGACCATTACACCGGACATAAGGCAGCCGCATTCGGTGGAACTACCACCGTCATTGATTTTGTGGCCCAGGATGAAGAGAGTCTACTCGAAAACGTGAAGATTTGGCACCAGAAAGCTGACGAAAAAGCAGCTATCGATTTTAGTTTCCACATGAATGTTACACAATTTAATAAAAAAGTGGCAGGGGAGATACCCCTGTTGTATAAAGAGGGGATTAATTCACTGAAAGTATTTACTGCTTACAATGGCCGGCTACGATTACAAGACGATGAGATTTTTAAAGTGATGCGCATAGCCAAAGATAATGGGATGCTGGTGATGGTACACGCGGAAAACGGGGATGTGATTGATTGTTTAGTAACGGAAGCTTTGGCGGAAGGGCATACAAAACCTGAATGGCATGCTTACACAAGGCCAACGCTTGGAGCTGTTGAATCTGTTTATCGGGTCATTTCACTGGCTGAACAAACTGGTGCGCCGGTTTACATTGTTCATATGAACACAAAAGGGGGGGTGGATCACCTCCGAGATGCACGCCTGGCAGGGCTGCCTGTTATGGGCGAAACGTGCCCACAGTATTTATTCTTTACTGAAGATGATTTAAAAAGAGAAGATGGCGCAAAGTGGATTTGTTCTCCACCGATGCGTTCAAAAGAGGACAATGCTGGTATTTGGCAGGCAGTGATGGATGGCACTATGCAGGTTATTGCAACAGATCACTGCCCATTCTTCTATGATGGAACTAAACCAATTGAATATGAAGGCCAAAAGATCGCTATTCCAGGGAAAGAACTGGGTAATGGAGATTTCACAAAAATCCCGAACGGACTTCCTGCGGTAGGTGACCGACTTATGATCTTGTGGTCATATGGTGTAGGCCGCGGCAGGATTACAGCCAATCAGTTTGTTGAGATGACAAGTACCAACCCTTCTAAGATCTTTGGCTTGTACCCGAAAAAAGGAACACTACTGCCCGGTTCAGATGCTGATATTACAATTTGGGACCCTAACAAAGAGATTGACTACGGAGTTGCTTTTTCAAAACACCGCACAGATTACAGCCTTTTTGAAGGTTGGAAAATTAAGGGGATGATCGAGAAGGTCTATTTAAGAGGGAAATTAATTGTTAATGGTCATGAATGGTTAGGTATAAGAGGAATGGGACAATATCTTTATCGAGGAGATATTTCCATTCTTTAAAAAAACCTATGATGATTGCAAGTATCATATTATTACTGCTAACCGCATCTGCGGTTTCCCTTTTTTTACGCTATAAAGGTGTTCGTTTAGCGTATATATGGATGGTGTTTTTTCTCGTAACTTCAACAATTTGGTTGCTGTTGATAATCATTCAACCTGAAAAGATTTCACCGTTTGTAGTGAGAAACTGGATAAAAATTGGTTCAACGCCGGTGGATTTAATGTTTGAAATCAATGACTTTAATTGGCCAATAAGTGTCAGTTATTTCACAATATTAGTATCTTATTTGCTGACATCCACTGTTCACCTCCGAAGCATAAAAAGCTTATTTGTTTGGGTGGAAATGACAGTCTTGGTCATGTCCGGATGGCTTACTCTGCTTGCCGGGGATTATTGGTCAATTTTAATTACATGGGCATTAATTGATTTTGTGGAAATATTATTTTATATAAAATACAAGATGCTTAACCATGATAGATTCTATCTTCATCTCCTGACTAAATTTTTCGGCAGCATGCTTCTTGTTTTTGGAATATCGAGGTCTTTTCAGGTTAATCCGCAGGGTTTATTTGGAAATAATATTGAAGGGGTGGGAGCGATTATTTTATTTGCAGCGATTCTGCATTCCGGTATTCTTTTTAAATTTCACAAGAAATCAACAAAGTCGAATTATTCTCAGATTTCTTTAATCTTTCTAAAGATTATTTCTTTTACTGCAAGTTTTTATGTGCTTACATATATTACAGATCATCGCTTGAGTTTTCTTTCTGAAATAATTATCAAAATCCTATTCACTGCAGTTGCAATTTGGGGAGCTTACCGATGGGCGTTGGGACCTAATGAAAGTGATGAAATCCAAAGTTTATTGCTTGCTTTCGGGGCGATGGTCGGATATTTGTATCTAGCTGGAGCAGGGGAAGTTATTATATACTGGCTGACAATTCTACTGCTACCGATCGGGTGGCTATTCTTTTATACTGATCGTGATTTACGGATAAGTATATTTTGGTTCTTTTCTATTATTATGATGTCGGGTCTACCTTTTTCTTTAACCTTTCTAGGAATAAATAAATTCTTAATAAATAACAATTCGATTGATCTATTTTTCATGATCCTGCCGATGATATTTGTGATGAGCGGATATATAAAGTATGTGTCAAAGAAAAAGGGTAAATTTAATTATCTGGAACCCTTATATCAAATATTTTATCTAATTGGATTATTTCTCCCTTTAATTTCGATGACTGCTGTTATTTTAAGAAATATTTGGTTTTTGGAAGGTGCGTTAAGTGGTTGGTGGATTGGATTAATTGCTTTATCTCTATCAATTGCAGTTTATTTTTACATAACTAAATCGAGAAACCAATTTATTAAGGTGAAAAATATTGGAGGACTAAGGATTAGAGACATTGCGATCCCCTTCCATTGGGTGCAAATTATCTTGGATAAGGTCTACTTTGTTTTTGAGAGCTTCTTAGACTTTACATCAAAATTGTTTGAAGGTGCTGGAGGAATTTTATGGGCTGTGGTTTTTTTGGCTCTTTTCTTGACAATCCTTAAATTCCAAGGGGGAAATTAGAATAATGTTCTTAAACAACTTGTTGATATTTTCCGCCTTGGCTGCCTTTGGATTGATGCTTATTGTTTCTGATTGGCGAATGCGCATTGCGGGTTTAGCTTCCTTATATTTTGTCGGTTTCATTGTGATACTTCAAATATGGCCGGTTGCTCTTGCCTCTGTAAAATTGATTTCTGGTTGGATGGGTATTGCACTTTTAAGTACTTCAATGTTAAATTCTGTGGATCAAGCAAATGACCATCGTTTTAATTCCGAAATGATTTTTCGCTTCCTAATGACAGGTCTTATCTGGATTGTAGTTGCAGCAATTGCACCTTCAATTAATGAATGGCTTCCAATCCCCTATACAAATTTGTATATTGGAGTATCGTTAATGGGTTCTGGGTTAATTTTTATGAGCCTAACAGAAGATTTCTTTGAAATTATTCTGGGCTTATTAACCATATTGACTGGTTTTGATATCATCTATTCATCATTAGAAGGATCAGCTTTAGTGACTGGAATTTATGCTTTCGTTATCATATTGATCTGTTTGCTAAGTGGATATTTCTCATCAATAGTTTTGTATAAGGAAGAGGAATGAATGCTCCGATAATTTGGATTATCTCCCCAGCGGTAATTGCGATCCTCCTGTTATTTATTAAAAATGAAACTTTTCAAGATTATCTATACATAGGAATAAGTTTAATGTTTTCTGTATTAACTCTATTCATTAAAATAGATCTGGTTGGTGAAAGAGGGTTCCTAACTATTGGAATTCCTTCTGTATTAAATATACTAGGAAGAAGTTTTATTTTACTTGAAAGCGACAAATTTCTGATTTTTTTGGTTTATTTTTTCAATGCGATTTGGGGATCTAACTCAGTTATTTTGAAAAGGAGCGCTCGGTTTATACCGCTTGGATTGATTTATACTGCTTTTCTTTTGGCCGCAGTTTCTGTTGAACCTTTTCTGTATTCAGCATTGATCATGGAGATTGCTGTAATCATGAGCATACCTCTTCTCGTGAGCCCACGAGCTGCCAATAAAAGTGGTATTTCAAGATATCTAATATTTCAAACTATGGCTATGCCGTTTATCCTATTGGCAGGTTGGTTTCTGGCGGGTGGTGAAATCAGCCCAGTGAATCCTGAACAGTTGGTTCAGGCCACAATATTGCTTGGCTTGGGTTTTATTTTTTGGCTGGCGATTTATCCATTCCACTCTTGGGTACCGATGGTTTTTGATGAGACAGATCCGATTAATTCTGGATTTATTTTCCTTTTATTGCATACCATATACTTTATTTTGATTCTTAAATACATAGATGGGTTTGCATGGCTACGAACTTACTCCGTTTTTTTCCAGGCGTTACGCTTTCTGGGAATAATTATGGCTAGTTTTGGTTCAATAGGATTGTTTTTTGAAAAAAGCATCAGAAAGATGATTGGGTTTGAATTTCTCCATTCGATTGGGATATTGCTTGTAGCGGTTGGTCTATCTACCACAAGAGGAATACCACTCTTTTCATATTTAATCGGATCCCGACTAATCAGCTTCTCGATATTATCCTGGTCAGTTTCTCGTTTCGAATCTTTGGAAACGAGGATGTCAATCCTTAGTTTCAAGGATTTAACTCAAAAAAGGCCAATAGCTGGAGCAAGTTTCTTGTTTTCACTACTGGCGCTCACTGGAATGCCTCTTACAATTGGCTTTCCTCCTCAACAAACTTTATACCAATATTTAGCTGCTGATTATCCAACGATACTTGTTTTAATGATTCTAAGCAATATATTAATCACTGTGACCGTATTAAAATTAACCAAGGAAGTTCTTCGGAAAAAGTATGAATTAATATATTTATTAAGTGCCTTGAAAGAAGATCTGTTTTTGGTTTTCGTTATAACTGTTTTTATTGTTTTTGGTTTTTTCCCGCGGACAATTCTGGTAAGATTTGAACATCTTGTTTCGGGATTTAAATTTCTTATTAATTAAAGATCTTTAATTATTATTTTCACCAATCAAAGTTTGTAGAAAGAGTATCCGATGAATCTTGAAGAATTAATTATAAAAATTGAAAAGCTCGATGATCAAATTAAGTCGTTAAATAAATCATTATCTGTATTTAACAATAAGATAAACGAGGTAGATGATAAAACTTCAGGTTTCTTAGAATTAATCCGCGATGAAAAAAAAGAAATTGCAAGGCTGAATTCAATTATCATGGGTTTAGGGCAATTCGATGCCACGATCACTCAAGTACGAGTAGATTTCAACCGAAAATTAGATGATCTTCATAAGCAGAGAAAACAGGAAGAGAAAATACGCGCCAATTTTGTTGATGCAGATATTAAATCGATCCAATCGCTTATTGAAAAAACAAAAACTGAACTGACCAACAAGTTTGAAAAGAAAATGCTTTTACTTCAAGAAGAAAACACAAGGCAAATCAATCGAATCAAAGAGAAAGAAATAATAAATGATGAAATCCTGAAGTCGTTTGAAGAAAATAAAGGTCTGTTGAATTCATTCAACCAAGATTTACGGAGGACGGTTAAGCAGGTTCAGAATTTGCATGCTGAGGTAGGAGCTTCACGTGGAAAACTAGATGAAATTCGATCAAAACTTGAAATTAATTTGAATTCTCTAAGAAATAATGAGAGCAGATTGAATGAGATAATAACGACTGAATCCGAGCGCAGACAAGTTCAGTTAGATTTTATTGAAAAACAATCGCTTATCCAAAAAGAACGTGACAGGATTTGGCTTGAATGGGAACAGCAATTTGGCGAATCATCCAAGCAGATATTTACTTTATTACCGGAATTGAAAAAGCAGCAACTGGACCTCACTCAGTCGAAAAGTGATTTTGAGGGTATTACTCAGCAATTTGAGAGGCGAATAAAAGAATTAACTGAAATGTATCGCTTGATGGATGAGAAATTTAGAAAAGAATGGGCTACTTACAGAGGTGACACTGAAAAAAGATGGGCGAATATATCGATGGTTCTTGACGATAAACAAGGGGGATATGCAGATCAATTTAAAACATTAAAAGACAGAATGGCTTTGGCCGAAGATAATACCCGTGAAATGCAGGAAGTCCTTCTACTTATGAGCACTGAAATACAAAAAGGTATGCAAAATATTATGAAAATGGTGAATGGATGGATGGACGCATTCGGGCAAATTAATCCACGACAGTAATCATGATTTGAGCAGTAAAATATTATGTATGTGATTGGAACTGCAGGGCATGTGGATCATGGAAAATCCACTTTAATAACGGCGTTAACTGGAATCAACCCGGACCGCTTAAAAGAAGAAAAAGAGCGGCAAATGACAATCGATCTGGGTTTTGCCTGGTTTACCCTGCCTTCAGGTGAAGAGATTGGAATTGTTGATGTTCCTGGACATAGGGACTTTATTGAGAATATGCTTGCTGGAGTGGGAGGTATTGATGCTGTGTTATTTGTGGTTGCTGCTGACGAAGGGATTATGCCGCAATCGCGAGAGCACCTTGATATTTTAAAATTACTTGGGATAAAACTTGGCTTGATTGTTCTAACCAAAACTGATTTGATTGAAGACAATGAATGGCTGAATCTTGTTGAAACCGATATCCGGAAACTTGTGAAGAATTCATTCTTGGAGGAAGCGCCGATTGTAAAAGTCTCTGCAGTAAAAAAGGTGGGATTGAAAGAGCTTTCTAATAGTATTGATACATTATTGAAACAAAGTGTGCCAAAAAAAGATTTTCACAAACCTCGCTTACCCATAGATAGAATATTTTCGTTAAAAGGATTTGGAACTGTTGTTACTGGAACTCTTCTTGATGGAAGTTTTAAAGTGGGCGATCAAGTGGAAGTTTTACCCTTTGGAATTAAATCACGTATTCGTGGCATACAAAACCATAAGAAAAATCAGCAAATTGCCAAGCCTGGCAACCGTACTGCAATAAATCTTGTTGGTGTTGAGGTTAACCAATTACAGCGAGGTGGTGTTGTATGCCTGCCGAATCAATTGCAGTCAACATATCGAATAGACGTGGAAATCAAGCTATTAGAAAATAATTCAGCAAAGATTAAACATGATGACCGCTTGAAAATATTTATTGGATCATCGCATTCTATGGCACGGGCTCGCGTTATTGAACAAAAAGAGATCAATTCAGGAGAAACTGGTTGGCTACAATTAGAATTTGAAAAAGAAGTAATTGTGAAAAATAATGATCGTTTTATCATCAGGAGACCTTCTCCCGCAACTACCATAGGAGGAGGCTGTGTAATCAATGCCCATCCAGTTGGAAGACACAAGCGTTTTTCTCGAAATGTAATTGACCAATATAAATCTCTTTCGAGTGGATCAATTAAGGACATGATTTTTGCCCGACTTTCTGATTTAAAGATATCCACATTATCTCAACTAATGGAAAAGAGCGAGACTGAAGAAGAATTAACTGTGCTAACAGTTGAACAATTAATCCAGACCGGTCAAATCGTTCTATTTGAAGGAGAGAATGGATTAAAGGCCGCTAGTTGGATTGTGACGAAAAATAATTGGCTGGATTTATCAGAAAAGTTGATGAAAATAATTGGGGATTATCATAAGAAACATCCTCTCAAAGAAGGTATTAGAAATGAAGATGTCCCCAATTTGATTGGTGTATCTCGAAAAAAAGGATTCCTGATCATAGAAAAAATGAAACTGGAAGGAATTATTAGATCATCAGGAGCTTATCTTATGCTTGATGACCATCAGGTGGTTTTCTCGACTGACCAGCTAGATCGTATTCTGCAATTAGAGGGTGTATTTTCTGAATCACCATATCTTACTCCTTCTGTAAATGAATGTATTGAAATTGTTGGAGAAGAAGTGTATTATGCATTGATTTCTCAGGGGAAGATTATTGAGGTTACACGAAATGTTGTCTTCGATAGAAATGACCTCGATCAAATTATCCAAGAAACGAGGAGCTTGCTTGGAAATGATCATGAAATTTCAGCGGGTGAGTTTCGGGATCATTTCAACACAACTCGAAAATACGCGATAGCTTTACTTGAATACCTGGATAAAAATGAAATTACTGAACGTATTGGTGATTTTCGAGTACTAAAAACGAGTTGACATTGGCACAATGACCCTGTATAATAATGTCCGCTTGCCCCGGCGGTAGGTTGCTGGGGTAAAATTATGTATCCAACTTCCCCGTTTACGGGCGGTACGATCCGCATGGAAAATGGTGAAGTGAAGATTGGAGAATCTTATGTACGCAATTATTGAAAATGGTGGTAAACAATATAAAGCTGTTGAAGGCGATTATATTGATATTGATCTTCTTCCAGATGAAGTGGGTAAGAAGAAAACCTTTGACAAGGTTCTTCTCTTATCAACAGATGGAAGTACTGAGGTGGGAGAACCTTACTTGAAGGGTGTATCTGTTGATACGATGATAGTCTCTCATTTTAAAGGACCGAAAATAATTGTTTTTAAATATCGTGCTAAACAGCGATATCGCGTGAAGACAGGGCACCGCCAAAAACATTCTCGTGTGTTGGTTGAATCAATTGCATTCCCGGGAAAATCTGATGTTGCTAAAAATAGCAAGAGTACTGCAACTTTAAAGAAACCGAAAACAGCAAAAAAGTCCTCAGCGGCCGCGAAGAAAACGACAAAAAAACCCAAAACTGAGGTTAAGAAACCAGCAGTAGCAAAGGGAAAAACAACGGTTAAGAAAACAGTTGAAAAGAAGGCAACTGTGGATAAGAAAACAACTTCTGCGGAAAAGAAATAAAAGGATAATTGAAGGCGGAGTAAATTATGGCACATAAAACAGGTGGCGGTTCTTCACGGAATGGCCGAGATAGTAATTCAAAGAGATTAGGTGTGAAAAAATATGGCGGTGAGGTTGTAATAAGCGGTAACATTCTTGTTCGCCAGCGTGGAACTAAAATTAAACCAGGTATTAATGTAGGTGTCGGCAGAGATCATACCTTATTTGCAGTGGCGAATGGCGTGGTTGAATATGCTCGACTTCCGAATGGACAGAAAAAAGTGAGTGTTGTGATTGCGAAATAATCAATCTGACATGATTGTTATTTGAAAGGTTTTGAAGAATGAAAAAAGAAATTCACCCAAAATATTATCCAGAGGCTAAGGTAACCTGTGCGTGTGGCAATACCTGGCTGACTGGCTCTACTAAGGAAGAAATTAGAACAGAAATTTGCTCGAAGTGCCACCCCTTCTTTACTGGTGAACAGCAGCGTCTTATTGATATTGAAGGCCAAGTTGATCGGTTCTATAAGAAATTACAGGCACGGGAAGATTTTGTAGAAGATAAGAAACGCAAAGATTCGGAAAAAACTTCTCCCGATCGGACTATTGATGAATTAGAATTGGGTAAACGGGCTACTTCTGCCCTCTCCGAGGCAGGGCTTACTAATGTTGGACATCTTCTTGAAAAGCTTGAGGGTGGCGAAGCAGCTTTGTTAGAGTTGCCCGGGATTGGTCGGAAGACTTTGATAGATATAAAAAAGAAGTTGCGTCAACTTGGATATAAACTCCCTGCAGCTGCTGAAGAAATATCCGTATAGGTTTATTTATTAATTGTTTAGATTACGAAGAAGGCGTTATCGCCTTCTTTTTTTTATTTCTTTATTGATAGTGTAAAATTCAATTATCCATTCATAAGAGAGGCAAGATGCAACCAAAATCTGGATCAATAGAGATGATTTGTGGATCAATGTTCAGTGGAAAAACAGAGGAAATGATTAGGCGCCTACGGAGAGCGAGAATTGCGAAACAAAATGTTCAGGTGTTCAAGCCAATAATTGATACACGCTATAAAGCCAAAAAAGTCACCTCTCACGCTGGAGTTGATTTTGAGGCAATTCCATTAAATGATTCAACAGAAGTCAAAGCGAATTTGAGATCAGAGACTACTGTTGTGGGAATTGATGAAGCACAATTTTTTGATAATGGGATTATTGAAGTTATTGATGAATTAGCAGATAGAGGATTACGGGTTATTGTCACTGGCCTTGATATGGATTTTCGAGGCGAACCGTTTGGATGTATCCCCGTTATCATGTCTAAGGCGGACCAGGTTGATAAATTGCATGCAATATGCATGATTTGTGGAGGATTAGCCACTCGAACACAACGGTTAGTAGATGGACACCCCGCCCATTACAATGATCCAATTGTAATAGTAGGCGCTTCAGAAATGTATGAGGCGCGCTGCCGGAAGCATCATGAAGTACCCAGGGATTAATCGAATGGAAAACTATAAAAAATTCATAAAAGAAGTATTAATTGATGAGAAGCATTTGCAAAATCGTATTGCTGAACTCGGAAAAGCCATTAGCCACGATTACAAAGACAGCGATGATCTTCTGCTGATATGTATCTTGCGTGGAGCAATTATGTTTCTCTCTGACCTTTCACGCCAGATAACTGTCCCGCACGCGATGGATTTTATGGCTATTTCTTCCTATGGGTCGGGCAACCGCCATTCTTCTGGAGTTGTGCGGATAAATATGGATCTAACAACTAATATCTACGGTAAGGATGTGTTAATTGTTGAGGATATTATCGATAGTGGAAATACGCTTGCTTACGTGCTTGAATTGCTTTCGACACGCAAACCGAAAAGCCTTCATATTTGTACACTGCTAGATAAATTTGAGCGGAGAGAGGTTGATATCCCGGTTCGATATACAGGATATAAGATTCCCAACAAATTTGTATTTGGATATGGGCTAGATCTAGATGAAATTTACCGAAATCTACCATTTATCGGTGTGGTTGACTTAGAAAAATATGACAATTGAAATATCTATCGGATAAGGTGAATTTTAAGGAATTACTACATCCAGATTTAGATCAATTTATTGCTTCTCAGATGGATGACTGTGGTGAGATATTTCTTGTCGGCGGGGCGATAAGAAACACGTATCTGCGAAAAGAAGTGCAGGATTTAGATTTTGTCGTTAGAAAGAACGCCATCAAGGCAGCAAAAAATGTTGCTGACCATTTCAGTGGAGATTTTTATATACTGGACAAAAAACGAGGTACCGCGCGTGCATTGATATCCATTGAGAACAAGGAACTGAAAATTGATTTCGCACTATTGAGTGGAAATTCTATTGGCGAGGATTTATGTAAGAGAGATTTCACTATCAATGCGATGGCATTAAGAATTCCATTAAGTGGTGAAGTGATTGACACGATGAATGGCAGGGGAGATATTAATAATTCTGTTTTGCGGTCCTGCTCGCCGAATTCATTCCTGGATGATCCTGTGCGTACTATTCGAGCAATCCGATTTATAAATGAATATAATCTTTTCTTTGAGCAACGTGAAATCGAATTAATAAAAAGTGCCTCAAGTAAATTGGATGAAATATCCAATGAGCGTAAGCGTGATGAAATTATTAATATTCTCGAAAAAACAGACGTAAGAAAATCTCTTACGCAAATGCTGGAATTTGGAATCATAGAAAAAGTATTTCCAGAAGTTAATAAGTTGTTTAATCTGGAATTAGATTTCCCACATGTCCATGATGCATGGGAACACACTCTCCAGGTTGTTAACTATTGCCAACAATTAATGGCTTTATCAAAGCAGCCCCCAGATAAAAAACGATTAAACCCACGTATTAAGCAAGCAGTAAATTCGTTGAGTAAGTATGAAAAAAATATATTTGACTATATGAATGGCCGACTAAACATGAATCGCAGCATGTATTCTTTATTGATTATTGCTGGTATTTATCATGATGCAGGAAAGGGAGTAATTACACCGGTTATGAAGAATAATCGGAGAAGTTTTTCCAAGCATGCAAAAATTGGTTCGGAATTGATTCATCAGCGAGCGAAAATTATGGGGTTTTCAAATGATGAAGTTGAGTATCTTACAAGGGTTGTGCGTTTCCACATGAAACCTTCCCAGAAGGAATTTGTTGATAAACTAAAAAAAGACATTCATATACACCGATTTTTTAATAAAATTGGTTCAGCGGGTGTACTGGTCGGATTTCTTCATTTAGCAGATGTTCTTGCGGCGTATGAGGAAACTCTTACTGATGAGCGATGGAGTAGGGCGATTTATTCTGTTAAAAATATTTTTGACGCGTATTTTAATCATTATGACCAGATCATCACCCCAACGAAAATAATTAATGGAAATGATATTTTGAAGAAATTCAATCTTCAACCGGGAAAGAAAATTGGGGATTTGCTGGAACGAGTTGCTGAAGCGCAGGTGAGTGGTGAAATAAACACAAAAGAAGAAACGGAAACTTTTCTTGGTCATATTCTGAAAAATGAAAAAGATAAGGAAAACTTGTAATGGTTCTCTTTTATGTTGAACATGGGGCAGGGTCTCCTTTGGTTCTACTCCATGGGTTTCCGTTTGATCATACAGTCTGGGAAAAGGTAATCGGAGAACTTGGGAAGGATATGCGGCTTATTACTCCTGACCTTCGGGGGCACGGCTGTTCAATGATTTCAGAAGATAAATACTCAATCGCTGACATGGCAGCTGATGTCATTGAATTAATGGATCAACTGCATATCAGGGAATCGGTGGTGGTGGGTCATTCGATGGGTGGATATGTCGCATTAGAGATGGCACGCAATTTTCCTGAACGTATATCAGGATTGGTCCTGGTCTCATCGCATATTTTTGCGGACACATTGGAGAAAAAACAATCTCGTTTTGAAGATATTAATAAAATTAGGCAAAAAGGTGTGGCAGTAGTGTTGGTTGATATGCCAAATATGCTTACATATGATGATATTGTGAAAAGTTACTGCCGTAGTGCAGTGGAAAGGATGGATTCTGTAGGCGCTATTGGAGCACTGCACGCGATGGCAAATAGATCGGCATCGGAAGATGTTTGGGAAGCATTAACTATTCCTACCTTGGTGATAGCTGGGTCTGATGACCGTTTGATCCCGATTGAAAAAAGCCGCGGATTCGCGGGTTTACCAATATACGGCACTTTAGAAGAGATCAATGGCACAGGGCATATGCTTATGTTGGAAGCACCTGAAAAGGTTGCAAAAATATTGGGTAAATTTATCTATAATATTTAAAGGAATCAATGATGGTATCAAAAGTATTTTTCACAAATATGAGAACAAAACCCGGCAATAATTTACTGGATAAATTAGGGAAGGTGATTGAAAAAGCGGGAATCGGAAATATGGATTTGAGGGATAAAATGGTTGCCTTAAAGATCCATTTTGGTGAACCTGGCAATCTTGCATATATCCGGCCAAACTATATTGCTTTGATCGTGAATAAGATCAAGGAACTAGGAGGTAAGCCATTTTTAACAGACTGCAATACTCTCTATTATGGAAGGCGATCAAATGCAGTAGACCATTTAGAGGCCGCTATGGAAAATGGTTTTAACCGAATAGCAGTTAACTGTGATGTTATCATCGCGGATGGATTGACCGGTACCGATGCTAAAGAAATAGAAATCAACCAAAAACATGTCAAACTTGCAAAAATTGGTGCCGTGATAGCTGATGCAGATGTGATCATCAGCATTAACCATTTTAAAGGGCATGAACAAACAGGGTTTGGCGGTGCTATGAAAAATCTTGGAATGGGGTGTGGATCACGGAAAGGAAAGCTTGAAATGCACTCTGCGTCAAAACCTAAGATGGATCAAGAAAAATGTGTTTCATGTGGAATTTGCATCAAGAACTGCCCGGAAAAAGCGATCACTTATAACGAAAAAAGACAAGCGCAAATCAATTATGAAAAATGTATTGGATGCGGGCAATGTGTGGCCAGCTGCCACTATGGTGCTGCGCGCGCTGTTTATGACCAAGCGGCTGATATTTTGAACGAAAAAATTTCGGAATACACGCTTGCTGTTCTGAGAGACAAACAGCATTTTCATATCAATTTTATGATGAATATATCCCCAGATTGTGATTGTTGGAATGTGAACGATCAAGCAATTGTACCGGATGTTGGGATAGCTGCATCTACTGATCCGGTTGCGCTTGATCGAGCTTGTGTAGATCTGGTCAATGCAGCCCCGGAAATTGTGGGAAGCATAATTGGAGATAAGGGGGAATTGCAAGGGGGAGCAGATAAATTTGTTCATGTCCACCCTGATGTGCACTGGAAAGATGGGCTCAATCATGCGGAAGAGATTGGAGTTGGGACTCAGGAATATCAACTGATCACTGTTAAATAACTTTTGTAAATAAAATTTGATAAGTAGAGCTGGAAAATTATTCAGCTCTACTTTTTTGAAATTAACCAACTGCATATCAGGGAATCGGTGGTGGTGGGTCATTCGATGGGTGGATATGTCGCATTAGAGATGGCACGCAATTTTCCTGAAC
>Ga0255393_10041_pt1 | contig 19017 bp, 9 predicted proteins | sample ANMaggSeSYBR01C8_FD_182122 | JGI IMG/M metagenome (GOLD analysis project Ga0255393, IMG submission 182122) | Sediment cell enrichment communities from methane seep in Santa Monica Basin, California, United Staets - ANME aggregate JGI... | ecosystem: Environmental > Aquatic > Marine > Cold seeps >... | reverse complement strand
TTGCCCCTGTGCTCGAAGGGTATTGCTCTCAAATATTTACACATTAAAATACAACAAACAAAAGACATTAAAAAAATGAAATTAGCTATTTCCGGCAAAGGTGGTGTAGGAAAATCAACTCTTGCAGCGGCGTTATCGTTGCTGTTAGCTCGTCGCGGCAGAAAAGTACTGGCAGTCGATGCTGATCCTGATGCCAATCTTGCGGCGGCTCTTGGTATTCCTGCAGAAACACAAAAAACGATTGTGCCTATCTCACAGCAGGTTGCTCTTATCGAAGAACGCACGGGCGCCAAAGTAAAACAATACGGTCAAATTTTTAAACTCAATCCCGAAGTTTCCGATATTGCTGATAACTACGCTACTTTTTTTAATGGGGTCGTCCTGCTGGTGCTGGGAGCTGTTGAGCAAGGCGGTGGCGGCTGCGCCTGTCCGGAAAATGTTTTGATTCGTGCTTTAGTTACCGACCTGGTGTTATTTAAGGATGAAACGTTCATCATGGATATGGAAGCCGGCGTGGAACATCTCGGGCGCGCCACTGCCCGCGGCGTTGATACGATGATTGTTGTTCTCGAACCGGGACAGCGGTCAATTGACAGCGCGCAGCGAGTTATCCGAATGGCGAGAGAAATAGGACTTAATAACATTCAGTTCGTGGCAAACAAAATAACCGGGACTGATGATGAAGATTTTATTAAAAGTGCATTTCCAGATTTTGAATTACTCGGTACAATTCCCTATTCTGAAGAAATCAGACTCGCTGATCGAAATAATCAATCTGTACTGGATGGATTAAGTGATGATTTATTAAAAAATTTTAATGATATATTGAATCAACTGGAGAATAGAATTCAGAGATAAAAATGTATGAGTTATAAAATCGCGATAACCGGCAAAGGTGGTGTCGGAAAAACAACTGTTGCCGGACTAATAACACTACGTTTAATAGCTCGGGGAAACAAACCGGTACTTGTAGTTGATGCCGATGCAAACACCTGTCTTGATGCAGCTCTTGGGGTAAAGGTGGAAAAAACAGTCGGCAGTGTTCGGGAAGAAGCACGACAAATTGCCGGAAAAGGAATGGGCGCGGGTATTTCCAAGCAGCAATTGTTGGAATTGAAAATTGCCGAGAGCCTGATTGAAGCCAAAGATTTTGATCTCATTGCCATGGGGCGACCTGAGGGACCAGGATGTTATTGTTATGCCAATAATGTACTCAAATCTGTGCTGGCAAAAATTGCGTCCCAATATCCTTACGTGGTACTGGACAATGAAGCTGGGCTGGAAAATCTCTCCCGAAGGATCGTTCAAAAAGTTGACTTAATGGTGATTGTAACCGATCCTTCTCAAAAGGGATTGGAAACAGTTAGCCGTCTCCATATTCTGGCTAAAGAAATGGAAATCAAATACGACAGGTTAGCTCTTATTGTTAATAGATTGCGCAGTGATGAATTTCCGAAAAAGGTCTCTGACGTTAAAAATGCTATCGGGGCAGATTTTTTAATCGGACTTCCTGATAATTCGGAAGTGGCTGAAATCGCTGAAAACGGTTTAAGTTTGACCTCGCTTTCTTCCGAAAATCAAGTATTAAAACGGGTGAGTGAGTTACTAAATGAGATTGGAATAGATCGAGAATATAAAAATAATTAAACGACAGGATTAAAAGATTCTATACCCAAGCAAAAGTGGTTTTAATATTAAGGAGTTAATGCCTGTGCCCTTTGGGTGCGTCTTTTATTTGTGTCATCATAAAACCCTAACGGGTTAATTCCTTTCGGGTTTTATATCATCACAAAAAACTTTAATAAAAATGTCTAAATCAAAAAACCATTTTACGATTAGTATAACAAGTATTCTCATGTTAATCCAGTAAAATCTTGTACATGCTGTCATAAAAAATCTTCTGGAGACCCTGCATGCCCAATGAACCAAAAAAAGCTAAAGACCGAGTCTGGGATTCCGCCTCAATCGAAACTCTGATTAAAGCAGAAAAGGAATGTGTTGATACCTGTTTTTCTCGAATGGACACGCAACAAAACCAATGTAAATTTGGGAAAGATGGAATCTGCTGCCGTATCTGTCACATGGGTCCGTGCCGTATCACAAAAAAATCACCCCGCGGCGTTTGCGGCGCTGATGCTGATACAATAGTGGCGAGAAATTTTCTGCGCGAAGTTGTCGGAGGCGCTGCTGCCCATTCGGATCACGGCAGGCACTTAACTTTGCTGCTTAAAAAAATCGCCGAAGGAAATGATAGTGATTATCAGATCAAAGATGAAAACGCTCTGCGGTTGGCTGCCCGGTTTTATAAAATTGAGGAAGTCGATCGCAGCAAAGAAGATGTGGCGCTGGAGTTAGTGAATCTTTTATTGAATGAGTTTACCGAGCAGGAACAGCCGCTTAATACTTTATCACTATCACCGCTGAAACGACAAAGTCTTTGGCAGAATCAGCACGTTGCTCCATTGGGAATTGACCGCATGATTGTCGAATCAATGCACCGTACCCACATTGGTGTTGACCACGATTATCGCAATCTGCTTTTACAGGCGTTCCGGACATCCATTTCCGACGGCTGGGGCGGTTCACGGATTGCTACTATTGTGTCTGACATTCTTTTTGGTATGCCTTCCCCGGTGCGCAGTAATGCCAACCTCGGCGTACTCGAAAAAAACACCGTGAACATCATTGTACACGGACACGAACCTGAACTTTCGGAAATGTTGGCTGTGGCAGTGCAAAGCCCGGAAATTATCGAATATGCCAAAAAAGCCGGTTCGGAAGGTGTAACTCTCGCTGGAATTTGCTGTACCGCTAACGAGATTTTAATGAGACACGGAATTCCCATTGCCGGTAATTTTTTGCAGCAGGAACTCGCCATTGTTACCGGCGCGGTGGAAATGATGCTCATCGACGTCCAGTGCTGCATGCCCAGCCTTCCCGATGTAGCTTCTGCTTATCACACTGAGGTTGTCTCCACCACTAATATAGCAAAAACAGTCGGTGCTACCCACATTAGCTTTGATGAAGCGAATGCACTATCTTCGGCAAAAAAATTAATTAAACGCGCCATCGACAATTTTAAAAATCGTGATCCACAAAAAGTAGCCATCCCATCTATTACCAAACCAATGGTGGGAGGATTCAGCGTGGATGCGATTAAGTACATGCTGGGGGGAACTTACCGTGCCTCATTCCGACCGTTGAATGACGCTATTATCCAGGGGCGCATCAAAGGTGTTGTGGGAATTGTGGGTTGTAACAATCCTAAAACAAAACTCGATGCTTATATTAACACCCTCACCCTGGAGTTGATCAAACATAATGTACTTGTCCTGAAAACCGGTTGTGCTGCCATTGCTTCTGCTAAAGAGGGCATGATGACCCCTGAAACAGCGCTGGAACAGGCAGGCAAGGGATTACGTGAAGTTTGTGAAACAGTTGGCATGCCGCCTGTGTTGCACATGGGAAGTTGTGTGGATAACTCCCGCATTTTAGAAGCAGCTACGGAAATAGTGCTTGAAGGCGGTCTCGGAGATGATCTGTCCCAGGTTCCTGCTGTCGGTGTTGCTCCTGAATGGATGAGTGAAAAAGCAGTTTCCATCGGCTGTTATTTTGTCGCTTCCGGTGTTGATGTCATTCTGGGGCATCCCTTCCACATCGCTGGTTCGGAAAATGTAACCCGATTTTTGAATGAAGAAACCAAAGATATTTTTGGCGGTTCTTTCCATTTTTGCGAACATCCCCACGAAGCCTTCACCAAAATAATGAAAATTCTTGACGAAAAAAGAAAACGGCTTGGAATTGATAAGAAAATAGAGCGGAAGTTGTTTGATATGAAAGACAGGAGAAAGCTGGATGTCTAAAATTATTTGCAGTAGCGCAATCGATGGTTCAATAGAATGGGTTGCTCAAGCTGAGGCGATACTCGATAAGGCTGTTAAATCAAAGGGAGAATCCTGTGCGGTCTCTTTTCCAAATACTGGCTACTATCTGCCGGTTATCTATTCACTGACTGGCGAAAAAATGGAAACGCTGAAGGATTTGCGACGTACATTACGCCGCGCCAAACAATTACTTCCCCAGCGTCCGTCTGAAAAAGTCTGGCTGCCATATTTAGGAAGTGCTCTCGATGCCGGTGTTGCCGCACTGTTTGCCTGTGAAATTGTTGAAGCCTGTAAGTATATCATCGGACCCAATCCGGTTGATGGAATCTGGTTGGGAGCTGCCAGTGATATGATAATGCGCGAACGCGGGATTGAATTTGTTGACGGCACCGCACCCGGTTTTGCTGCTATTACCGGCGCTGCGCCGTCAAATGAAATTGCCGTTAAAATTGCCCGACAGCTTCAAGAAAAGAACCTGTACGTATTTATGGGGGGCTGCACAAACGGTAAGCAGTTTGCGGAACAATTAGATGAAGAAGGGATTCAGTTGGGATGGGAAACCCGGCTTGTGCCTTTTGGCAGGGATGTTTCCGCATTGATTTATGCGCTTGGATTTGCCAGCCGGGCGGCGCTTTCATTTGGTGGAATCAAACCCGGTGATTTTAGGGGAAATCTCAAATATAACCAAAATCGTATCTTTGCCTTTGTGCTGACTTTTGGTGAAGTTACACCTGATAAATATGCGGCTGCGGCTGGAGCCATCAATTACGGTTTTCCGGTTATTGCTGATTCCGATATTCCCGAAGTTTTACCAACCGGTGTTTGTACTTATGAACACGTTGTCTCACAGATACCTTATGATTCAATGGTGGAAAAGGCGCTCGAAGTGCGAGGCTGTAAAGTTAAAATTACCAAAGTGCCAATCCCTGTCTCTTATGGACCAGCTTTTGAAGGTGAACGGATTCGTAAAGCTGATACCCACGCAGAATTCGGTGGGAATATTACTCCCGCTTTTGAATTTGTGACTTCGGTGGAACTGAACCAGATTAACGACGGTGAGATTGAAATTGTTGGAGCAGATATTGATTCTATCGAGGCTGGCAGTGCATTACCACTGGCTATCTGGGTTGAAGTAGCTGGCAGAAAAATGCAAACAGACTTTGAACCGATTCTTGAACGGCAGATTCACCATCTCATTAATGGCGCAGAAGGCATCTGGCACATGGGGCAGCGCGATATAGTCTGGAGCCGCGTCTCCAAAAACGGGTTTGACCGCGGGCTCAGGCTGCGTCATTACGGAGAAATTATTCACGCCAAACTTCTCTCCGATTATCCGGCTATTGTTGATAAAGTTAAAGTTACCATTTTCACCGATCTTGACGAAGTTGAAAAAAGACTAACCGCTGCCCGCAAAGTTTATGACGAACGGAATCGCCGTCTCGAAGCCATGACCGATGAATCTGTTGATACATTTTACTCCTGTCTGCTGTGTCAGTCGTTTGCGCCGGATCATGTTTGTATTATCACCCCGGAACGGTTGGGTTTATGTGGCGCTTATAATTGGCTCGACGGAAAAGCTGCGTTTGAAATTGACGAAACCGGACCCAATCAGCCTGTTAAAAAGGGCGAATGTCTCGATGCTGTAAAAGGCATCTGGCAAGGAATTGATGAATATGTTTACGTGAACAGTCATAAAAAATTGGACAGCTTTTGTGCCTACTCTATCATGGACCGCCCGATGACCAGTTGTGGTTGTTTTGAAGTGATTTGCGGTTATGTGCCTGAGTGCAACGGCATTATGGCTGTGAACCGGGAGTTTCAGGGAGACACGCCGATTGGAATGACTTTTTCAACGCTGGCAGGAAATGTCGGTGGCGGGCAGCAGACGCCTGGATTTATGGGATGCGGTAAAATTTTCCTGACTTCTAAAAAATTCCTATTTGCTGAAGGCGGGCATAAGCGAATAGTCTGGATGCCGAAAGAATTAAAAGAAATTCTGGCTGATGACCTCCAGAAACGGTTTGGTGAACAGGGTGTTCCTGACCTGTTGGATAAAATTGCTGATGAAACCATTGCCACCGATGGTAATGAAATCCGCTCTTTTTTGGAAAAAAACGGGCATCCTGCTTTGAAGATGGAAGATATGGGTGAGTTTGCTGAAAGCGATGAAAAGGAGATTGCTGAAGAAAGAGCCGAACAATCAGAAAGCGTGGAGCAGCCTGTTGACGAAACTTCTTCCATTATTCAAGAACAGAAAGAAGAAACTCAAATTTCAAAACAACAAATCGAAGAGATAAAAAACCAGATAACAGAACAGGTTGCCAGCCAACTAAAGGCTTCGATTACCAGGGAAGTTGTTAATGAAATTATCGGTACGCTCAGCAAAAAATTTCTCGGGGAAGATATTTCTCAACCCCAAGAAATTTCACCAGTTACAGAATCAATTGATCCCCAGCAGGTTAAACCTTCTGAATCAAAGACAGAAAAAACGACCACTAAATTTGTGGCGCCAGGTGCAACAGCGGCTGAACGACTAAAAACGGTTAAGTCGTTTAATATTAGAAAAGAAAAATGTGAAGTTCCCATCTGGACTGTGAAACTTGGAGCAACAAAAAAAGAAGGGGGAACACGTGGAATTAGCCACACAGTCGGCGGCGCTACCTGTATGCCATTTCATCTCTGGGAAGGTGAAATGCCCCATCGCCCATTGGTGGCAATGGAAGTTTTTGATGTTGTCAGTGAAAAATATCCAAATACACTTCGTGAAATATACGGAGATTTGTTGGCTAATCCAGCCGAAATGGCAAAGGCGTGTATCGAAAAGTATGGAGCAGACCTGATTAGTGTACGGCTTGAGGGGACTCATCCTGAAAAAGGAAATCGCACACCGGAGCAATCTGTCGAATTGGTAAAGGCGGTGCTGAAGGCAGTGGATGTTCCACTGATTATCACCGGGCATAATAACTTTGAGCGCAATAACGAGGTGATGAAAGCAGTGGCTCAAGCCTGTGCTGGCGAGAATCTTTTACTTAATTGGGTGGAGCAGGATAATTATCGCACCATTGCCGGCGCTGCGCTTGCCTACGGTCATTCAATCGTTTCCCAGAGTCCGATTGACGTGAACATTGCCAAACAAATGAACATCCTGTTGACCAACATGGATATTAAACCCGAACAGATTGTAATGGATCCTATGACCGGTGCTATGGGCTATGGCATTGAATATACCTACTCTGTAATGGAACGTATCCGCCTGACCGGTCTGAATGGCGATAAAATGCTGACTGGTCCCATGATTGTTTCACCAGGGCAGGAATGCGCAAAAATCAAAGAATTCAAGGCTTCGGAAAAAGATTTTCCCACCTGGGGCGAGTTGAATAAACGCGCCGCAATGTGGGAGCTTTCAACGGCTGTTAATCTGTTGTATGCAGGCGCAGATATTTTGATTATGTATCACCCACAGGCGGTTTTGGCAAGTAAGCGGACGATTTTTAAATTGATGGATTCGAAGGCGAAGCCTTAAATTCCAATTACTAAAATCTCAATTTCCAAACTTTTTGGTATGAATTTTGGAATTCGAGATTGGTGATTTTATTTTTTTAAAAAAGCTTTAACGCATTAAATACACAATCTGTATTAATATAAAAAGGGGAATTAAACGTGGCACTTACTGGTTTACAAATTCAAAAACTTCTACCGAAAACGAATTGCAAAGAATGCGGATCAAACACCTGTCTCGCGTTTGCCATGAAATTAGCAGCGAAAAAAGCTGACCTGTCTTTATGTCCCTACGCTTCCGAAGAAGCAAAACAAGTGCTGGGCGCTGCCAGCGAACCTCCTGTCAAAGGGATTGAACTTGGCGCAAATAAGTCGCTAAAATTGGGCGAAGAAACAGTTCTTTATCGTCACGAAAAAACATTTGTGCATCAAACCGCGCTTGCTGTTAATATCAACGATACTGATTCGCAGGAAAAAATTGAGAATACTTTAACTTCCGTGAATAATTATAAATTGGAACGTGTCGGTGAAATCCTTGAAATTGACATGATCGCTGTTACACAGAAAGGTGATAGCCAGGAAGATTTTGTGGGACTGGTCAAAAAAGCATGGGAAACTACACAGCGACCATTGGTCATTCGAAGCAGTAATTTAGAGACATTGATAGCAGCCGCCAAAGCTGTACAAGGCTCAAACAGCGTACTGGCAAGCGCCACACCGGAGACAGCAGATGAACTTCGTCTTGCAGCCGCAGAAAACCAACATGCCCTTGCTGTAACTGCCACAGATATGGATGGACTTGCAGCATTGACAGCTAATCTAAAGGAAGACGGTTTTAATGATCTAATCCTGCAATTCCAGACCAGATCATTAGCCGAACAGTTCCAGATTAATTCAATTACCAGACGTGCTGCTTTAAAAGACAATTATAAGCCGCTCGGTTACGCCAGTTTGTTTTTTTTAGAATCAGATGAATTGATGGAAGAAACTGTCGCGGCTGTCACCGAAATAAGCAAATATGGTGGTATCTGCGTTTTGCCATCTTTTGATCCTGCCCAACTATCAGCAATCATGACTTTGCGGTTGAATATTTACACTGACCCTCAGAAACCAATCCAGGTCGAGCCAAAGGTTTATGCAATCGGTGAGCCCACGTCCGAGTCTCCTATTTTTCTAACAACCAATTTTTCTTTAACTTATTTCATCGTATCCGGTGAAATTGAGAACAGCGGCACCAGCGCCTGGCTGGTTGTGCCTGAATGTGAAGGCATGAGCGTGCTGACTGCCTGGGCTGCAGGTAAATTCTCCGGCGCTTATGTTGGTAAATTTATAAAAGAGATCGGTCTGGAAGATCAGGTTACCACCCGCGAGATTGTCATCCCCGGTTACGTTGCTCAAATTAGTGGAGAGTTGGAAGAGAGCCTCGCCGGCTGGAAAGTGCTGGTAGGGCCTCAAGAGGCAGCGGATATTGAGAGCTTTGTGAAAGCAAGGTTAAATTAGCAGAGCGCAAAGAGCATGGCGCATAGCGATTTTTTTCGCTTTGCTCTATAGTATTACAAGTAAAGTCTTTGTTTTTTTGGTAAAAAATATTTCAACGCGGAGTTCGCAGAGAACGCAGAGAAAAAATATTAAAAAAATTTTCTGAACAAATTTAAAATTTTATAATCAATTTTAGAATAAAAATTAACTTTTTATTTTAATTGAATTAACTCTGCGGTCTCCGCGATCTCTGCGTTTAATACTATTTCACATTTTTTTATGGCGGTTTAACCGCGCTGGGCGCTTTGTATCAAACAATTATCAGAATTAGAAACCCTATTTTTTAGACCAATTAATTTTTACGATTAAGTTCAGAGAAAATGCCAATTATCACATTTCAACCATCTGGAAAAACAATTGAAGTAGCATCCGGAACAGAACTGCTTGATGCTGCTCGTAAAGCTGGTGTGGAAATTAACTCACCCTGTGGAGGCGAGGGTACCTGTGGAGATTGTGTCGTACGGATAATTACCGGCAAAGTCGATTCGGATAGTCCTGGGTTGTTGCCGAGCAAAGCTGTCGATGATGGTTTCGTACTTGCCTGTAAAACACGAATACTTGATGAATCTGTGTTAATTGACGTCCCGGAACAAATTGGAGGAAAAGAAGGCAAGTTCTTAAACGAACACGAAAATAAAAGCCTTGTCCCCCAAAAATTACTTCCACAAAACTGGCAATTAGAGCCACTGACAATCAAATGGAGCATAAACGTACCTGAGCCTCAATTGGAGGATGGACTTTCAGACCTGGACCGGGTTACAAGACACATCCAGCAGGATTTTGGAAAGAAGGAGGTCATTTATCCCTTTCCAATTATTCGCGCCCTTGCAGATATTTTACGAACGGATGACGGCAAATTAAATTTGATGCTAATTCATGAAAACGATCGTATTAATGTCCTCGGTATTGAGCCCGGAAATCGTGCTATTGACCAATACGGAATTGCCATTGACATTGGTACTACAACCGTAGCAGTTCAATTAGTTTACCTGCCACAAGCTAAAATCGTTGAAACTAAAACAGATTATAACGCCCAGATTGAATGCGGACTCGATGTGATCAGCCGTATAAATTATGCACGAAATCCAGATCGGCGAAAAGAATTACGCAATCGTGTATTGCAAACTATTAACGAGTTAATTCAAAGTGTTACAAAAAGCCACGATGTTGAACCGAATCAGATTTACAATGGTGTTATTTCCGGCAATACAACAATGATTCATTTGCTGCTTGGACTGAACCCGGAATACATTCGCCTGTCGCCCTATACACCGACAATACTCGAGGCTCCGTATCTTACAGCAGCCGAAGTTGGCATCAAAATCAATCCTTTATCCTGGATATATTTTTCTCCAGCAGTAGGTAGTTACGTGGGAGGTGATATAACATCAGGTCTTTTATGTACGGACCTGGCTACGGATACAGACGAGGTTAATCTATTTATTGATATTGGCACCAATGGCGAGGCTGTAGTCGGCAATCGTGATTTTTTGATGACCTGTGCCTGTTCTGCGGGACCTGCTTTTGAAGGCGGGGGCATCGAATGCGGAATGCGCGCCGCCTCGGGAGCAATTGAGAGTGTCGAGGTAAACAGAGAAACTGGTCTGGCTTCTTTTCAGACTATTGGAAAAATTAAACCAACTGGCATCTGTGGTACTGGAATGATTTCACTTATTGCAGAGCTGTTCATCACTGGCTGGATTGATTCAGCAGGTAAATTGACTCGTACCCAAAAATCGCCTGCAATCAAAATTGATGGAAGACGCGCCCGTTACATTATTGTTCCGGCTAATAAGAGCGGTACTGGAAAAGATATTTATGTCAGCGAGACTGATATAGACAATGTTATCAGGGCAAAAGCCGCAATTTATTCTGCCTGTTCCCTGATGCTCAACCAGGTGGGATTAGGATTTGAAGACCTGGCGAATATTTATATTGCCGGGGCATTTGGTAATTTTCTTGATATTGAAATGGCAATTACTATCGGGTTGGTTCCTGATTTGCCTAGAGAAAAATATTTTTACATTGGCAATTCATCTTTGATGGGCGCATATATGGTACTGGTTTCCCGCGAGTTCCTGCAACGTCAGTTGGAACTGGCTCGGCGTATGACTTATTTAGAACTTAACACAGATCCAACTTATATGGATCAATTTACAGGCGCGCTATTCCTGCCTCACACCGACCTGAAACGGTTTCCTTCAGTCAAAGGTGGAAATGAGAAAACTTTAGATACAGAAAGTGCATTGCCCAAAGAATCAGCCCATCAAGATGCAATTCGACAGGCAGTATCAAAATTGACTGATGTAAATTTAGCCAAAAGATGTGTTTCTCTCGGGTTAGCAATTCCAGATAATAATGGCGAAATTCACATTAGAGTTTTTGGAACAGATGCGAGCCTGCGGCAAACTGATTTTCAATTAATAATTGCTAAAACCAAAAAGCCTGCGAAAACAACTGATCAAATTCTTGTTTTGCACTACTTGCTTTGTGATTTGCCCATTGAAGCCAACGGAGAATTAATTTCATTTCGGGAAATTCCCAGCGGTCAATTCTATTGGAATTCGTTCCTTTCACGAACTGTCAAGCCGCTAATTGATAAATTCGGAAATAATTTAAAATTGTTACAGGAAAGTTTGAATCGTTTTGATTGGGAAGAAGTCACTATGGGTGATTTTAGTGCAAGAATTCATACATTGGGAAATCTTTATCTGACGTTGGTTTTCTACAAAGGCGATGAAGAGTTGCCGCCGGAAATCAATTTACTTTTTGATTCTTGTATAACTCGAGTTTACAATGCAGAAGACGCGGCTGTACTTGCCAGCCGTATTTGCCTGGGATTGTTGTAATCGTTGTTGTTTTTTCAGCTACCCCTATGCTTTTAAAGTTTTAATTTTAGGCAGTTTAGCTTACTTTGATGTTCTATTTAACAGTTACCATCACCCATAACAACACCAAAATCAACAGCACTAACAGCCAGCTTCCCCCGAAACCGTACACATCCTGCCGCGAGGGTTTCAAAATTTACCATTTGGTGTCCGGAAATATTTTGCTCTTTTCTAATTTCTCCGGGTGTTTATAATCGTATTCCAATGCCTTTTCCTCTTCTTCCTGTGTAGGCTTGACAGGTGTGTGCAGCTTGCCATAAAATCGATCCAGGTCTTCCTTTGGCGCTTCGGCAGTGAAAAAGCTTATTATAAACAGTAACAGAAACGGAAACAGGGCATCGAACAGAAACTGCGTGGTAACCAATTCTGCTTTGGTAAATTATGTAAAATCAATACCGAACCAGCTCAGCGCCCAGATTTCGGCGTGAAATCTTCCCAAACCAACTTTTGCAGATGTTGGGTCTTTTGGATTGGTGAGTGCAACTTTGTCAAAAAATACGCCCATCGGTTTAATAATATGTTGTTTGCGAATAGTCTCACCGATTATTGTTGCTCGTCCAGCTTCAACGTCATCTTTTAGAGCGCCGGTGTTTATTTTTTCTCGATTAAGCTAACGTTTGAAATCGGGCTAAAGCCCGATAAAATGTCAGAGTAGTGATTTACAACCCCGACTTGAAAGCCGGGGCTACTCAGTTGATTTTTTAAAAGTTGGTGATATTAAATAGTCCATCCGCTTGGCGGATTAAATCTTAAGTTGACGCTAATAGCCAGTTGGCGGATGTCTTCGTGGCGAAAGAATATTTCAGGCTAAATATCCTAATAACTGAGGTTTTACGTTTCTAATAATATTTAACTTTTACAAAAATTTAGTATCTTGAAACAATAAAAGGATGCAAATTGATTAAAATAATTTAGACTGTTTTTTTTAAAAAGCAAGGCTTTTTTTATTGGTAAATTTAACGGAATGATTTTTGTAGCAATAATTGAATAAAAAAAACTTGACATGGTATTAAAATTTGATTATATTGGATATAATTAAGTTTTATTGAGTAATTATTTTGAGCAGCATGGATAATCAACTAATATTGATAGCAGATGGTGATGCTAAAAATCTTCAGATTTTAAAAGATAATCTTGAAGCAGCAGGATTTTTAGTGTCCACAGTAACTAATGGCAAAGATGCCTGGGATGAAATCCAGAGTACCCCGCCAAAACTTATTTTGACGGAAACTAACTTACCCAGTTTATCCGGCTATCAATTATTGGAGCGATTAAAATCTGACCCTAACACATCAGACATTCCCCTGTTATTTCTAACAAAACAACGTGAACTTCAACAACGGCTGCGCGGCTTTGAGTTGGGTGCCAAGGATTATTTAGTTAAACCTCTGCACGTAAAGGAGGTCATCGCCCATATCAGAATGGTGCTGCGTAGATTAGAACGTAGAAAAAATGATCATTTAGAATCTTATAAAAAATTTACCGGGCGCTTAGACCAATTAAATCTTGCAGACCTGATAGAGAGTTTTGGCGTTGAACGAAAAACCGGCATTTTAACACTCAACAATGGCAAACGAACCGGTCAGGTTTATTTTAAAGAAGGCTCGGTTATTAATGCCAGCCTCAGCGATTTTAAAATGGAAGGTGCAATTTATCAAATGTTCCCCTGGGCTAATGGTTATTTCAATATGCTCTTCCGCGAGGTTGATGTCACTGATGACATTTCTATCAGCAATTTGGGTTTGTTGCTGCAGGGAATTAAACGACTGGAAATTCGCAATAAACTTATCCGGCAATTACCCTCGCCTAAAACGGCTTTTACAATTACGCCTACCTTTAAACAACTGCTTGAAAAGAAAAATGTGGGTAATGGTTCTGGTGAATTTGTTGAGTTACTCGATGGCGAACATAATGTTGAACAAATAATCGATGATTGCAACATCGACGATCTAATCGCACTTAAACGCATTGTAAGATTATATCAACAGGGATTTATTAAACCTACTATTACCCCGGTAAAAAAACCATCCCCTGAGCAGAAAATTATCATACCAGAGAAAAAAGTAAAATATATCAGCAAGCCGGATATAGTAGAAAAAATTAAACAGGAAAACGATCAACAATTACCGCCATTTGAGCCTGATAAGGTTGAAGAAAATATCTTCGAAATAAAACCGCTCAAAAAACCGATAGAGTCAGAAGATGAATTTAAACCATCTGAAATTGGGTCTTTGACAACAACGGTTGATGAAAAAGAAGATACATTTGAGATAAAATTAAACGAGAATATCCAGCAGGTATTAAACAGCGAAAGTCAAACAACCGATATTGAAAAAGAAGTACCACCTTTTGTTGAAGAAGAAGGTGATGATAATATCGATGAAAAATCACACAACGATATCCAGCATGTTTTAAACAGCGAAAGTCAAACGACAGATACTGAAAAAGAAATACCACCTATTGCTAAAGAAAATGATGATGATAATATTTTTCAGATTAAACCTATAGGAGACAATGAAAATTTAGAAAGTGAAATTAAGCCCATTTTAGAACAAATAGAACAAGAACATGAATCATCTGTGACTGAAAAGGAAGAACCTGAAAAGTTAGAGCAAACAGCGCAACAGGAAAAAGAGCCGGAACCAGAATTTACCAAACATCTTGAACCAGTTTCCTTACCGCAATTTGAGGAAAATTCAAATGATGTTTCCGAACAAATTTTTATTGATGAAGAATTGTTGCGCCAGTCAACCATAGCTATGGAACATGAAACTTCGGATGCGGTTGAAGATGCGGAAGAAACTCCCCCCAAAGAAGAAGAAGCAATAGAAATTGAAAAACAGATGGTTTCACCAACTGCAAATAAAATCATGTTGATAAGCATGGATGATGATTGTAAAGATGAAATTTTGGACATCTTAACAAATGACAATTTTAATTCAAAAAAAATACCCGAAGCTGATAATTTCCAGATTGATTTTGGAAGGATTAATTTTGCAGGTTTTACTAAATACGATCTAATTGCCGTTTCGGTTGAGAAAAACTTGAATTCTTTTTTAGAATCAGTCAAACACAGAATTTCTGGTAATATTTTTTGTTTTGATTGCACCCGCCCCGAAACCTGGGAATATACTAATTATTTAATACATTCAATCTGGCATAACTTCAAAATACCTTATGTAATAGCTGTTATGAATTTTCAAGAGCAAGATTCAATAACGATGGATGTTATTCGCTATAAATTAAATATAGCCGAAAACATTACTATGATAACATTTAATGAAGCAGATAAATCTTCGATCAGTAAATTGCTGATGGAGGTTACAAACGATATATAGCCTGAATTATTCATGAATTCTAACAAAAATGTGGTTAACTTGTTGTATTTCAAACTATTGAGTGGATATGCTAAATCAAACTCAGTTTGATTTGCCAAATTTCAATTCATACACCATTCAGGCTATCCCGCTTCCCTGTATCGTTTCATTAATATTATTAAATGATTACAGACGATGCTTTAAAAATATAATGCCCGTACAGTTACATTATATAAATAATAAGGAAATACGGACTGTGCCTGAACCATTACATTTGAAATACAAGGAAATACAAACTGTGAATAATGCGGGATAAATGAGCTAAAATGCCTGTTTGAAATGCCTAACCTGAATAATTCATCGCCACAAAAATTTTTTAAGCACTCCACACGGATCAAGGAAACACACGGAAAAATATAATTAAAAAATCCATGTGGTTATTTCTTTGAATGACCTTAATTAAAAATTTATTTTTTGGTTTTGGCTTGTCCAGATCAGGGTACATCAAGTTCAACAAAATAAATTAAAGGAACAATGAATCATGAAAAGCCGATTTGTTTTGTTTCAATATGTAATTATATTTTTCTTTATACAGGCAGCTTTTGCCGGCAGTATAATTATTGACCACCATTGCACTGATTTATCACAAATACCCAATGAATGGATTGAGCAGATTAAAACTGATTTACACATTGCTTACCAACATACATCACATGGCAGCCAGCTAATTACTGGGATGAAAGCCCTGAAAAATTTTCCACCATTTAATAATAAATATGAGTGGACTGATAATGGCTCATCAGGATTGGATTTGGATGATAATGGCATACCCGGTGTAAAACCAGACTTAAGCCAAGGAGATTATATCGATGAGAATGGCGTAACTCCATGGGTAACGTCAACGCGCAATTTGTTAAATAAAACGGAAAATTACCATATTAATGTGATAGTATGGTCCTGGTGCAGCATTAATGGGCATGATATCAAGAGGTATCTAAATAATATGGAAATTTTGATTTCTGAATATAGTACCGGCGGTACAAGCCCCAGGGCAGCCGCACATCCGGTACAGTTTGTTTTTATGACCGGACATGCCCAGGGTCAGGGTGAAACCGGTTTTATTTATGGAGCAAACCAGCGAATTCGCCAGCATTGCAAAGACCACAACCGGATATTATTTGATTTTGCAGATATAGAAAACTATGACCCTGCCGGTAATTATTATTATGATAAACCGATGTGGGATAATTTAGACTATAATTCCGGGCGGACAAATAACTGGGGCAAGGAATGGTGTAATGCCAATAAAAGCACAGAACTTGAGCAATTAACAACCGGAATTAATGTGGATAATTATGCAGGCTGCTCCGGATGTGCACATTCAAGCAGTCCCCAGGAAGCGAATTTAAACTGTGTGCTAAAAGGCAGAGCCTGCTGGTGGCTGTGGGCAAGGTTGGCAGGATGGAACGGGACTACTGAGGTACAGAATCAATCGAAACCTCTGCCTAATTTACCACAGAAGTTTTTATTAGAACAAAATTATCCCAATCCGTTTAATTCGCAAACAGTAATCAGTTACCAATTGTCAACGTGCAGTAAAGTGAGTTTGAGAATTTATGACGTATCAGGTAATGAAGTACGGACGCTAGTAAATGAAAATAAACCTGCTAACTATCATACAGCAGTTTGGGATGGCAGGAATAATTCAAGACAGTTGGTTACTTCGGGTGTTTACTTTTGTCATTTAAAAACTGGCAATAAAAATGTTCAAATTCATAAAATGATTTTTCTTAAATGAGGACTTATGAAGAAACAGCAAAAAATTCTTCTACTGGATAGTGATAAGAGTTATGTTGTTCCGTTACAAAATAAATTAACAGATGCGGGCTTTGAAGTCGTGTGCCTGGATGATGGTCAAAAGGCATTGGATTTAGCGAAAAATCAAAAACCCGATCTTGTTATCTCTGAAGTTGACTTGCCACAGATGAGTGGTTATGATTTACTCAAACAACTCCGTTCTATTCCCACTTATAAAATTACACCGTTCATTTTTCTAAGCAGTCAAAAAAAAGTTGATGAGCGAATTAAAAATATAGAGTTGGGGATTGATGATTATATTACCAAACCATTTTATGTTGAAGAGGTGATTGCTCGCGCCAAAAACTTATTAGATGAAATAAGCGGACAGAATGACAATAAAATTGAATCTGAAAAAGGTTTCTCCGGCAGTTTGACTGAAATGAACCTGGTGGATTTAATTCAAACACTTGAACTGGGGAAAAAATCTGCTATCATAAAATTGAAACATAATTCGTCTGTTGGTTCAGTCCAAATTTCCAATGGCAGCGTAGTCGATGCGTTGCTGGATAAACTTACCCCAGAGCAGGCGATCATGCGAATGTTCACCTGGACCACGGGCAAATTTTATGTGGACATCACTTCCATAAATAAAGAGAATAAACTTAGCAAAACAAATAAAGACTTAATCGAAATTGGAATTCGCCGAATAAACAACTGGGAACAGATTGTCCAGGGATTGCCGCCGTTAAACGCCATTATTATAAAAACAAACAATAATGGTTACAACAACCTCAATGAAGATGAGAAAGCAATGCTCACTGAGATAGACAAGAAAGTCATACTTGGTGATGTTATTGAAAAAAGTAAGTTTGATGATTTAAAAGCCCTGGAAATTGTTAGGAGTTTACATCAGAAAGGATATTTACAGGAAACAGAAGATAATTATTCACATTATGTCGATGATTATTTGCAGCGGCTTAAACAAAATACCTCGCACTCAAAATCACCATCAGAGCGGGCAGTTTCTATTGTATCCAACCTGTTTGAAAAATCAGAAGATGAGCAAAGAATACTTGAACGACGAAGATTGGACAGAAGGCTAATTCCTGATCGTCGCAGGGGCGGTCGCCGCCGTTACGATCATCTGCAGGACTCAAATTATATTTATTTAACCAGAACTGAATTGTTAATGATCAGGGAAGCGTTATTATGAAGATCGGGGAAGTTGCTGTTATAAGTCATATCAGTCAAAATAAAGATGTTTTCATTAAATCAATATGTAAAAAAATTGACATTAAAAACAACCTGGTTTCTTTTGGCAGGTTTGACGTTAATGAACAATTAGCTCTTCACCTCTATGGTATTCAGATTGACAAACAAAGCAATGGACTGTCATGGGATCTGATTTCACGGAAGATGTTGGGTTATATTGTTATCTTTGATTGGGAAAATAAGAATTCTCTCGAATCAATAAAACATGTTATGGACCATTTTTCCAACAATCAATCAACGCAAATCGTTATTGTTGCCAATGTAAAAGATATTCTTCACCCACCGATTCCTGAAAAATTCTTTGAACCTAATGGTATTAATTTATCTTCAAATTTCCGGTTTACGTTTTGCCAGATTGACAACCCGGAAAGCACCAGGAAAATTATGGCGCTGCTTATTAATATGTTGTTAGAGAAAGTTGGCTAAAGTACTTAAAATTTTTTCCTTTACTTAATAATAACAGGATAGCAACAATGTATGGGGATTCAGATTTTGTTCTTAAACCGAGTGAAAAAATGGACATTCTTTACCGCTTATCTAATGGCGAAAAGGTTGGTCACCTGATTGATGAAATGGATAATCAAAGCGTGATTGGACTGCAGAAATTTGTCTGGGAAAAAACGGCTGAATTTGGTATTATTTGCCACAGAAAAAATTTCACCCGGAAATCAATTACTAGAAAAATGACGCCCACTCCCAAATATCAACAACGACAAAACTGCAACGAACGGGTTTATAATTGCAAAGGCACACAATGCATTCATTCGAACTCAAAATGCGCCCGGGAAAAAATAAGAGAACATGTGGATGTGATGGCTG
>Ga0255393_10040_pt1 | contig 19178 bp, 11 predicted proteins | sample ANMaggSeSYBR01C8_FD_182122 | JGI IMG/M metagenome (GOLD analysis project Ga0255393, IMG submission 182122) | Sediment cell enrichment communities from methane seep in Santa Monica Basin, California, United Staets - ANME aggregate JGI... | ecosystem: Environmental > Aquatic > Marine > Cold seeps >... | reverse complement strand
GTTTGCACTTGAGCATCATTTATCCCAATTGATTTATATAGGGATTGGAGTTCGGAAAAATTTGGAGCTTGTTGTGAACTAAATTCAAGCTCTACTAATGACCCTCCGAGAAAATCAATGGAAAGAGGAAGGCCATGTGACCCAATAATCACCAATCCGGGGATAATTAACAATAAAGAGATTGCGAAAAAAACGTATCGTTTACCTAATATATTCATCATGTTGATTTCTGCCTTTTAAATTCCAAACCATTTTGATTTATCACGGTCTTTGAGTAGGGGGATGAGAGAGTTTAGTAATTCCCGTGTAATAAATAGTGCTGTAAATAAACTTACACTAACGCCTAACGCTAGAGTCAAGGCAAATCCTTTTACAATGGTTGCTCCAAAAGTTGAGCCAAACCAGAAAAGAATTGCGCTTGTAATTATCGTTGCTAAGTTTGAGTCTCTTATAGATGGCCAAGCACGTCTCCACCCCAGGTCAATAGCTTGTGTAACGGAGCGGCCTTTTCTTAGTTCTTCTTTAATCCTTTCAAACTGAAGGATGTTCGCGTCGAGTGCACTCCCTATGCCCAGAAGAAAACCAGCAATACCAGGCAATGTCAATGTAATTGGAATCAATAAATAAATTGCGTAATTTATCATTGCAAAAAAGATAATTGAAATTATTGCAACCACGCCGGGTGCGCGATAGTAGATTACCATGAACAAACAAACGATTGAAAAACCTATCAGGCCTGCAAGGAGACTTTTTTCTAAAGAATCCTGCCCCAATGATGGTCCTACAACTCTACTTTCTGCAATTTCCAAGGAAACAGGGAGAGTTCCATAAAATAAAGTAACCCTCAAATTATTTGCGTCTTCAAGCGTGAATGCATTTTCACCAGACCCACTGATCGCACCTTCTCCATCTTCAATAGGCTGGGAAATAACTGGTGTTGAAATGATTTCCTTATCTAATACAATGGCAAGTAGTTTTCCTGTGTTGTTTTTTGTGTGATCTGAAAATAATTCTGCGCCTTCAGATTTTAATCGAAAGAGGACAATATAACCCTCGCCTGGGCGTTGAGGAGGAGCAATACTCACTGAATCTAAATCAGCACCGGTTATTACTGTATGATACATATTTCCTGAAATGGTTTTATCCACATCAATATTGGGCTGTCCAATAGATAAAGGAATTGGAGTAGGTTCAATTTCTAACTCGGCAGAATCAGCGGAAACCCCGTAATCTGTTCGTATTATTGTTCCTGGTAAAAGATAATCATCCCCAAGGTCAACAAATTCGAGCATTCCGGTTTGTTTGATAACTTCAATCACCTCATTGACATTTTCCAGGCCAGGAAATTCTCCTACTATGTAATTGTCACCAGCAATCTGAAAATTCACTTCACTCACACCAAGAGCATTACTGCGGTTCTCTAAGATCGTGGAAGCTACTTGTAAAGTTTCCTGATCTATATCATAACCCTCCGGGGACTGAAGGACAACCTGCATGCCGCCCCTTAAATCTAAACCCAATACAGGTTCTATTTTTCGTTTGAAAATATTAGATCTAACACCATCGAATCCAGGAAAGACAATTAAAATAACCATGCAGATCATTAGCAAGAAAAGAAACTTGTAAAACCAATTATTACGCATAAAGTATGTACTCCTAGAAAATATTAAAAAGCGAGATGTATTATACACTTATCATTTCTCTGAAGAGAAAGAGCATTTATTTTTCGCTTGACAAGATCAAGGCTATGAAATTATAATTTCAACTCTTAATTATTGATTGTTTTATGAAGGAAAATTGAAATGACACCATTACCAAAAAGAAAGATTTCAAAAGCGCGCAGAGACAGAAGGCGGGCGCATGATGCTTTAAAGGCAAGAAATCTTGTGACTTGTAGCAATTGCGGAGAATCAAGATTGCCACACACAGTTTGCCCAAATTGCGGTTTTTATAAAGGGCGTGAAGTAATAAGCGTTGAAGCAGAAGCAAAGTAAAATAATAAAAATATAAAAAACCGGTACAACCGGTTTTTTCATTTAATTGTTCTTTCTCGTGGTATGTATCGCTCAAAATCGGCAATCATTCGTCCAGGAATGCTTCCGGTAATAAGAACAGAACCTACTCCATGTTCTATCTTATCTATTTTTCCAAATTGATGAAATAGAGAAATCAGCTTCCCGTTTTTATATGGGATTTTTGCTGTGATTTTTGTATACTTCTCGAAAAGTAACTGATCAATCTCAGATAAGAGATGATCAATACCAATTGTTTTAAGCGCAGATATTAATATGCCGTCTGCAAATTCCGGGTATCTTCTTTTTATTAACTCATAATTTTCTGATTTATCAATTTTATTGAGAACTGTTAAAACTGGGATATTTCCTGCGCCAATCTCAATAAGGGTTTTCATGACAGAATTCCATTGCACGATTGTGTTCGTATGATCAATGTCAATCACATGTAAAAGTAGATCTGCTTCTGAAATTTCTTCTAATGTGGCTCTAAATGCAGCAATTAGGTTGGTAGGAAGCTTTTGAATGAATCCAACAGTGTCTGTTAATAGAACAACATTTCCGGATGGGAGAGATAGACGACGGGTTGTGGGATCAAGTGTTGCAAATAATTTATTTGCTGTAAAAACATCCGCATTTGTGAGTAGATTAAGGATAGTAGATTTTCCCGCATTGGTATATCCAACCAATGTGACAACTGGCAGTTGAGATGATTTTCGATTTTTACGATGAAGCTGTCTATGCCGTCTTACTTTTTCCAGATCTTTTTTTAAATGGCTTATCTTTGTTTTAATTTTACGCCGGTCAACTTCCAATTGGGTTTCACCAGGGCCACGCAAGCCAACACCACCTGAGCTGCCTGTTCGTCCTCCACCGCCACCGGCTTGTCGTGCAAGGTGAGACCATGCTCTGGTTAAGCGAGGTAATAAGTATTCATATTGCGCTAATTCCACCTGTAATTTTCCCTCTCTTGTGTGTGCGTGCTGCCCGAATATATCGAGTATCAGAGTTGTACGATCAATAACTCTAATGTTATTGCCAAACGATTCTTCTAATTCCCTGAAGTTCCTTGGTGATAATTCAGTGTCAAATATTATTACATCTGCTTTTAAACTCTCTGCGAGGTTCTTAACTTCAGTTACTTTCCCAGAACCAATATAAGTAGCAGGGTTTGGCTTAGATAGTGTTTGTGAATCAATGCCAACAACTTCCAGCCCTGCGGTGATAGAGAGTAATTCAAGCTCTTGTAATGAATCTTCGATGGACATATACTCATTTGATCCTTTGATGGATATTCCCATGAGAAATGCTTTTTCAATTGCTCTTTTTGTTTCGATAATATTTTTCAATTTTCCTCAAAAAATGATATTTGAATGATCTTACAGTAATTATATCCTTCTTACAAATGAGGGATATATATTAAATTTATACTTGAAATATTGATATAAGTGTGCTATATTGTAGTTAGTACTTTGAAATAGGGACACGACAAAGGCAAACTCAGTGAAAGCTGGGGACGCAAAGCTATGGGTCTAAGGCTGTAATTACAGTTAAGACCGCCAAGCCGCCGAAGTCTTTTTTAGTTAAATCTTCAGCGGACTTGGTTTTTCAAGTCCGCTTTTTTATTGCAATTTTAGAAATTTAACAATTTATTACGTCCGACAAGGGCAAACCCAGCGAAAGTTGGGGACGCAAAGCCAAGGATCTAAACCCAATAATGGGCAGGGTCGCCTGGCTACCGAAAACGTAAACAACGCTAAACCGAATATTCGGCTATTTCATAGTCCGATAATGTCGGAGCTCTTGTCTAAAGGAAGAAGATGATGATGAGAGCTAGACAGAAAAGAAGATTTTTATTAGCGTTATTGATCCTTGGATCCTTGATATTACAAGGATCAGTCCAATATCGAGAGTTTATTCCGCTTTCCAGCGGCGGCAGTGGAATAAGCTCCGATATTTTAAATCCATATTTTTTAGCAAATCCAGTAAATTTTGGCGCTGTGCGGGATATACAGCAATCTGGTGAAGAAACTGATACTAAGGGAACAATAAATGATTTTGTCTCAACAGTTACTGATGGGGAAACAGGAGTGATTCGTGGTGTGTATTCAGAAGATAATTTTGGACTACAAATAATTCAGCAGCCGAATGGAAAGGCAGGATTTGTATCTACGATCGAAGGCGTTGTAACCCAGTTTTCGATGCCAAATAAATATGGTATTACTGGTTTGTTAGCACATAATTATCTTTCGGGAAGGCATTTCTCGGATCTTGAAATTGGAGATAAGGTTAAATTAGTTTATGGGGATGGTGATATAAAAGAATATCAAATTGCAGACATTCAAAGATATCAAGCTCTTCAGCCAAATTTACCGAACAGCCAATTTTTAAATCTGAGTACTGGAGAGAAACTTTCAGCGTCTCAATTATTCAAACGAGTTTACACGGGAAATCACCATCTAACCTTTCAGACATGCATACAGGAGGGTTCTGAAGATTCTTGGGGTAGGTTATTTATTATCGCGAACCCGATATAAATCGATTACATCTCATCATCTTCCCACGCAAAGACCCCAAATTACGGGGTCTTTGCAATTTATTTCCTTGTATGAGTGGATAACCAGGATATGAGTACATCTCCAATAATTTCCAAACTATTGGCAGATACTTTATCCAATTTGTCTTTTGTTGTGTGCCAATAAGGGTAATCAAGGTCAATGATCAAGCATGTTGGAATTCCTTTGTTGATAAAAGGGAGATGGTCATCAATGATTGAATATTTGTAATCTTGAATAAAAAAAGATTTATATCCGAGTTTTTCAGCCTCATACCAAATGCTTTCTACAAGCGAGGCTGTAGAGTTTTTTTCTTTGTAAATTTCTAAATTGGCGTCGCCGATCATATCGATGATGATTACATTTTCAGGTGTGAAATTAAGTTGATTAACGAAATATTGGGCGCCTATGCTCCATTCCCAGTTTTTTAAATTACCCTGGTCTTCAGCATCAAAAAAAACGAGCCATATATCCAGTTTTTCCCTAGTTAATATTCTCCCCAATTCGAGAAGAACCGCAGTCCCAGAAGCGCCATCATTTGCACCAGGTACAGGGGTTTGTTTTAATGACTGCGATAACTCGTTATCGCTTAATGCGCGCGTATCATAATGGGTACCAATAATAATTTTCGGAAGACTTTTGGATGATTTTGCGATTATGTTGGTTAAATTTTCTTCGTCAAAACTGAAATTTTGATATTCAACAATCCATCCAAATAATTCCATTTCTCTTTTTAGGAAATCTTTCATAGCGAAAGAGCTTGCACTACCTGGAATGCGGGGACCAAATTCTAATTGTCTTTCAATGTAACTTAATGCATTGCTGCCATCAAATGAAATTGGATTTGATTGAACACAACCAAATAATAGAAGCAAGATAAAGAAAAATATAATGAATAGAAAGATTGGTTTTTTATAAGCCATTGGTTTCCAAGAAGGATTTCAGGTCTTTGATTGCTCTGTCAGAATATGCCTGGTATCTTTCCCTTTTAGGTTTTATCTTATCAACAAGAACAGGTAATAAACCGAAATTTGCTTTCATAGGTTGAAAAGCCTTTTCGGTTTTATTAACCACATGTTTATTTAATGCGCCGAGCATAGTTGTTGGGGGGAATGCCACCATCTCTTGATTTGCAAGCATTCGTGCTGAGTTTATTCCAGCAAATAAACCAGAGGCAATGTTTGCTAGATACCCTTCAACACCTGATATTTGACCGCAGAAAAATAAATTTGGGTTAGTATCTAATTGTAGATATTTATTTAAGGATTCAGGAGAATTTATAAAAGTGTTTCGATGCATTTGCCCGTGTCGTTCAAACACTGCATTCTCAAGTCCCGGGATTAGGCGAAAAACGCGTTTCTGCTCAATAAACTTTAAATTTGTCTGGAACCCAACAACATTAAAGAAATTTCCTTCTAAATCATCCTGCCGAAGCTGAACGATTGCGAATGAACGATTCCCATTATGAGGATTGGTTAATCCGACTGGCCGCAACGGGCCGAATGCTAGTGTATTGAACCCTCTCTGTGCCATGATTTCAATTGGAAGACAACCTTCAAAAAACTTCCCTTTTCCGGCTCTTACTCCACTGAGAATTTCTTTTTCAAATTTGCGAAGTTCAATTCTTTCTGCATTAACCAACTCTGTTATGAATAGTTCATACGTGCTTTCATCAAATGGGCAGTTGATGTAATCACCGCGTTTGTTGAATCCTCTTCCATATCGTGACCCCCAAAAAGCAATATTCATGTTTATAGATTCAAATTCGATGATTGGAGCGATCGCATCAAAAAAGAACAAATTTTCATGATTTGTGATCTGTTCTATCGCTTTCGCGAGAGAGTCGGATGTTAGGGGGCCACTTGCGATGATTGTTGGGCTGCTTGGGATTGATCGAATTTCTTTTCTAATAACCTGTATGTTTGAGTGAGAGGTGATTTCTTGAGTTATTCTTTTGGAGAATAAATGTCTGTCTATGGCTAAAGCATGCCCAGCAGGAACTGCACAAGATTTGGCAATTCTTATTAATAATGAATCGAGCATTTCTAATTCATTAATTAATAAACCGGAAGGACGATCTAGTAATTGTGAGCCAAGAGAATTAGAACAAACTAACTCGCCGAGATTGTCTGTTTGATGAGCACCTGTTGTGTGATGTGGACGCATTTCATACAACGAAACGAGAATACCTCTTTCAGCTGCTTGCCAAGCAGCTTCGCAACCGGATAAACCGCCACCGATGATCGAAAGTTTTTTCATATAAAAATAATTCTAACATTACAGAAAAAACTATGGCATGATTCTTGCCTAAGACTGACAATGACGCTATACTAAATAATAATAGGAAAAATTATGTATCAACGTCAATTCCAAAAACTGCAGCACCAAACTACTGCGCATCTTGCGCAAACAATGACACTATTAACCATGAACAACGAAGAGTTGAGCCATGAAATTGAAAAAGTCCTGAATGAAAATCCTGCGTTAGAGATGAGTTCAGAGAGACGCTGCCCCCACTGTAAACGAATATTATCACCGGAACAAATTTGCCCAATTTGCAGTAATCCAAAATCCAAAAAAACAGATGAATCTATTGTATTCTTATCTCCAAGTAGAGATTTCTATAAATCTAGAGAGCAGGGAGGAGAAGGATTTTTATCAAGTGATGAGATTACATCGAACCATGAAAACCTTGCAGAGTATGTGCTACGGCAATTAGTGTTTGACCTTGAGCAAGAAGATAGAGAAATTGCGGCGTTTTTATTAAATCTATTAGACGAGGATGGACTTATTCATGAAGAAGATATAAATACTGCACGATATTTTCATGTCTCCATTGCGAGAATTCAAAAAATTCGAAATATCATAAAAAGAGCAAAACCAATAGGCGTAGGATCTTCTACGCCAGAGGAAGCCCTTGTGACCCAACTAGAGATATTAGGGGAGAACCAAGATATTCCAAAATATATTAAAAATATTGTGATAGAAGGGTTAGGATTATTATCAAAGAAAAACTATGAAACTCTCTCAAAAAAACTTGATATAACTGAAGAATCCGTTAGAAATGCAGCAGATTTTATCAGTAGGAATCTAAATCCATATCCTGCGCGAACATACTGGGGATCGGTTAGAAACCCAACTGCAGATATTCCAACTGTGTATATGAAGCCAGATGTAATAATCCAAAAATTGAATAACGATCCCAAATTACCTTTGATCGTTGAGGTGATTCTTCCTTACACAGGAACTTTAGAAATAAATGCGTTGTATAAAAAAGCGATTCAACAAGCGAATACTGAGAAAAAAAACGATTTGAAATCTGACCTTGATAAGGCGAGTCTTTTCGTAAAATGCTTACAACAGAGAAATAATACTATGCAGCGACTATTGGAAAAAATAACAAATTACCAAAAGGAATTCATAAATAAGGGTGAAAAATATATACATCCTATGACAAGGGCTTCACTAGCCAAAGAATTAGACGTACATGAGTCCACGATTTCAAGGGCAGTATCTAGTAAATCAGTTCAAATGCCCAGTGGAAAAATTATTCCTTTGTCAAAATTCTTTGATAGAAGTTTAGGGATTCGGGCAGAATTAAAGGAAATTATTAGAGAGGAAAATTCAAAGAAACCACTTAGCGACAATAAAATTGCGGATAAGTTGGAAGAGCGTGGATACAAAGTAGCCAGGCGAACAGTTGCAAAGTACCGATCGATGGAAGGAATATTGGCTGCCCATATGCGGAAAAAAGAAAAAAAGGTATGATCACAAAAAATCTGTTCAACATTAATAATGCTCCCGATCATTATGCAATTAATTCGGATGAGTTCTCATTATTAATTGATCAAATTCCATATCCTTGCGTAATTGTTGATTCTAAGAATAAAGTTGTTTTGGCAGTAAATTACCTGCTTACTGAAATGACCAATTATGGAGGGCAAGAATTAATTGGCGGAGAAATTTCATCATTATTCGAACAGTTTTCTCTTGACAAGGTTGTTGAGGGGAAGATGTATGAAGACCTGATAAAAGTTAAAAGAAAGCTGGGTTTGGCTGTTGATATAGAACTGCATCATATTAGTAAAAAGAAAAACCTTGCCATAATTAAAATTACTGAAAGTGATGGTAGAGGAGGGGGGGGGGCAAACAAACATCAATATAAAAATGATTCGTAGTTTAGAGAAAATTTATCGGATAATAATTTCTGGTGAAAAAAAGCAATTATTCAAGGCTGTTCTTTACGAAATCCGTGAAATATTCCCGTGCTTGGGATCACATCTTTACCTTCTAAATAGTTCGCATTCTCACTTGGAGAGTTTCAGAAAAGATAGCTTAAATTTTCCGAATGAACTGCCAACCATCGAATTAGAAAGAATTAAAAACATTGATTATTGGAGACCGGGAAAACGTGTTCTTACTGAAATTCAACGAATTGGTCGAAGAGAAGGACATGCATCTGTAATAACCATACCGATAGGTGATGAAACTATAGGTTTATTGATAATTGTTTCAGAAAACGAATTGATTTTTGCAAAGTATCAAGAAGAATTGAGGTTATTTCTTTCTTGGATAAATCAGTTTTTAAAATTTTTGAATGTGATTGATAAAAAACAACAGGAAAATCAAAGGTTATCGGAAAACGATCTTATCTATTCAACATTTTTTCAACAATCCAATGATTGTTTTGTGTTAATTAATGACAAGCATAAGATAATAAATATTAATGAGAAATTGTTACAGGTCATGAAGTATTCTGCATATGAGCTTATTGGTCAAAACCTGTTTGATATCATTCAAAATGATGAAGTTAAGCGTTTGTTGTTAAATGAAAAAAAGAATCCTGTTGAAAATATTTTTCCTTTATTTATTTGTGACCGTGATGGGAAAAGTATTCCAATGAAAATGAAGGTAATTGAATCGATATTGGAAAAAGGAAAATCAAATTTGATCATTCTATCTGATCAATCACATGTGATTAAGGCCAAGGAAACAATTGAAAAAACAGAAAACCAAGCTGCACTTGGTGAAGTGATTGCTGATTTCGCGCATGAAGTACGGAACCCTATTAATAATATCTCTACGGGACTTCAATTAGTGCGAAAAAGGATAGGGAGTGAAGATGAAAATCTGCAGGTTATTGACCGCATGCAGTCAGATTGCATCAAAATGAATGATTTGATGGAATCAATCCTTTCATTCTCTCGCCAAGATATATCGAACTTTAAGCCTTTTGATTGTTGTGAATTACTAGAAAGAATTAATAGAAGATTTCAGAATAAATATCAAAAAAACAAAATAGTATCGCACTTCATATGTAAACTTCAAGACAGCATAGTTATTGGATCTATTCAATCAATTGATCAGGTTTTTACAAATATAATTAACAATTCAATAGATGCTATGACAGAGGAGGGGGGAGAACTCTCAATCAAAATAAGCAAAAAGAAGGATTCCTCAGATTTTCTTGAAATAAAAATAGCAGATACTGGCCATGGAATACCAGAAGAAATTAAAGAAAAAATGTTTGAGCCATTTGTTTCAGGTAGAGAAAGAGGAACTGGGTTGGGATTGGCCATTACAAAAAGGATCATTGATGCTCATGGAGGAACGATAGAGGTTGAATCTTATACGAGCGGTACAATATTCACTATTGCACTTAAATTTGCAGCAAAGGAGAATAAATAGGTGAGTTACACAGTATTGATTATTGATGATGCGGAAAATGCCCGTAAGAATATTTCGGAATATCTCGACGTGAGTGGTTACGAAGTTCTTGAGGCAGGATCAATAAAAGAAGGTAAAAAAATTCTAAAGCAGGGGAATGCTGATATTGTTATTCTTGATGTTAATTTACCGGATGGTTTAGGTACCGATTTGCTAATAGAAATCAACTCACAACCTGCGAGATTGCCAGTAATTCTGATTACCGGATATGGGGATATTGAAATGGCAGTGGAGGCTATGAAAAATGGAGCTCATGATTTTTTAACAAAACCGATTGTAGATCTAGAAAATCTCAACGCATCAATAAGTCGTGCTGCTGAAATGATCCAAATGCGCCGTGAACTAAATCACCTCAGGAAATCTCAATACCAAACTGATGGTTTCATAGTTGGTTCTACAGAAGAAATGAAATTAATCGTAGATCAAGCTCAACGCGCCGCAAGTGCATCTGTATCTGTATTAATAACGGGAGAAACGGGAAGCGGCAAGGAGATATTGGCACTTTTTATTCACCAATCAGGCCCAAGAAAACAAAAACCGTTCATGGCAATCAATTGTGCCGCAATACAGCCAACAGTTATAGAATCTGAATTGTTTGGATATGAAGCAGGAGCATTTACCGGAGCTGAAAAACGGAAACATGGACTTATGGAAACCGCAGAGGGGGGAACGTTGTTTTTGGATGAGATTTCTTCAATGCCAACTGACATTCAGGCAAAATTACTTCGAGCAATTGAAGGACGCAATTTTCGGCGGGTGGGTGGATTAACTCAAATTAAGGTGGACGTACAGATTATTGCAGCCTCTAATCGAGACATTAAGAAGATGATTAAGGATGGAGAATTTAGAGAGGATCTCTATTACCGATTGAAAGTTGTTGATCTACACCTTCCATCTCTTGTTAATCGGAAGAACGATATACCTGAACTGGTAGGATTCTTTATAAAGAAATTTAATCTAAAAATGGGAATGAATGTAATTGATGTAGAACAAGAAGCAATAAAAGTATTAAAAGAATATGGATGGCCTGGAAATATAAGAGAATTAAGCAACGCAATTGAAAGGGCAATGCTGTTTTGTGATGGTGAGAAAATTAGCAAGATCGATCTTCCGATGGATATAACGAATCGGAAAAAGTAAGCTGAATCTAGTGGCACATTAATTGCAACATATTTTCATGTGAAAACAATTACGGAGGAGATATGTTTGAATTAACGGCTAACGATTTTGTTCTAACGCTTGCTGGGATTGTTTTATTCCTTGGAGTGATTTCATTTATTATTGGACTCTTTATCCTTGCTTTTAAAATTACCACAGGAGACTTTTCGAAGATATCAAGCCAATCCGCAAAATTAATGAGCAAGGGATTAACTGACGATGTCTCTGATTTGATGGGTAACGCGTCATCGTTGTTAGAGTCATTAACGCAAATGTCAAAAACCAGGGCTGGAGTTGGAATGTTCCTGATTATTGTATCGTTTGTGCTTTTTGTTGTTGCTTATTATTTAGTATCCAGGATTATATAAAATATAAAAATGAATAAGGCATTCAATCCAGTATTTGCATTTAAAAGATTGATGGGGGAAGAAAACGCTAATAATGTTATTTCGCGATTGATATGCCATCCAATAATATGGGAGTTATTTTCGGAAGAAAACGTTTTTTTGCGTTTGGTAGATATATATGGCACCGATGTTGGTAAATGGACTCCTGAAAACATATGCAAAAATACTGTAGAAATATTGGAATCAAATTATCTTTCAATAGATCACGAAAATAACTGGAATTCATTAGATAAAGAGCACCAAATTATTGATATTTATAAATCAGCAGTGCGAATTAAAGGCCAAAAGCAGACTTCAAAAACCTGGGGCGCGATTTTTGAAGAATTGCAGTTAACTGAAATCGAAGAAGATCAAATATACAGGAAATGGGGGACTGTTTTTGAGATTATCACGAATAATAAACCGGAAAGAAAAGCGATTGAGAATGCGTTGGTGCAAAATAATTCAAGCAAAATAAATCTTCTTTCATTTCTAATTCATTGTTCAACAAACCAGGACCAAATTGAAGACTTTCTTAAAAGGAATATAAATACATTAATTGATCATCCGAACATTTTAAGGGAATTGGTTTTTAAACTTAACAATTTTGGAAATTATAAAAAAGCCGAAATGTTAGTTAAAAAGTACTTAGATCATCCTGATGTTCTAAAAAAGGAAATTGCATATGATAATTCAACTTTATTGCACACCGATAAATTCGAGGAGCTAAAAAATCTAGAAGAATTACGTATTTTATCTTCAATTGTAGGCGATAAAGAGAAAAGCCAATTTTATAAAGATTTAGCAGAAAAATTGTTTATCCAATCATCGAATCTAAACCCCGTGAAACTATATGCGCGGGAAATGGAAATCGATGACAGAGATCTCTTTTCGATAGACAATTACATATCTATTAAAAAACAAAGCGATGAGGTGCATTCTCTTGATGACCCCAATCTAAAAGATATCTTTAGCGCATTTAACCTGATAAATTCGAACGAGGGTGCGGCTAGAGATATTTGTAAGCGATTTATCAGTAACACAAATAAAAAAGAGATAGAAAAGGTAATTTATTCTCCAAAAACCGGATATTTAATCGATCCTATAGATATTGCAAAGGTATATATTAAATTGCGGTTGGAAAATGATGCTGTTCTTCTTTTAGAAGAAATCCTGAATTCTCGGTCAGGAAACAACCAAATTATTAAATTCCTGGCGCATTATTCAAGAAAATTTGGTGATCATAGACGAGCAGTTAAATACTATTCTATTTTATTTGCAAAAAATAATATTTCTAGAGAAGGAAAAATTCAATTTTGCAAAAGTTTGCAATATTTAGGTTTGTGGCAGGACGCTTTCATTGTTCAAAAGACAATAAACAAGCTTAATATCAATGACAAATTAGAATACGCAATTTCCGCTTTTAGAGCGGAAAAGAAGGCGGAATTTCAAAATGAAATCGAAGAGATACTTTCAAATTCTCCAACCAATAAAACAGCAAAAACTATAAAGGCATTATTTCACCAAAGAAATAATGAAAAATTATCTTCAAATAATTTAATTGCAAATGTGATTAGTGAATCGAATAAGGATATACGAACAATAAAATTTATTGAAGAGTATTTAAGGGAAAATGAGGATGTTGAAAAACAAGAGCGATTTTTGAATGATCTACCTGCCAAGTATAAAAGTCATCCTGAAATCGCATTTTTACAAGCAAAAGTAAAGAGGTCTTTAGGGAAAACCCAAGAGAATATAGATATCTTACATCGCCTTTCTATAACAACTGGAGAAATTCAGCAAAAGGTAGTGGAAGAGGTTCTTTACGAGCTGATCGATAATAATATGTTCGAAGAAGCGAAAATATTTTTATCCACATATGAAGACAAATGGGTTTTATCACCTAAGCTTGTTCAAGCAAAAGTCAGGGTTTCTATTGAGGTAGGGGATTTTAGAAAGGCTGAAAAATATATCTTTTCTCTGGTTGATAGAGAGATTATTAATGAAGAAATAATTATCGCGTATGGTTGCATTATATTAAAGACTTCACTTGCGGAATTTCCTTACAGCAGGAAAACAAATAAATTGTCTATCCAGGAAATAAATAGATTTCAAGAATTAATTAATTCGTTAAATATTGAAAATCCCTCTCTGTTGCTAAGAATTATGATTATCGAAATTGGGAGAGAGGAAAAAGAGTCTGGATATTTTAAACTAATATCAGAAAAATCATTTGATAATTCAAAAGACAGCTGGAAAATTCCTTACGGGTTGGGAAATTTGCACTTTCAAAGAAATAATTTTGATCAAGCGATTATTTATCTCGAAAAGGCCCAAAAACTTAAACCCATTCATACAGTAATTTTAGATTTGTTGATTCAATCATATACACGGTTAAACCTTCCGGGCGAAGCAGTTGGGTTAATCAAACAACAGATTATCGGAAACAACCTTACTTTAAGAAAAATCCTGAAATATTCAAATTTCTTGTATGAAAACGACGAATTTATTTCATTGCTTAATATTGAAGAAGAGGATGATAAATTCAACATCATGTTTCCCATTGCGAAGGCAACGTCTTTATTATTGAAAAAACGATATAAAGATGCAGAAAATTGTTTGTTAGAAATAGAAAAGAAAAAAAGCTTTGGCCCAGACAATATGCTTATTGTCGCGCAATATTATGTTGATTGTGGGTCTCCTTTGTCAGCAATAAGAGTAATGGAAAAATATCTATCACGGAAGGAAGAATTTTCCCAAAATAACATCATCGAATCTGCATCCATTTATTATCAACTGCATGATTTTGAAAAAGCGGTGCACCTGATTGATGTATCAAAAAATAGAACAGCCTATCTGTCTTTTATAAAAGCTGACATTCTGTTACAACTTACAGAAAACGATTTAGCTGCGGGAGCATTTAAAGAAGCTATCCATATAATAGAAAATGATACAGAGACTGCCACAATTAACTTTAATAATTTTGACATATTGATTCCAGAAAATTGGAAACGAGATATTGCAGATCAATATATATTGGCAATTTTGTTGAAAATCCAGGATGGACAACTAACGAATGCTCTTAATTTAGCAAAGAAAAGTGTTGATCAATTTTCAATGAATCAAGCTCTTAAAGAATTGGCTTTAAAGTTGGCGTACTTATTAGGCAATAAAACATACGTGGATGAGTATTTTGAAAAGAATTCAGTAAATCAAAATAAATTTGATATTGAGGGAATATTAATTAAAGCGGAAGATGCTTTAGAAAACAATGAAGAGGTGAAGGCGGCGAGAATAATTGCTGAGTTCAATGATGAAGATAAAGTCAATAATTACCTGGCGGTAATTCAAGCAAGATTACTTAATAGAAATGGCAACCGACAAGAAGCGAAAGACATATACCTCACTATACTGAATCAAATTAAATCCGAAATTTTGCCGCGTGAAATTAGGTCAGTAAAAGATATTAATAGAATAATTTACTATCTTGGTGTCTGTGGGGTTGCTTACGAATTGGACGATCTTTCAACTGCGATTGATGTTTGTAGGCAACTAATTTTTCTTTTCGGAATAACAAATCGGCTTGCGAAAATATATTTAATAATTTTAACAACAATACTTGAGAGAAATAGATTAAATGATGAATTAATTATAAAAAACCATAATTATCGAATTATTGAAGACGATTTAGAAATATTTGAAGAAATAAGAAAGAATGAAAAACTAGATTGCGAAAACCTTGAGGAATGGATTGGCAGGTCTATGGCTGTCCTGTATAACGAAAATACATGCCATGAAGAGGTAACAAAGCTATCTCCAAATGAAGAAAATATTGGTGCAATTATTTTTTCATTAATATCACTGGGAAGAACAACCGAAGTTGATAGTATATTGGCATTGATAGCTAACAATCAAGAGGGATTATTTACTTATGCTGTTTTAAACAAAGATATTGAACCAGAAAAAGCGAAGTCCGTTATTTTGGGATTATTGCAAAAAGGAGATCTAAAACCTGAGTATTATATGACCCTTTCGATAATAAATGAACATCTTGGTCAGTTATCTGATAGTTATTCAGCGTTGTGCCTTGCACTTGATAAATGGCCAGAAGAATATGAATGGGAAAATATTGCTGGCAACCTTAGTGAGAAACTGGGAAATAATCGTGCAGCATATGGGCATTTTCAAAATGCTGAATTATTTAATCCCAAGATTAAATACACAAATCAAATTGTTAGATCTACAAAAGAATCGGTTGGGTTAACAAAAGTAAATGATCTTAGAGAACAACTTACCAATACAAAAAAGGACTTACAAATATTAATTAAAATTGCTGATGCCCTTATTGAAGAAGGTAGGCTGAATGAGGCAATTTACTTTATTGATAAAGCAAGGAATATTCAACCAGAAAAAACTGAGATTAATATTATCTATGGAAAGATTGCATATAAAAAAGGCGATTTTAATGAATGTCAAGAAATAACTAATTCTATCCTGAATCACAGTCCCAATAATATGGAAGCAATTATTCTAAAATCAATGACAATAAAAGAATTAGAAAATGCCGATAGAGCGATTTCATTCTTAGATGGATTCATGACAGAAAAAGAGGTAAATAACAAAGAAATCCTTATAATCCAAATAGCAAAATTTATCAATCAAGAAACCGGGATCAATACCGCAATAAAATTTTTATTAGATCAAAAAGAATTATTGGAGAACACAAACCTTCTTACATATCTGGCGAAATTATATAAAATTAATGGAGATGCAAGAAATGCGCTTAACTATGCAGAAAAAGCATTGAGCAATGATTCAGGGAACATCGATGTTTTATATTTGTTAGGTGAAGTAGCAAAAGATCTTGGAGATCTTGACAAGGCCATTGATTACTTGTTTAGAGTAATAGCGATTGACCCCTTCGATGGAAATAAATATATTGCGATATCGCAATTATTTGAAAACAGGCGTGATTATAAACGCACAATCGATATTCTTTTAGAGGGATTAGAAATCTTGCCAGATGATTATGATCTTATGAGATATACTGGAATATTGTTGTATAAGCAAGGCAGGTACAAAGAAGCCAATACAATTTTAGAGAGAGCAATTGAGATGGGTAATAAAGATCCTGATCTAGAGAGCATTAAACGAATATTAAATAATTCACACCAAATTAAAATGAGCCAAAATAGTAAAGAGGAATAAAAGAAGACGTGGATAAGGGATTGCGTATAGGCATTGATAAATATAACCAAATCTATCGAGCCGGCCTAAGAAACGGAGAAATTAAGTTTTTAAATAGATTGATTAGAAGTTGGTTAAATAAATATCCTAATGATATGCAAAGCAATATTTTCAAAGCTGAGTTAGATTTTATAAACAAGAATGATCGAGAAGCAAAGAGAGGTATTCAATCAGTACTAGAAACTGATCCTGAAAATTTAGATTGCTATGAATTATTAACCAATCAATCGGAAGAAACAAATAAGTACTTGCATTCTGTAATTTACGTTCTTACAGGAAAAATAAACAATATGGAGGAAATTTATCCATGGGCGACAACTCTCCGTGCTGTTAAAAATGAGATAAAGAGAAATAATATTAAGAATGCTGAAAAATTGCTTAAAAGCGCAATTTCAGAAGACCCTAATAATATATTAATTGCAATTGAGCATTATCGAATTTCCTTAAAACTTCAAGATACAGAATCAAGCACACAATTAGTGGAAATTTATCATCAGAGATGGCGAAAATGCATTCTTTTTAAAATATGGATAGCAATGGCAAAGATGGATTCCGGGAATGAGACTGAAGCTGTGGTTTTGTTACATTCATGTGTCCAATCTGATCCAGGTGGTGTTGTTATACGGAAATTGTTGGGTGGTGACCATGAATATCTATCTATTTGGCCGAAAGATAGAGCGATATTTTATGGTCAGCAAATTCCAACTAGTATTGCTGTCTCTTTAGATTGGAATCTACTTAGTTCTGGAGAAAAAGTAAAAAATAATTCAAAGGGAATTTCTACTGGACTGAGAGAAAATTTGCAGCAACTGAAAAATAAACCTAAATTGCGTGTAAGCAATGACACGAAACTCTCTCCCGTTTATGTAATTCTTTCTTCGAAATCCAGGTTATCTAGAAAATATGGTCCGAAATCCGCGGATGTAATTATTGAAAAATTAACTGAACTATCAAATACGTTTAATAAAAGAGCATGTTGGGAATCTTGCGTGTTTTTGCCAGATGATTTTGATTCAATGAATAAATGGGGGATGAATATAGTTGGTGAGATCGATCCCTGGAAGATCAAATTAAGTTTGATGGATCTTGATAATGTATTAGAAACCAACGGAAAAGAAATAGGAGCTGTTGTAATAATTGGAAATGACGACGTTATACCATTCCACAGACTGCCTAATCCGACGGACGATGGTGATAAGGAAGTATTATCTGATAACCCATATTCTACGTCATCGAGTAATTATCTTTTACCGGAATGGCCTGTTGGGCGATTGCCTGGGGAGAAAGGCAATGATCCAGGTTTATTAATTAAGCAAATTAGAAATGTGACAAAATATCACGCAGACCTTATTCCATCAAAAATAAATATATTTAATATATTAAACACACGATTTAATCTATTAAAAATAATAAGAGAATTTATTAAAAAGCCAAAGGATTTTGGTTATTCCGCTGAAGTTTGGCGTCGATCGTCCATAGCGTCATTTAGACCGATAGGAAAAGGAGCTGACCTAAGAATATCTCCGCCGTTTGATGAAGAAACTATTGATATTAACGAACTTATGAAAGCTAAGTGTGCTTATTTCAACCTGCATGGTTTATCTGATACACCAGAATGGTATGGTCAGCGAGACTTCAATGAGGTATCCTCTGGCCCAGATTTCCCTGTTGCGATATCAGCAAATAATCTTTCAAAACCAATAAATAATATCGATCTTGTTTTTACGGAAGCCTGTTATGGAGGGAATATTAAAGAAAAATCGATTGATGATTCTATCGCATTGAAATTTATATCCATTGACAGCCAAGGATTCGTTGGATCGACGTGCATTTCATATGGGTCAGTCTTCACGCCATTGATAGGGGGGGACTTACTTGGATTTATATTTTGGAAATATATTAAAGATGGTTGGTCTTTTGGTGAATCCTTAATGCAAGCAAAGATAGGTTTGGTAAAAGTAATGAAGCAGCGCCAAGGATATTTAGATGGGGAAGACCAAAAAACTCTACAATCATTTGTTCTTTATGGAGACCCTCTTGGATATTTAGAACCGGACATCTATTTAGAGAAAAGCAGGGAGGATACGTATTCC
>Ga0255393_10039_pt1 | contig 19428 bp, 14 predicted proteins | sample ANMaggSeSYBR01C8_FD_182122 | JGI IMG/M metagenome (GOLD analysis project Ga0255393, IMG submission 182122) | Sediment cell enrichment communities from methane seep in Santa Monica Basin, California, United Staets - ANME aggregate JGI... | ecosystem: Environmental > Aquatic > Marine > Cold seeps >... | reverse complement strand
TGGCGTGGCTGTCGCGCTACACCCGTTCCAGTATGCTGGAAATTATTCGCCAGGATTACATTATCACAGCCCGAGCAAAAGGATTGAGTGAACGGACTGTTATTTACAAGCATGCGCTGCGAAATGCGCTACTGCCAATCGTAACTATTTTGGGATTAATTGGTGGCAGTGTGATTGTGGAAACAATTTTCGCCTGGCCCGGAATGGGCAGGTTAGCGTACCAGGCAGTATTAGCCCGCGATTATCCATTAATTATGGGTACGTCTGTGTTTTCAGTTTTTTTGCTGCTGTTCGGGAATTTATTGGCTGATATTCTTTACGGAATTGTTGATCCAAGAATAAAGTATGAATAATTGAATCTGCTCTAAAAACCAGGAATTTTATGAGTTATGAAGATTTCACAAACAATAACTTCAATAAAATCAATTGACGTTAATTGGAAAAATTCCTGGTTTTTACCTTTTTAGAGTGAACTCATAATTAGTAAACTAAAAAAAAGTAATAGTTCACCACATCTGCAATCCCTATTTTGATCTCAGAAAAAAAATATTATCCAAATTAAGAAAAAAGAATTAATGGAGGTCAACATGCCTGAACAAAATTTAAGAACGATGAAGCGAAGAGAATTTTTAGCAACGGCAGGCGCCGCATCCGGAGCGCTGATGGTTTCGCCTTTTTCAATCCTTAGTGCCAAACCGCCAAAGACAAAAACACGTTTAGCTTTAGTAGGTACGGGCGTTCGGGGTACATCGATGTGGGGAAAAAATCTTGTAGAAAATTATTCGGATCATGTCGAGTTTGTTGGCTTATGTGATATTAATCCCGGACGACTCGAATATGCAAAAAATTATATCGGCGTTACTTGCCCTACATTCACCGATTTTTCGGAGATGATAAAAAAAACTTCGCCGGAAAAATTAGTTGTAACAACCGTCGATTCCACTCACAATGAATTTATAGTCAAAGGGTTGGAAATGGGAGCTGATGTTATTACGGAAAAACCCATGACCACTGATGAGTTTAAATGTCAGCAAATTTTGGATGCCGAACGGAAAACAGGAAGGAAAGTTACGGTAACGTTTAATTATCGCTACGGACCATTCGTAACCAAAATCAAAGAACTGTTAGCGCAAAAACGAATCGGTGATATTGTTTCGGTTGATTTTCATTGGTATCTTAATGTCTATCACGGGGCTTCTTATTTCAGGCGTTGGCATGGACTACGGGATAAGTCGGGAACACTTCTTGTTCATAAGGCTACTCATCATTTCGATATTTTAAATTGGTGGCTGGATTCGGAACCAGAGTCGGTTTATGCTCTGGGTGATCTTGAATTCTACGGCAAAAACAACTCTTTCCGCTCCACAAAATGCCGGGGTTGCCCGCATATTCAAAAATGCAAATTTTATTGGGATATCACTAAAGACCAGCGTAATATTGATCTTTATGTTGCGAATGAAAAATATGACGGGTATATCCGCGATGCCTGTCTCTGGCGTAAAGAAATAGACATTTACGATAAAATGGCGGTTCAGATTAAATACGCCAATAATGCTTTTGTGAGTTATTCTCTCACAACTTATTCTCCCTACGAAGGTTGGCGCATTGCCTTTAACGGCACAAAAGGACGCATCGATGTCTGGGAAGGAATTCTCTGGAAAGAAGATGAACAAATTAGTCAAAGTGAAAAGCATGCTGTGGAAATGAATCAAAATTTTGAAGATAAACCAGAGCAATATGACGAAATAATGGTAATGGATAATTTCGGAAAGTATGAATCGATTAAAGTTCCGAAGGCATCAGGAGGGCACGGCGGCGGGGATCAACGACTGTTAGATCAGATATTTGTAAATCCCAATATGCCGGATCCCTTTGGACATGCAGCGGGTACCCGCGATGGTTCGATGGCTATTCTGCTCGGAATTGCCGCGCGCAATAGCATTGAAACCGGTAAACCAGTAAATATTGAGGATTTAACCGATTTGAAACCTATGGCTCAGCGCCCATAGCTGTAAAGCTATTTTTTTTATTTATTGGGATCAAATTTTTTATAAATAGTGCTTGAACAAAAACTAGCAAAGTTTGTCATTCCGAGCGGAGCGAAGTGGAATCGAGGAATCTATATGTCCTAATAAATTAGTGGGTTAACCAGATTTCTCCCTTCGGTCGAAATGACAAAAACGGGAGTTTTCGTTCAGACACTAAATAAATAGAGCAACTTTTAAAAATCATCAAATTAGTACAATGAAAAAAGACCACGAAAAATCTTCAATGTTAAAAATTATTTTTCATCAATATAAAAAAAACAAATTAGCTGTTATTGGCGCCATGGTTATTATTTTATTGACAGTATCCGCCATTTTCAGCCCGTTAATCTCCCGCCACGATCCCAATGAAATAAATTTAAGCGAAATATATCAACCACCTTCCCTGGCTCATCCCTTTGGCACAGACATGAACGGCAGGGACGTGTTTGCTAGAGTCCTGTATGGCGCAAGAATTTCTATGAGTGTCGGTTTTATTTCATCGGGACTGGCAGGATTGATCGGTGTGCTTATCGGCGCGCTGGCTGGATTTTTTGGTGGTAAAATTGATAACATTCTAATGCGATTCGTTGATTTGATCCTTTGTATTCCTTCATTTTTTCTGCTGTTAATGGTCATTGCAATGCTGGAACCAAATATTTACAACGTAATGATTGTGATCGCAATAACCAGTTGGCCCGGCTTAGCCAGAATGGTTCGAGCCGAAGTGCTTTCAATTCGCGAACGAGATTTTATTCAAGCCGCGATTGCGCTCGGAATCGGACGCTGGCGTATTATCTGGCGGCATATTGTCCCCAATGTGATGGCGCCGGTTTTTGTCGCTATTACCCTCGGTGTCGCTGCTGCAATACTGATCGAATCCGAACTCTCATTTTTAGGTTTGGGCGTTCAGCCGCCGACTCCCAGTTGGGGAAATATTTTAGCCCAGGGTCGCACGGTCATGCAATTCGTCTGGTGGATGACGCTATTTCCGGGGCTTGCTATTTTCCTCACTGTTCTCGGATATAATTTGGTGGGAGAAGGTCTCAGGGATGCACTTGATCCGAGGTTGAGATAATGGGTTTCAGGTTTAAAGTTTCATGTTGCAATTCAATATCATTAATTTTAGAGAAACAATGTTGCTATTTTCTTGTTGACATTTAGGCATATTTGTAATATATTTCGAAATAGTTAAACTAATTTGTAGTTACTACTCCGAGCATAAATTAGTTTACATTGTTCATTAAATTTCGTATATTATTTTCATAAAAAAACAAGATGCTCGTAGTTTAACAGGTGAAGCGCAAGAGGCGCTTCGTGTCCGTGCAGTGAAAGCCATTCTTAGTGGTCGGACACAATTAGCAGTTGCTGAAATGTTTTGTATCTCTCGCCAATCCGTTAGTAAATGGTTGAAAGATTACAAAGCACAAGGTTGTAAAGCGCTAAAGACGAAACGTCAAGGTCGTCCAACAGGAGGAACATTAAAACCCTGGCAGGCAGCTCAAATCGTCAACGCGATTAAAGACCGTCACCCAGACCAGCTTAAATTGCCATTTTATCTTTGGACACGTGAAGCTGTTTGTCAACTTATTGAACGTCGCTTTGGTATTAGGCTATCAGTTTGGACAATTGGACGTTATTTAAAGCGCTGGGGATTCTCGCCTCAAAAGCCAGTCCGCCGAGCTTATGAAAAGGATGACAAAGCTGTCCAGCAATGGCTGAAAGAAAAATATTCGGATATTCGTCAACAAACAAAACAAGAAAAAGCAAGAATTTACTGGGGTGATGAAATGGGTCTTCGCTCTGATGATAACCTTGGACGCTCTTATGGCAAGCGTGGAAAAACACCTGTCATTCCCTGCACTGGGCAACGTTTTGGTTGTAACATGATTTCGGCTATTACTAATCAGGGACAGTTAAATTTTACGATCTTTAAAGGATCATTTAACAACCAGGTCTTCTTATCTTACTTAAAGCGCTTGACAAAACAGGCTAAACAAAAAGTCTTTCTCATTATTGATCGACATCCTGTTCATCGAGCAAGCAAGGTTAAGACCTGGGTTGATAACAATAGTAAAAAAATCAGCATCTTTTTTCTACCAAGTTATAGCCCTGAACTCAATCCGGATGAGATGTTAAACCAAGATGTTAAGAGTAATGCTATCGGAAGAAGAAGACCGCATAATCAAAATGAAATGCTACAAAACGTCAGGAAATTCTTGTTCAGCCGACAGAAACAACCACAAATTGTCCAAAATTATTTTAAAGAACAGTACGTCAGATATGCTGCGTGAATGTAAATTATTTCATGCTCCCAGTAGTATGTCTGAAAATGAAAAAATGATTTCAGCTATCCATACTTAATAAACAAAAGATGCCCTATCGAAAGAAAGTTATAAAATCAGAAGTATTTTATGGCTTATGAAAAGGACGAAATAATAATTTAGCTAATAATCAAAGGAGACTAAAATTGCGCTTATTTTCTTATGTAAAAAAAGACCAGCTTATCCGTATTGGGATTGAACTCGAGGGAACGAAATACGATTTCAGCCACATTTGGGATATATACAAAGACATCCGCGGTGAACAAAGGTTTCCTGATCTTCACTTCCTGCAGGTAATGATTGAATTTGCTTTGTTTAATAAAAAAAATATCAATGAAATTTTAACAACTGTAACCAATTTGAGATCGCTTGACGATTTAACAATTTCAGAACCAATCCAATATGATGTTCCAGTGGCGCGACCACAAAAAATTATTTGCCTGGGACGAAATTATAAAAAACATGCTGAAGAATTGAAAAATGTTGTGCCAGATGAACCAATTATTTTTGCCAAACTATCTTCCACTTTACTGCCGCATAAGGGAACAATAATTATTCCCCAAGGCGTGGGAAGAGTCGATCACGAAATAGAACTCGCTATTGTTATTTGCAAAATTGGGAAATACATTCCTGAATCAGAAGCTTATGATCACGTTGCAGGTTATACCATTATAAATGATGTTACTGCAAGGGCAATGCAAATAGAAGATTTTAATGCAAAAAAACCCTGGACGCGCTCAAAGAATTTTGATACTTTTGGTCCCCTGGGACCTTTTTTAGTGCCACAGGGCTTGATTCCAGACCCCCATAATCTTGACATTTCATTAAAAGTAAATGGGGAAATTCGGCAGCAGGCAAATACTTCCGAACTTACATTTAAAATACCACAAATTATAAACTATATTTCCAAATATCTAACACTCCAACCAGGGGATATTATCGCAACGGGGACACCTGCGGGTGTATCCGAACTTCATCCTGGCGATATTGTTGAAGGGGAAATTGAGAGTATTGGGGTATTGGAAAATAGTGTTGTGGCGGAATAAGTAGCAGTGGCAGTAATATTTATTAAAGGTGGACTTCAAGTCGCTAAATATTTGGTTGGCGGAATTCTTTACAAACAGAACAAGTTTTTTTAAACTGAATAAAGAATCCAACTGAAAAAATCTGTGTGTTTCCTTTATCCGTGTGTTAATATTTTTTTTCATCCGTTGGATTCTTTCCGCTGCGGCGGATTGGAAATTAAATCGCTAATAACTTGTCGGTTTGAGGCGACCGCAGGAAGTGCCCGTGGTGCGAAGCTTCGCTATACAATTACGATATTTTTATATGGAGATTCAGTAAAGCATGGGAGTTAAAAAAATACCTCGATTAAAATTGGCAAACCTGCCTACTCCTATTGAGAAATTGGAACGATTGTCAGCAGAATGGGGCGGACCTGAAATTTATGTTAAACGAGATGATTTTACTGGTATCGCTCTTTCAGGAAATAAAATCAGAAAGTTGGAATTTGTAATAGCTGACGCCATGGAAAAAAGCGCTGATTTACTCATTACCTGCGGTGGCATTCAATCAAATCATGCCCGCGCTACTGCTGTTGCAGCAACCAGGTTGGGTATGAAATCCTACCTGATATTGCGAGGAGAGGCAGGCTCAGTAAAAGATGGAAATGAGTTATTAGATTTACTGGTTGGCGCTCGGATTAAATATATTACTCCTGAAGATTACAGCACCCGCGTCAATGAGATTATGGCAAAATTAGCCGAAGATTTGAGAAAACAAGGTTATCGTCCGTATATCATTCCTGAAGGAGCATCTAACGACATTGGTGCTTTCGGTTATATCGCAGCAACGGAAGAAATTGCTGAGCAAATCAAGCAGTTAAAGTTAAAAATTGATTATGTAGTTTGTGCGGTTGGTTCAGGCGGCACTTATGCTGGATTACTTTTAGGTCGTCGAGTGTTTAATCAAAAGTACCAGGTCATTGGATTTAACGTCTGCGATGATGAAGCGTTTTTTGTGGAAAAAGTTTATAAAATAAGCAACGATGCGATTAAACGGTTTGATCTTCACACTAATATAAAAAGAGAAAATATTAAAATTATTGATGGTTATGTGGGTGAAGGATATGCTCGAAATCGCCCCGAAGAAATTGAATTTATTCGACATGTTGCTCAAACTGAAGGCTTGATTTTAGACCCTGTTTATACTGGCAAAGCGATGTTTGGTTTGAAGGATCAAATTTCAAAGGGCAGATTTAAGAAAGGAGAGAAAATTCTGTTTATTCATACAGGCGGAGTGTTTGGGTTATTTCCGAAGAGGAAGTTATTTTTTTAATTTTTTGAGAGATATTAGTTATTGCTAACATTCAAAATAAATTTTATTCTTCCAGTTTAAACAGCTCTGCTAATTTTTTATTAACATCCTTGAATTTATCTTTATTGATAATACTAAATTTTTTAACAATTTTTTTCTTATTAATTGTAAAAAGTTTATGTGCTTTAATTTTACTTTTTTCTGGCAATATACCGTAATCGAGATCCTCATTTGAAAATAAAACAGAATACTTATCATCTGATCGGATATTTGAAGAAATTACTACCACCACGACATCATCGTAGCGTCTGTTGTAATCATTATTTGACACAATTAGCACTGGCCGTCTTTTCTCACTTGATAAATCGGAGTATGGAAACGGAACTAAAATTATTTCTCTCTGATCATACATGATCCCATCCACTTTTTTCAACATCCCAATCTTTTACATGATCTATAGAATATTCGGTCAAATCATCGGTGTAATCAGTAAGGATGAGATTGTATTTTTCCTGAAATAAAATGTCTATTAATTCATCAACTTTTTTTAAAAAGCGATTGTCTTTGAGAAGTTCTATTTCTTTTCTCATTTTTACATATTCTTCTTTTGGAATATTTATAGTTTCCATGTTAGTTACCTTAATATTTTATATTGAATTTGTTTACAAAGATAAGAAATTTAAATCTATATGTCAATAAAAAAAAATAATAAACTACTAAACCTCCATAACCCAACTCACCATTTTTCTTGTAATTTCCCCCATTCTCATCTGTTAAGTTTTTTTAACTTGACATTTAATAAAATTATAATAATATTAAGTATTATTTTTACTGGAAGTTATAGTTAAAAAACAAATTTCATGTCTCAAATCTATTATTTATTGGACGGTAGGCATAATATAATTATAAGTTACTTTTTTTCAGGAGAATAGGTACGATGAACATAATTTCTACTTCTAATGTAATCTTTAGATATATTTTTATTACTGTTTTTTCTATTTTATTTTTAACAGCAAGCGATTCTTTTTCCCAGGTTAACAACAAACTGCCACAAACTTTGTCAATAAATTTAGCCGATACAACAGGAACTGATTCGACTAAACAAATTAATGCTGCTTATATTCAAGACAGCACAATAACGCCTTCTCTGGGTTCCTTGATAAAAATTGAACCAATTGATCTAAAAATAGAGATCAACGAAGGTGACGAATATTCAAAATCAAAACAGGTTAAATTAAATCTATTTGCTCCACGTGCAAAAGATGTAATAATCAGCAATCTTGAAGATTTATCAAACGGGAAATGGGAACAGTTTCAATTAACAAAAGATTGGATTTTGAATGAAAATTCTGGAATTCAGACAATTTACTGCCGCGTTCGCTATCCAGACAGTTCATTGTCCGAGATTTTTTATGATGAAATTATTTTAGATACCATACATCCTGTTGCAAAATTCACAGTAACCCCAGGCAAAGGTATTGCTGGCGAGACCTTATTTTCCTTTAACTCAGGCAACAGCTCGGATAATTTTGCTCTTCAATTTCGCTGGGATTGGGAGGATGATGACAATTACGATACTGAATGGAATCCATCAAAAGAATATCTTCATCGTTTTGATACTGGCGGCGGTAAAAAAACAGTGCGGCTGCAAGTAAGAGATGGCGCAGGATGGGAAAACACTGCCACAAACGAAATAATTGTTCTTTCATATCCCCAGGCAAATTTTAGTTATGAAGCAGATCCGAAACAACCACTCAATATTCGTCTCAATGCTTCATCATCATTCGATAAAGAGGACGGAAATAAATTATTGTATCGCTGGGATTTTGATAATAACTCAAAATGGGATAGTAACTGGTCATCTGAAAAGATCGTAACTCATAAATTTTCGGCTTTCCAGGAAAAACGGGTTACGCTTCAAGTTAAAGATTCTCACGAAATGACAGGCGAAATAACGCTGGTGGTAGTCAATGAATATGACGATATGGTATATGTGCCCAAAGGTAATTTCATCATGGGCAAAAAAGATGGTGATATTGATGAACGCCCGGTTCGGGAAATTTTTATTGATGATTTCTGGATTGATAAATATCCAGTCACAAATCAACAATATGTAAATTTTTTGAATTCTTTTATAGAATTCCGTCCAGATAAGAAAATGGAAATTGGCAGTTTTATAAATTTGGACAACAAAGCTGTGAAAATCTATTTTTTTGAAGAACAATATTTTGTCATTGATTCATTCGAGGAGCATCCTGTTGTTCACGTAACATGGTATGGCGCAAACGAATATTGCAAATTTTATGATAGCCGTTTACCCACCGAGGCAGAATGGGAAAAAGCTGCCCGCGGTATCGATGGCAGATTTTATCCTTGGGGTGATGGAATCGATAGCTCGCGTGCAAATTATTGGGACAGCAGAGATCCATTTGCAGATGGTACAACACCTGTCGGTTTTTATAATGGTCAAAATTATGATGGATTCCAAACCAGTGACAGCCAGGGACCATTTGGCACTTATGACCTGGTGGGCAATGTAAAAGAATGGGTTTCTGATTGGTATCAACGAGATTATTATTCGAAAAGTACAAAGATCAATCCTGTTGGACCAGAAACCGGTTTCAAAAAAGTCGTTCGAGGCGGCGGTTTTTTGTTCCATGCAGATGATTTGCAAACCACCTTAAGATATGCTTTGGAACCGAATAAAGCATCCCACTATATCGGATTCAGATGTGCAAAGTCAACAGTGCTGGATTAGTTGAAATAATTTTAGCACAAATCGATTTTTAATTACTGCGAAAGGTATTGGTGGCTTGTTGGGAAAGGTAATTGGGTAATTGGGCTATTCATAAATAAATCGATTTTGTTTCCACCATATTACCCAATTACCCTATTACCATGTTACCTGCATAATCCCCAATCATAACTCCCAATTTAATTATCAAACAGAAAATAAAAGAATGAACAAAACCAGTTTTAACATCATTGGAATTGGCGAAATCCTCTGGGATATTTATGAAGATGGGAAATATTTAGGCGGTGCGCCGGCAAATTTTGCTATTCATTGCCAGCAGTTGGGAGACAGGGGAATAATTGTCTCTCGGATTGGAAATGATGAATCAGGCAAGGCAATGAAAAATTTATTGCGGGCAAGAAATCTTACTACCGAGTTTATTCAACAGGACACTGAAAAACCAACCGGCACTGTAAAAGTATTTCTTGATGAAAAAGGGAAACCACGATTTGGTTGTAGCGTTGATGTCGCTTTCGATTATTTGCAAATGGATAATAATTTGCAGCAACTCTCCAGCGAAGCTGATGCTATTTTATTTGGCACACTGGCACAAAGGAATCCCGTCTTAAGAATGACAATTCATAAATTTCTTTCACTTTCAGACAACGCTTTCAAAATTTATGATATAAATTTACGCGGCTGGAATAATAATACCGAAAAAATCGTTCACCAATCACTGAATGTTTGCAATGCAATTAAATTGAACGATCATGAATTGGAAATCCTGAAAAATGCCTGGCAACCAGGTATTGATGATATTTCGTTTTTAAAATTTTTAATCAAAAGGTACAATCTAAAATTAGCTGCTTTAACACTTGGTGAAAATGGTTGTATTCTATTAAATGCCGAAGAAATAATTCAATTAAAGGGAATAAAAATTGAACCAAAAGATACAACCGGTTGTGGCGATGCTTTTGCAGCAGGACTGATTTATTTACATTTGCGCAATAAATCTTTGAAAGAAATTGCTTTGTTTAGTAATCTAATAGGGGCTTTTACCGCACTATTTGCAGGTGCAACTCCGGCATATTCCCAATCTGACCTCGATCAATTCCGCCAATCTATCAATAATGATTAGCTTTTTGTATAGCGTAACAATATTCCATCATTTCCTCATTTCGGATAATATTCATATAGAAAAAATAGTTTTCGTGCAATAATTCTTGACATTCGATTGATTTTTTATTATATTATTAGGTCAATAAAAAAGCAAACATTCAATATCTAATGATCAATTAGACAGGTAAAAAAATTTGAACACACCTCAAAAAAACGATCAGATAACGAATACACAGTTAAGTACAAAAATTGTCTCATCTTCCCCTCAAGTTTTACAACGAATAAATAAGCCCAAAAAACTCAAATATTACAACTCAAAATTTTAGCAAAGGAGAATATATTTATGAATTTCAAATTACTCTCTGATAACGACCAAAAAGCTATCGATGCACTCAAAGAGCATCACGGTGGTGCGGCTGAGATAATGCGGGCAATGAACGAGATGAGAAATTACGAGACAAGAAAAAAAGTTCTTGCCGAAAAAGGTTTCGGGAGTATGATTGAGCAGGCAGAGCAATATGTTAAAAAATTCGCAAAAGTATCTGATTTTGAACAGGCAAATAACATTTCTTACAATAACAACTTAGGAATTGCAACTTCTCAGGTCTCTGGTTTTCAGGGAGCAAAAGTAACATTTCGCTGTATGCAGAAAATTGCTGAAACTGCATCCAGTGAAATACCGGCTTATGTACCATCAGAAATGATTTCTGTAATGGCTTTATCAGATGACTATATTTACAACGGCGACCTGTTAGCCACGCTCACCATGACTGAAAATATTATGCAGGTTTCCAAATACTGCAATGCTAACCTGATCGGGATTCCTTTCCCGGAAAAAAGATTCCAGGAATTAGAAAAAGTGACCGGCAAAAAATTTGAAAGGACTCCTGCCGGTGAAAACATGTCCCAACTTTTATTAGAGAACCAGGGTACTTTTTTTGGTAATTTTGGCGGTATCGAAGTTGCTAACGATAATCACCTTATTTACCTGGATGGAATCACACGCTGTGCCAAGACAACCGGCGGTAATTTCTATCTCAATCCCAGTTGGAGTACAATTATTGCCGTTTGTTATTATGGACAGGACCTGCCCGATCTCCACATAAAAATATCAATGTTATTGTCAACCCAAAATCTGATGCAATTCCGCATGCTGCTTAATATTATGAAAGAATATCTTCGTGATGACAATACTTCCCCAATTTATGAAATTAATATTGGTAATGCAATATCACCGGAAAATTTCATTCAGTGCAGCGATGAATTGAAAGCGAGCGGCATTAAAGGTGTCAGCCTAGCAGCTCATATTTTTATTAATCCCGATTTGGGCATTGCGAATTTTGATTGGTTTGATGACGCAGTAAAAGTTTTGGAGAGTGGCGCTAACATGACCTTCAAATACGAAAGTGATGGTCAAGCCCGGGAAATGGATACAATGGAGGCTTACTTTCTACCAAAAGAAGAACTGGATAAAAACTCTCAAACCATTGGAGATGTTATTTTTTACAAATGTCTCCGTTGCTCCAAAGATGCTCGTGAATTTATGAAACGAGGAATTCGTGTAAATTTTGGAAAAAGTTCGTTATAAAAATGTGACTATTTAACGAAACTGATCTTCAAACCAATAAGTGTGCAACAACTTAATCTCCAACGGATAGAAAAACCCAACGGAAAAGAAAAAATTAGATAAAAAATATGAAAGAAAAATTTTCACACTTCTACTCAAAAAATATCAGCCGCATGAAAGCTTCAGCCATTCGGGAAATATGTAAGCTGATTGATAAACCCGAAGTTATCTCTCTGGCTGGCGGCTGGCCTGATCCTGATACTTTTCCTGTTAAAGAAGCCAAACAGATTATCAACGACGTTTTGGAAAATAACTGGAAATATGCGCTTCAATATGGAACGACTGAAGGATTGCCTGAACTTCGTGAATGTATCTCCCAATGGGCTAAAAACAATGAACAAATAAATATAACGCCTGATAATATCATACTTACTGCAGGTTCGACCCAGGGCATGGATTTAGCGGGTAAAACATTACTTAATCCCAACGATGTGATAATAGTAGGATTGCCCACCTATTTTGTCGGGGCGTTTACAATTTATGGCACCGAGGTAGAAGGTATTCCTCTTGATGAAAATGGGATGCGAATTGACCTTGTGGAAGAGAAATTAATCTCACTCCAGAAGAAAAATAAAAAAGTAAAATTCGTCTATATTCAACCAAATTTCCAGAACCCGACTGGCACTACGCTTTCAATGGAACGAAGAAAAAAAATTCTCCAGCTTGCTGACAAATATGATTTTTTAATAGTTGAAGATAATCCTTACGGTGATATTCATTTTGAAGGTGACTTTCTTCCGCCCTTGAAGGCATTGGATGATTCTGATCGCGTGATTTATCTTCGTTCTTTTTCTAAAGTATTTTCACCAGGAATCAGGTTAGCCTGGGCAACTGCAGAGGAAAATATCATCAGAAAAATGGTGGTCGCCAAACAATATATTGATGTTTGCAGCACTACACTTTGTCAATATATAATGTTTGAATTCTTTAAACGGGGATATTTGGAAACTCAAATAAAACATAATATTTCTTTTTATAAAGCAAAACGCGATTTTATGTTACAAGCGCTGGAAAAATATTTTCCCGAACAAGTTCACTGGAATCGACCTTCAGGAGGATTTTTCTTTTTTATCACATTACCCCAATACATGGATGCTGAAGAAATACTTCTTAAAGCAATAGAGAAAAATGTCGCATTTGTGGCAGGGCGTCCTTTTTTTGTCGATGACAGTGGTCGCAATACCATGCGCCTTTCTTATGCTCAGTCAACAGATGAAGAGATTGAAAAAGCAATTAGTGTTATAGGACAGGTTATTAAAGATCATATCAATAATAATTAAAAATAATTACATTAGAATATCATAATTCAGGAGAAGGCTATGAAACACAAAATTATTTTTATTGGCTTTGGAGTTGTTGGACAGGGGCTAACAGAAATTTTAATTAATAAAAAGGAATTCTTAAAAAATGAACATGATTTCGAATATGAGATTGTGGCAGTTTCTGATATGATGAAAGGCTCAATTGCAAATTCATCAGGTTTAGATGCTGAAAAATTACTGACCCTTGTAAAAGATGGTAAAAAGATAGATGAATATCCGGATGGCATCCAAGGAATGGACGCACTGTCAACAATTAATAATGTCGATGCAGATATTATGATTGAACTCTCATATACCGATGTCAAGACCGGCGAGCCTGCTACATCTCACTGTAAAGCTGCTTTCAATAAAGGTATGCATGTCGTAACATCTAACAAAGGTCCGGTATCGCTCTTTTATAATGAATTAATAAAATTAGCTGCTCCGAAAAATTTAATGTTTGGAATTGAAGGCACAGTGATGAGCGGTACACCGGTTTTAAATACTGCTATGAAAAGTCTGGCTGGATGTTCGATCTCAAAAATTAGCGGTATTTTGAATGGCACGACTAATTACATTCTTTCAGAAATGGAACAGGGAAAAGCGTATGATGATGTTTTAAAAACAGCCCAGGAATTAGGTTATGCTGAAGCTGATCCAGCGGGTGACGTTGAAGGCTGGGATGCGCTGGCAAAAGTTATCATTCTTTCTAATGTTGTAATGGGCGGCAATCTTAAAATTGACGATGCTGAACGCGAAGGTATCACCAAAATTACATTGGAAGATGTTGAAAAAGCAAAAGCAGAAGGTGCGCGCTGGAAACTTATCGGAGAAACCAGTCTAAAAAATGGTAAAATCAAAGCTAAAGTTGCACCGGTCAAATTGCCGCTGTCTGATCCACTTTCCAGTGTAATGGGCGCTACCAATGCCATTACTTTTGAAACCGATTTGATGGGACCAATAACTGTTATCGGAGCCGGCGCTGGCAGGATTGAAACCGGGTTTTCAATTCTTGCTGATTTGCTTGATATTAATCGTTCTATTTGCTGATAATCGTAATTGAGTAACTTCTTGCCTTTAATCTTACAATTTATAATCAAGGCAAAAGTGAACTAAAGTGCCTAAAGTTTGAAGTGCACTAAAGTACAAGCCTAAAGTATTTTTTACTTTTTTTATAAGTAGGTCGCTATGCGCTTTGCTCTCTGCGCTATGCCGAAACAGCTTCACATTACAATCAGATTTACAATTATAAAAATAAATTAAGCAAAACCAAATAGGAGTCCGCTATGTATGGCGCTTATATGAATAAATTCTTATCAATCGATTTAACTACAAAAAAAATTACCCAGGGTGAACTCGATCCAAACTTAGCCGAAAACTACGTTGGCGGTAAAGGTTTGGGATTAAAACTATTATCAGAGCTCGCTCCAAAAGTCGATGCCCTATCGCCAGAAAATTTATTAATATTTGTAACCGGTCCTTTTACCGGCACATCGGTTCAAACTTCGGCGCGTTCTGCATTAGTTACTAAATCGCCTCTCACCAATGGCTTTTTAGATTCTCATGTAGGCGGACATTTTGGTCCTGCGCTTAAACGGGCGGGTTATGATTATGTTATTATCAAAGGAAAATCTTCACAACCAGTTTACCTTCACATAACCCCTGAAGGATGCGAAATACTAACCGCTGAAGATCTCTGGGGAAAAGGTATTTTTGATACTGAAAATAAATTAAAAGAAAAATATCCAGGCAGCCGCGTAGCATCAATCGGACCTGCCGGTGAAAATCAAGTTTTATTCGCCTGTATTGGCAGCGATTTATATCGGCAGTATGGACGCGGCGGCGCTGGTGCAGTTATGGGCTCTAAAAATTTGAAAGCCGTAGTTGTGAAAGGTAATGAAAAAATCACCTACGCCAATGACGAAGGTTTTCGAGAATTAACCAAACAGCTTACAGAAGATGTCCGCGAACATCCCAATGCACAGTTGCGCGATAAACTGGGTACAAATATGTGGATTCGTATGGGACAGGAGATTGGTGAATTTTTACCGACTCGTAATTTCCAGAAAGGGCAGTATAAAGATTATGAAAAAATTACATCCGAAGCAATGAAAAAAGAATTGAACTGGAAAAGTGTCAGTTGTTTTAATTGCGTAATTAAATGTTCAAAAATGGCAAAATGGAACGGTTACGAATTGGAAGGTCCTGAATACGAGACAACCGCATTTTTAGGATCAGGGTGCGAAATTAATGATCCCAAAACAATTGCCAAAGCTAACCTGCTCTGCGATGATCTGGGGTTAGATACAATTTCGATGGGAATTACCTGTTCCTTTGCCATGGAATGTTATGAAAAAGGTCTATTAAAAGAAACTGATGGACTCCAATTAAACTTTGGCAATGGAGAAGCACAACATAATCTCATTGCGAAAGTTGCCCATAGAAAAGGAATCGGCGAACTGTTTGCCAAAGGTACTCGCCTCGCTGCCAGAGAAATCGGACAGGGTTCAGACTATTTTGCCATTAATACTTACGGCATGGAAATCTCCGGCGTAAATATTAAAGGCTGTATGTCAATGGGACTGGCAATGGCTACTTCCGATTTTGCCAGTCATACACGGCTCTGGACAGCATCTGACGAAATGAATGGTAATTTGACCATTGAAGGTTTGCCAGAGTATGTTTTCAAAGGTCAGGATGACGTTAATATCCGCAACTCTCTTGTTGTCTGTGATTTCCTGCCTTTTGGTCTTGACCGCCTGGCACCAATTTTAACCAAAGCCACCGGCATTGAATTCACCCCTGAAAAGCTAATGTTTATTGGCGAACGCATTCATAATTTAGCAAGACTTTATAATTTGAATAACGGCAGAACTGGTAAAAATGATACTTTACCTGAACGATTTTTTCAGGAGGAAATGACGGCAGGATTACTAAAGGGCAAAAAAATGACCAAAGAATTCTTTGCCGATCTGTTGCAAAAATATTATAAAACACGAGGCTGGGATAAAAACGGAGCGCCGACAGCAGCAAAATTGCAGGAATTGGGTTTAGGATAATTTTTCTATACGATACGTGCCACGCACTTTTAAAGTGCGTGGCACGTTCTCAAACAAACCAGCACTATTCAACCATAATTAAAAAAGTCAGACTTTATTTACTCGAGTTTATGACACAAATAGCGCCGAATGGATTTTTTTAAAAAAACTTAATTATTTAGTTACTAACAAATCACTTACCGTTTCTAAAAGTTTCGCGCGCTTAAATGGCTTTGCTAATGAACAATTTGCGCCCAATTTTTCTGCTATTTCTAAGTAATCATTTGGTACTAACTTACCTCCCCCGGAGATGGCTATAATTTTCAATTCAGGATAGTCTTTTCTCAACTCCATTATTGTCCCGATACCTTCTTTATTGGGCATAATGATGTCAGTAACGACTAAATTAAATTGCTGTTTGCGTTGCAGTCTCAATCCAACTTCTCCATCAGGAGCAACCGTCACTTCGTACCCTTCACGTTGCAGAGTATCCTGAAGCATTTCCCGATATTGACCATCATCATCAATAACAAGAATTCGTTCCATATCTTATGACTCCTTTTTACCATTTTCGTCTAACACCCGTCGTATTGTTTTAGCAATGTCAACCATGAACAAAGGCTTCATCACAAATTCTTTAATTCCTATTTTTCGTGCTTTCCGTTTTGATACTAATTCACTGTATCCAGTACAGAGAATTACTGGAGTTTTAGCCCGAATGGTCATAATTCTTTGTGCCAATTCATCCCCGGTCATATCCGGCATTGTCTGGTCTGTAATGACTAAGTCAAAATTTCCAGGCTGGTTGCTAAATAATTTTAACGCTTCATTACTGCTAGATGTACTAATCACATTATACCCGAGACGCTTAAGCATTCTCGTGCCGACCTGGACTAAATTTTTTTCATCGTCCACAAAAAGAATTCTTTCATTTCCTTTGGGAGCAGATTCGGAGTTTTGAGATTCTGTCTTTGGTTTACTGTAAATTCTTGGGAAAAGTACGTTAAAAGTTGTTCCTTTACCTGGCTCGCTGTAAACAGTAATTTCTCCGTTATGGCTTTTCACGATTCCATGAACTACTGCCAGCCCCATTCCTGCTCCTTCACCCGCTTTTTTGGTTGTGAAATACGGATCAAATATCCGGTCAACTACTTTAGGATCGATCCCACCACCGGTATCGCTTATCGATAATTTCACATACTGACCAGCTTTTAATTTTTCATAATTAACTGCTGCCTGTTCATCAATTTCAATATTTTTCAAACCTACTTCAAGTAAACCACCCGTTTCCCGCATTTCATACCCGGAATTCATACAAAGATTCATTAATACTTGATGAATTTGTATGGCATCAGCCAAAATCAAACTATCCTTTGCCTCAATGTTTTGTTGAATACTAATTGTTGTCGGTAAAGACGGTCTTAACAGCTTAAGCACTTCCTTAATAATGAGACTAACCTGTAATGGTTGGTATCGCTGATCACTATGCCGGCTGAACGCAAGTATTTGGTCAACTAAATCTTTAGCGCGCTGACATGCTTTAATAATCTGTTCCAGATTATGAATTGTTCTCTTATTAGCAACATAATCGAAAGAAAGTTCTGTATAACCGGTGATGATACCGATAATATTATTAAAATCGTGAGCAATACCTCCTGCCAGTGTACCAATCGCCTCCATCTTATGCGCCTGTCGCAGTTGATTTTCCAATCTGACGCGTTCGCTAACGTCATGTTTTACTGCCACGTAATTAATGATTTTACCATTTCCATTGAGAATGGGCGAAATGGCAACGTCTTCATCGTATAAGGTACCATTCTTCTTTTTGTTGATGAGATGACCTTTCCAGATATCACCACTGGAAATTGTATTCCACATCTCTTTATAATATTTCTTATTTTGCTTACCGCTTTTTAGTATTGCAGGTTTCTTTCCCCTAACTTCATCATGTGAATAACCTGTTACTTTTTCAAACGCAGGATTAACATACTGAATATTGGAATTTTCGTCAGTTATCATAATAACTTCTGACGCGTGTTCGATAGCTGTCGCCAATCGAGCCCTTTCTTCTTCCGCCTGTTTTCGCGCTGTAACATCACGAGAAATCCCACAAAGCCCGATAATTTTACCAGTATGATTGCGCATTGGCACTTTAACTACATCAAAAGTTGTAGGAACTCCTTTGACAGGCTTGGTATGTTCCTCTTTAACAATCTCACCATTTAAAACCCTGGTATCTATTTCTCTAACATGTTTACCAGCATCAGCGCCGAACAATTCATCATCTGTTTTACCATTGATCTCAGATATTGGAACTCCAAAAAGTTTCGCTACCGCGGGATTAACATGAGTGTATTGAAGTAACTGATTTTTGATAAATACCGAATCTGGTACAGTTTGAAAAAGCGTCCTGAATCGTTCCTCACTCTCACGAAGCGCCTCCTGTCCACGTTTCTGGACAATGAAGTGTGAAATAATATCCACCGCTTCGAGAACTATGTTTTTCACATCATCAGACCAGATAGGTTTGTCTTTCTTATCTCTACAAATATCAAAACTTATAATACCTTCTAACTTTTTATCTATATAAAACGGAACCACCAACAGGGACTCTAAATTTAATTTTTTCTCAAAAGTTGATATTATCGGTCTGGCTACCGGATGCAATGATTTGGGAATATGTTTTAAAGCGGTTTTTCTATCGACAACTATTATATTTTCCTTGATAAAAAAATTAACTACCTTTGCCGGTAATGAGACGCCAATCGAGGGCTTTGCGTCCTGTTCACACCACTCAAGGATACATTTCAATTCGCCATCCTCAAAATAATTTCCAAACAGCTTGCTAAAGCTAACCCGGCTCACATTAATAACTGGACCGATAAAATCGAGCATTTTGTTAATAAGCTCGTCTTCACTTAACGATTTATCAGCCGCTAATTTCC
>Ga0255393_10038_pt1 | contig 19958 bp, 15 predicted proteins | sample ANMaggSeSYBR01C8_FD_182122 | JGI IMG/M metagenome (GOLD analysis project Ga0255393, IMG submission 182122) | Sediment cell enrichment communities from methane seep in Santa Monica Basin, California, United Staets - ANME aggregate JGI... | ecosystem: Environmental > Aquatic > Marine > Cold seeps >... | reverse complement strand
GCGAAAGAACGATTGAAACTTGTATTAATCCATGATAGGACAGATATCTCAGCCACAACACTTGCGCAGATGAAAGATGAATTATTGCAGGTGATTTCAAATCATGTAATAATTGATGTTTCAAAAGTAAAGATTACGATGATGCATGAAGGAAGAGAGCAGCGATTAATCGCTGATATTCCCATCAAACCATTCAGGAAAAGGTGATTAGTTTGCAAGGGATATATTAATGCGTAGAGATCTTTGGCGTAATTTTGACTTTTGGCTATTTGGGGCGGCAATGTTCTTGAGTATTTTCGGGATCATGATGATCCAATCTGCTATTGCCGGGAATGAAGTGCTTGCTGAGGCAGTTTCAAGGCAGCCGATATTTCTTGCGGTTGGAACAATACTCCTGTTAGTGATGGCGGCCATTGATTACCATTACTGGGGATCTTTGGCGCGCTTTATGTATATTTTCGCGATTGTCTCTCTCTTGGTAATTTATGTGGTTGGTGAGGCAAGATTTGGATCTGCCCGTTGGCTGGACACAGGTGTTATCTTGATCCAGCCATCAGAAGTAGTAAAAATATTGATGATAATGGTGCTTGCCGATTATTTTGCGCGAAACCAGGATAAACCGCGCGATTTTCGTTGGATCGCTGAAAGTTTTATTATGACAATGGGTGTGGTGATCTGGATATTATTACAGCCGAATTTAAGTACTTCAATTGTTATTATGGTGATCTGGTTTTCTTTATTATGGATATGCGGATTACCATTGAAGTATTTGGCAATTTTAGCTATATTCGGATTAGTTTTGATCGCGGTGGCATTTCCACTGATGGAAGATTATCAACAAGCAAGGGTTGTAAATTTTTTATTTCCTGATCCTGAGGCTCGACATGGTGAGACATATAATGTTGAACAAGCTCTTATTACAATAGGCTCAGGCGGATGGCTAGGGCAGGGCTATGGGGAGGGAACTCAAGTGCAGTTGAGGTTCTTAAAGGTTCGCCATACTGACTTTATTTTTTCCGCAATGGCGGAGGAATTTGGGTTTGTGGGAACAACATTCATCATGGGAATCTTTTTGTTTATTATTTGGAGATGTATGCAAATAGGAATGAACGCTGGCGATCTATACGGTTCTTTGATTGCTTATAGTTATGCAGCGATGATTTTTTTTCAAGGGGCAGTTAACATTGGTGTAAACTTGAATGTTGTTCCTGTATCAGGCTTGCCATTCCCATTTTTAAGTTATGGAGGCAGTTCGCTGCTTAGCACCATACTGGGAATTGGTTTGGTTGAAAGTGTAAGTTTACGAAAAAATCGAATTAAATAAGACTTGGAGATATATGACAAACAGCGAATCATCTTATAGGGTTAGATTTGCACCATCACCAACCGGGCACGTGCACTTGGGCTCTGCCAGGACGGCATTATATGATTATCTCATCGCAAAAAAAACCAGGGGACAATTCATTCTGCGGATCGAAGATACTGATCGTAAACGTTTGGTTGAAGGAGCAGAAGAAGAACTTATCAGCGGATTGCACTGGTTAGGAATTGATTGGGATGAGGGGCCTTTAAAAGGTGGACCTTATGCGCCATACCGGCAGTCAGAGAGAAAAGAAATATACTTGCAATATGCGAAGGAATTGATCGACAACGGATGGGCGTATTATTGCTTTTGTTCACAAGAGAGATTGAAGAAAGTTCGGGAAGAAACACGAAAGCAAAAAGAGCAACCTCATTATGATGGTTTATGCCGAAATATTCCCCTCGCTGAAGCTGAAGAACGCATAAGGAATGGCGAATCGTATGTCATCCGATTTAAAATGCCTAAAGAGGGAAAAACTATAGTTAACGATTTTCTTAGGGGTGAAATTACATTTGATAATAAGAATTTAGATGACTATATCATCGTGAAGTCGGACGGCTGGGCATTGTATCATCTGGCTGCGGCTGTGGATGATCATCTGATGAAGATAACCCATGTGATCAGGGGATCAGAATGGCTGCCCACTTCACCTTTACACCATCTTATCTGGCAGGCGTTTGGATGGGAAGAACCTACTTGGGTACATCTTTCTGTATTTCTTAAACCGAGCGGTAAAGGAAAGATGAGCAAAAGAGAAGCGGTGCAGTTGAGCAATGATGGATATTCTATTTTTATTAAAGATTTGCAGGCCCTGGGTTATTTGCCTGAGGCGGTTATAAATTGGATCGCTTTGATGGGATGGAGCTACGACGATCACACCGAATATTTTTCAATGGATGATCTTGTAGAAAAATTCTCATTAAAAAAACTTAATCCATCTCCTGCGGCGATTAATTTTTCAAAATTAGACCATTTTAATAAAATGCATATTAAAAAATTATCTGATCGGGAATTAGCCGAACGAATATTTCCTTATTTCAAGAAAAAATCAGTAAACGCCTCACTTGATGACTTGGAAAAAATATCTCCTGTCTTGAAAGATAGAATGACCACTCTTGACGATTCGGTGAAACTGTGTGAATTTTTGTTTAGAGAGAAAATAACCCATGTATCCGAAGATTTACTGATCCGGGATTTGTCAATTGGGGAATCAAGGAAAATTTCAGGAGAAATTGTTGAAATAATACAATCTATTGATAGATGGACTTTGGAATTAATTGAGACTCAAGTAAAGGCTTATATGGAGCATGAAGGGTTGGCACCAAAACAGCTCTTCAGCTATCTACGGGAAGCGATTTCAGGGCAGCGTGCCACACCCCCCTTGTTTGATTGTATGCTTGTTTTGGGTAAGGAGAGGACTATTAATCGCTTAGAAGAGTCAAAAAGCATACTTTTGGCTATGTGAAATACTCACTGGATAGTAGAAAAATAGTTTTTTCGCACCATTTTGGAATCTTGCTAATGGCAGGACAACAGACTCTGGATCTGTTTACAAAGGTTGCCCACAAATTTAATAGCTAAAAATATCACTGTTATATCCCCAATTCCCTATGAAAACTAATCATCTAGAGGGGGGTCTTTGACCAGAAAGGAAATTGAGGGCGGATTATTTCAGAAATCTTCTTGTGGGGCATTCTATCGAATGCTTTCTCAATATATTCCCCGTCCACTTTCCGCTCCGATGTCAACGACAAGGTGATGTTTTTCTGTTGCCATTTTTCCTCATGAATCTAGATAAAATTTTATTTAAAGATATTAGACTAAATGCAAATGTCCTCATCCATTTCATGCCGGTAGGGGGGCTAGCTCCTTCACGCCAGAGGTAGAAATAATAAAAAAACCACGCGGAATGTAAAACCTTGTTGGAAGTCTATTTTGTTTTTTATGTTTACTGGTTACCGCCGGTTTTTTCCTTTGCTTTTTTAATTTTTGCCCATTTATCCCTAAGACTCACAGTCCGGTTGAATACAAGCTTATCAGGCATCGATTTGGTATCGACGCAAAAATATCCCAATCTTTCGAATTGAAAGTGGTCTCCTGGCTGTGCATCCCTTAAACTTGGCTCAACTAAACAATTGGTAAGGATACGTTTTGAATCCGGGTTAATATCAGCAATAAAATCTCCGCTCGCTTCTGGATCAGGATTTTTAAATAGCTGGTCATACAGGTGTACTTCGGCAGGCAACCCGTGAGAAGTAGAAACCCAGTGAAGAGTCGCTTTAACCTTGCGCCCATCAGGAGAGCTGCCACCTCGTGTTGCTGGATCATAGCTGCATAGAAGTTCTACAATATTCCCGTTTACATCCTTGATTACGTCCAAACATTTGATGAAGTAGGCATTCCGCAAGCGCACTTCCCGCCCGGGGGAGAGACGATAATACTTAGGCGGTGGTTCTTCTCGAAAATCATCTTTATCGATGTAAATTACTCTGGAAAATGGGACTTTCCGTTTCCCGGCTGAAGGATCCGATGGGTTATTATCGATATCGAATTCTTCGGTCAGGTTTTCTGGATAGTTTTCGATCACGACTTTAATTGGATCCAGAACAGCCAGCTTTCGTGGGGAGCGTTTGTTCAGATCATCTCTGACACAGGCTTCTAATATGGCGACATCGACCATCACACCCGCCCGGGCGTTGATCGTTTTAGAAACACCTGTGCGAGCAATAAAGTCGCGTAATGATTCTGGAGTGTAACCACGCCGTCGCATTCCTCTGATGGTTGGCATTCGTGGATCGTCCCACCCTTCTATATGTTTTTCTTCGACCAAGCGGCGCAACTTTCGCTTACTTAAGACTGTATAGGTTAAATTTAATCGAGCAAACTCGATTTGACGAGGTTTGTTTTCAATATCCAATTCATTTAGGAACCATTCGTACAGTGGGCGATGGTCTTCATATTCAATTGAACACAACGAATGTGTAACCTCGTGCATTGCATCGTTTTGCCCTTGTGCCCAATCATACATGGGATAAATGCACCATTCCTTACCTGTACGATGGTGAGGAGGTTCGTGAATAATCCGGTACATGATTGGATCGCGCATGTTCATGTTCCCATGCGCCATATCGATCTTCGCACGCAGAACGCGAGATCCGTCTGGAAACTCACCGATTTTCATCCGCTGCAACAGATCGAGGTTTTCTTCAACCGAACGATTCCGGCAGGGACTTTCAACGCCTGGCTGGGTCCAAGAACCTCGATTACTTCTGACTTCTTCCGGGCTTTGATCGTCCACGTATGCTTTGCCTTTTTTGACTAGTTTGATTGCCCATTCATAAAGCAAACTGAAGAAATCAGATGAAAATAAAACATTTTCCCATTCGATACCCAACCAATGAGCATCCTCCTGGATAGACTCCACGAATTCCGTTTTTTCTTTAGCCGGGTTCGTGTCATCGAATCGAAGGTCCAGTTCACCACCAAAGTCCTTAGCGATGTAGTAGTCGATCAAAAATGCCTTGACATGACCGATATGTAGATACCCATTTGGTTCTGGAGGTAATCGTGTCTTTACGGATGAAAAACGTCCATTTCGCAGATCTTCAGCTACTGCTTGATGAATAAAATCAGTTGGTATGGGTGTTTCGCCAGTCATGAAAGATCCTTTCAAAACGATACAGAGAGCAAGTATTAGAAATTGTAAATGAAGGCCAAAAAGATTAGCCCGGGACATTTCTTTTGGAGCTTGAATCAGGTCAAAAAAAACATCCAAATTTAATTATATCAAATCATACCGCAGGTACTTAATTAATGAACAAACAAAAGAAGATAGACACGCATCATACTTGCGTAGCTAATAAGATAAAGTTGATGAAGTTTTCTCACAATACGGTTTCTATAAACTATAGTTGGCACCAAAGCAGCTCTTCAGTTATTTGTGGGAAGCGATTTCAGGGCAGCGGGTCACACCGTCTTTATTTCTGGGTAAAGAGAGGACTATTAACCGCTTAGAAGAGTCACAAAGCATACTTTTAGCTATGTGAGATATTCTCTGAAAAGTGGTAAAATAGTTTCCACACCCTTTTGGGGGCTCGTCTAACGGCAGGACAACAGACTCTGAATCTGTTTATAGAGGTTCAAATCCTTTGCCCCCAGCTAAAACAGCTCTTATGAGCTGTTTTTTATATTGCCTGAATTAATCTTTTGTTCAGGTTTTCAAAGCTCGAAAGGGAATCTTTACGGTCACGGATTAATTTGGCTTTTTTTTCTTCATATTCTTGAATTCTGCCTGATCTGCGATACAGTTCTTTTGGGTTGGTATAGATCGTATCTATTGGGGATGAATTACTGGTGACAGTTTGATACCCAAAGTCATCATCATTTTCCCATTCAAGCTTGTTTTTAAGAAGCGACTCTATCAATATTTTGCTGTAATCAATCGTTACTTTGTTTGAAGATTCGGAATTAGCTTTTCCCCCGATATAACCTGTATTTAACAAGTAAACATCCACGTTAGGGGAATTATCCAATAGACCTAAAAAACGATTTCCCTGGGAAGCGTGATGCAGAGGAAAAAAGGGATTCGTACCGGGGATCCGCAGTGCTTTGCCCGCTTCTGATATTCCGCCCGCGGAGGTACCAGTCGTTTCCCCAAGCATGAAATACGCAGCGGCTTGCTCGTGATTGAGCTTTACTATGGCAGGAAGAATGTCAAAGTTACGGTTAAGAATAAATATCATTCTGAGCGGAGGGATATCGCGCACATTTCCATGGGGGATGGAATCTAGTTTGAAAGTTCCTCTACCGTTTGTGGTATGGAAATCATTGTGGAAATCTACATGTCCTTTATCATCCACAAATGTATTTTCAAACCAGGCGTCTCTTTTTGTTAAACCCGCGTAGATAAGTGGTTCATGTTCAGGATCTAAACCGTATGTCTTTGCGAAACACCCATTTTCAGAAGCGTATATTTCACCGCCGGGAAAAAAAGCGCAGAAATCGTCTTGAACTGGCTGAGAATCAAGATGCGGGGTAAAGGTTGTGGTCGTTTTCCCTGTACCAGAAAGACCGATGATGATGATGGAGTTTTCATTATTCTGATCGTCAAGATATGTTTTGCATCCCGCGTGCAAAGCCAAACCTCCTCTATCAAAAACCCATTTATTCCACATTCGCAGGCCCGCTTTTTTTGATTCCCCAAAATAATCTGTTCCCGCAATTCGAGTAGTGTAGTTTTGGAGATCAACCAAAATGCAGCGGTTATCCGGCCAATCATGTGCGGGCATATTTGGTGTATAAACGATATTAAAATTTGGTTTGAAATCATCCACACACTGAAAAAATAATTGTTTTTGCATGGCAGCAATATTTGGGAAGGATTTTTCAATGAGAAGAGATGCATTTGCCCGAACCAGAGGAGAAATGCCGATTGATCCGTCAATCCTGATCACGCCGTTTTTGTGTAAATATGAATCCTGCAGTTGAGCAAATCGCTCGTACTTTCTTCGACCAATGTTTGGGAGGGAAGAAGGGTCATTTCCGATAATAAAAGTAGATTGAGGTGACCGAGCTTTTACTCTTGTGATAATGTTGAAATTATCCCAATCTGTGCGGCATGCATTGGGCATTTCACGTGTAAATGTACGCAATGAATGGTAGGAGGGATTATTTATTATCATTTAGCAAATATCTCATTGTAATTGGAGGAATGGTAGCATAGACAAGTTATATATTTTTTATATTCTTCCATAAAAATGCGTGGCATTTATCTTAATATTTCTTTAATTAATCATCCTGTGATAAAATTTATTATCTGAAACATCTTCGAGTTTACTTTCCTAAGGAGAAAATCTAAGGGAACAAAACCGATAGGGTATAGGCGGAAACGTTTATGCCTCCCGTATTTGGAAAGGAGATGACATGGCTACCTTAAGTTGAAGGTAATAAAATGCCAGCACTCTTATCCAAGTGCTGGCATTTTATTGTAATAGGAGAGAGATTTGAATAAGCAGAATAATTATTATTTCAGTACACGTGATTTGATGATGATGGCGGCATTAGCCGCCGTTGGTGGGATATCCAGCACATATGTCAATATGATTGGTGATTTTTTCCAGTCATTTCTCGGATTCGCGGGTACCACACAGTGGGCAGCTGGTTTGCATATTGTTTGGCTGATGCTTGCCGCTTCAATGATTCGGAAACCTGGCGCAGCAACTACCGTTGGAATAATTAAGGGCATTGTTGAATTCCTGACAGGAAACACTCACGGATTAATTGTTCTGATTGTAAATATCGTGGCTGGTTTAATCATTGATTTGGTCCTGATTGGAAATAAAAAAAATAAAATTACCCTTTCATACTACTTGGCTGCGGGGGTTTCATCTGCTTCTAATATTATTATTTTCCAATTTATTGCCGATATTCCCTCCGACGTCTTGACTTTAATAGCGATTCTTTCCACATCGGCAGTTTCTTTTGTATCTGGCGTAGTATTTGGTGGATTAGTTGTTAGGGCGCTATTAACTGCCATTGAAAAAGCTGGTATTTATCATCCAGAAAGGTTGGTTGAGGGAAACAGAAAGACATCTGCTTTTTATCTGATCGGTAGTATTTCAATAGTTGTAATATTTGCAGCGATATTGTTTATTTCTCTTGGCAAGAGTAATTCAAGAAACGTGAGAATTTCCGGGGAAGTTGACGCGCCCTATGAATTTTTGGCAGGTGACACAGAAATTGAATTGCTCAAGATATCTGCAGAATACAATGGAGTGGAAAGAGATTACACAGGTTACGCATTAATTGACATAATAATGGTTGCAAACCCAAAAATAGAAAACGGGTTGATCTTAATAGAAGCGAGTGATGGATATAGTTATTTTGTTTCTTTTCAAGAAGCTTTGGGAAATAACCATATCATTTTAGCTGTTCAAAATGAAGAAAAAGATGTTTCTTACAATTTGATCGGCGCTGAATCAACCAAAGCATGGGTAAGGGGGGTTTCGGAATTAATTCTTACGAAAAACGAGGGAATTCTGGTGGAAGGAGAAGTAAACAGACCATTTATTTTTCTACCGGAAGAGTGGCAAAAATTTATGGACAGCGCGAATATCGATTTTGGAGAGAATAAGATAAAACTGCAGGGTGTGGAACTTCGCGAAATTGTTGATTCTTCTGATCCCAAAGATGATGCCGTAGAAATAATGCTGGTGTCAAGTGGTGAGAGTCGGATTATTTCATTTGATGAACTTAATGGAAGCTTAAAAGAATGCCGCATTTTTATTTCCCAGGGTGATTCTGGTGTTGAGTATATTCTCGCCAATATGAGCGGGGATATTCTCCTGAAAAATATACTTACTTTGGAAGTCATGAAATGATCTCGGTGCGTAATTTATCCTTCAGATACGAAGGAAGAGAACATAAGACTTTAGATGATATTAATTTAGATATTAATTTGGGTGAATTAATTGTGCTAACAGGTGAGTCTGGTTGTGGAAAAACAACTTTTGCTCTTGCCTTAACCGGATTCATATCTCATCTCTTCGCGGGAGAATATTCCGGAACTGTAAGCATAAATGATGAAAGCATAGAAAAAAAACTACTCACAGAAATTGCAGAAGAAATCTATCTTGTGCAACAGAACCCACAGAATCAATTTGTGACTCTAACGGTTAGAGATGAAATAGCTTTTGGATTAGAGAATAAAGAGATAGATCCGCAGCAAATTGATATTCGAATAAAGGAAGCTTTGCATGCAGTTTATGCGGAGGACTTAATTAGTCGGAATATCGATACATTGTCAGGAGGGGAAAAGCAAAAGGTCGCAATCGCGACTGCGATCGCCCTCCAGCCTAAGGTTATCATTTTAGATGAGCCTACTTCAAATTTAGATATTAAATCCACAAAGAATGTATACAGGTTATTTAAAAAGCTTATAGATAAAAAAGAGGTTACTTTAATAATCATTGAACATAAGCTAAAAGAGTTGATGAATTACTCTCCTAGAATATTAAAACTTAACCGGGGAAAAGTAATTCCCTTGAAGAATAACCAATATTTATCAAATATGTCAGGGAAAACACGTAAAAGAGCGAGAAAAGATTATAGATGCGAGTTTGGTCAAGAGGTAATTCAATTAGAAGAGTTTTCTATCCACCGAAGCGGAAATGAAGTACTGTCGATAAGCTCGTTGGAAATTCGTCAGGGTGAGCTGGTATCTGTTCTTGGAGATAATGGTGCGGGTAAAAGCAGCTTCATTTTGGGTTTAATGGGTATTCTTGAATCTGCTGGACGGAAAAGAGTTATTTTAAATAATCAGATCACAGATATTAAACACCAGAAACATCCAGAGAAGTTTGGCCTAGTTTTTCAAAACCCCGACCACCAGTTTTTTTGCGACACTGTTGAAGACGAAATAATCTTTCCACTCAGGAATTTTTTCCCGTCAGGCACCCAAGATCCCGAAAAATTTTGTAACGAGAGTGCATTTACTGACCTTTCTTTTGAATTGAAAACACATCCGATCAAATTGAGTTTTGGGCAGAAAAAAAGATTAAGCATTGCTGCTGTGCTTGCGTATTATCCAGAAATTTTACTGTTAGACGAAATTTTTATTGGTCAATCAAATTCTGATGTAATACGAATAATGTCAACAATAGATGAATACAGGAGAAAAAACAATGCGGTTGTTTTAATCGTCAATCACCAACCAGGGATTGTTCATCAATATGCTAACAGGGCTTTATTTTTTGAAAAAGGTCGAATTTTATTTGACAGGAATATTAATAAGGTGGAAGAGAGTCTAATTTATTTCGAGAAAACAGAATATCTAGAAGAGATGCATGCAAAGTAAAAATCAAAGAATTCAGTATCTATACCAGAATACCATTATTCATCACTTGAACCCAATAGTGAAAGGAATTTGGGTCATAATGATTTCTCTGGCTGCTTTTCTCTTACATGGTTATTTGGAAGAGACTGTTTTGTTGTTGATAGTTTTATTGATTGGAATTATCAGTCGTTTTCCCTTTTTACGGACAAGAGCAATTAAGACATTGTTTTTTACGGTGTTGTTTTTAGCTATGATCCACATCATTTTTAATAAACAGGGAGAAGTCATCGTTGATCTTGATCTGATCACAGTCACCAGATTTGGGATTGAAAAGGCAGTTTTTATTGGCGCGCGTTTTGCTGTAATTGTCCTCATAGGTTTTATATTTGTCTTTACTACGGATACAAATGTATTGCTGTATTCATTAATGAAATTAGGGCTGCCCTACCGCTTTGGTTTTACGGTTATCACGTCTATGCGGCTAATCCCTATCTTTGGGAATGAAATTGATCAAATTTATTATGCGCAATTATCGAAAGGAGTAAAATACCGAATTTTTCCTATCAAGAAATTCACAGGAACCATCATTCAATTTCTAAGATTACTGATGATATCGATTGTCAAACAGGTTGATGCGATGGTGATATCAATGGAAGGCAGGAGTTTTGGTTTATCAGCAAGAAGGTCTTTTTCACGAGAAGTTGTATTCTCGCTTACAGATTACTTATCAATATTCGTGGGAGTTATCTTATTGGGAGCTATTGCTATTGAGATAGTATTCTAATCTATAAAAATATTAATTTTGAATCATTAGACATAAATAAGAAGAGTCAAATATTAGTGATTGTTATAACAACAAGAAGTAGAAAAGGATGGAATATTTATGAGGAAGAAAATATTGCGAGATAATGATTTGATTAAAAAAGGGGTAATCGCTTTCATATTTATTTGCGTACCACTTTTGTGTTTATCGTGCAGTCCTCAATGGTCAGTTGGTGTCCAGGCAGACCAAGAAGAATTCATATTGAATAAAAAAAATGTTGATGAATATCAGTACTTAAAGAATGAAGTAAGCGAATGTGAAGGATTGCCGTTAGAGATTGCATTATATCAAAATGGTATCAATGTCGTAGACAATATTGTGATAAACGATCCGGAAGGAATTCAACGTACATTTCTCTGGGAAGATATCGCAGAAACAGCATGTATTACAAAAAAAGGTGCGACTATCATTGAGGAGGAAGAATACCATCCAGAAAAAATCATTGTAAATATAGATAAATCTAATGACCTGGAGCATTCATTGTTAGACATTTTTCCAACTGTTGCAGCAGCGTTAGATATAGAAATCGACGAGGAATTTTATACAAACCCATTGGTTAACCATAAAAGCGACAATGTAGTTCTTTTCTTTTTAGATGGATTGAGTGGGCAGAAATTTCAGAGCTCTGTCGAAGAAGGTTTAATGCCAGCGTTACAAAAAACTGAATTCTACACACTTGCATTGACGGTTTATCCACCCAGAACAACAACTGCTTCTGCGGCAATCATTACTGGAAGAGGACCTTCAGAAAATGGTGTTAATAAGTCTGGTATTCGCCAAACAAGTTTAGAGACTATTTGTGATGTAGTTGCTGATCACGGAAGCACAGCAGTAGCTGTGGAAGGGGAAAGTTTATCTTTCAATTTGGGGAATTGTGAGACTATTTTATCAGGTGATCGTAATTCTGATGGAAGTACCGATGACAATGTTTTCCAAAATGTCGTTTCAGTGATTGAAAACGAAATGCCCAATTTCTTTTACATTCATTTCCACGGAATTGATGACGTGGGCCATACATATGGACCAGATAGTCAAGTAGTTATTGAAAAAATAATAGAAATTAATGGTTATTTAGAACAAATTATTGAACGTTTACCAGAAAACACGATGGTTATCACGTTTGCTGACCATGGTATGCATCCAATCGATGGTAAACAAGATAAAGGCAATCACGGCAATCTTATTGCACAAGACATGGTTGTTTTTATACATATATTAATTAAGTAAAAGGAGAAAATATGAAAAAGAGATTGGTAACAAAATTAATTATTTTGCTTTTGGTAGCAAATATTGCCGCTTGTAATGCTGGGCCAAAAGTTGAGTGGGAGTTGTCAATTAGCGGAGCAGTTAGTGCCCCTTATTCAATAACCTATCAGGAATTGCTTGATCTTGATCAAACAGATCTAGAGGATGTTTTTATGGATAAGTCTGTCGGCGAAGATGAATATGGTTCATGGAGTGGAGTTACTGTGGACCATCTATTATCAAAAGCTGATGTGGGCCCTGATTATGTGACAATTACAGCTGTCGCTGCTGATGGATATGTAATTGAAATTAGCAAAGAAGAATTAATGGGAAGCATTGTAGCACTTAAAGAAAACGGTGAATGGATTCACAAGATAGATCCAGAGCATGGCCCCATTCGGTTAGTATGCCCGCAAATTCCTGCAAATCGATGGGTGTTTCAGGTGTTGGAATTACAAGTTAATAAATAAATATCGAAAAGAGAGGAAAATTTGATGAAGAGATTGAAAGTTTATGTGTTTGTGCTGTTGGCATTGGTTTTGGTAGTTTCATGCGGCAGCAAAGGTGACCCCATCCTTTTTGTGTCGGGATTGACCGAAGCATCCTTCACGCAAAATGATTTAGAAAAAATGGAGATGTCAAAATCGAAATATACCAATAAAGATGATGAAACAACTGTCTTTACTGGTGTGCCTATTATAAATATTTTAACAGAGGTAGGATCTGGAGATTTTTCTAAAGTTGTAATCGTCGCATTGGATGGCTATGCTGCCGAAGTGACATCTGAAGAGCTAAAAAGTTGCCCTGGGTGTATATTAGCTGTCAGTGAAGATAATGGGTGGCAGGCAGTTATGCCTGATTTTTCTGGAAAACTACAGGTAAAAAATGTTGTTGAACTAAAAACAGAATAGAAAAGAAATTACAGAGAAAACAAGTGGTGATTTCACCACTTGTTTTTCATCCTGGTTTCATCCGATAAGCTTCCATAATGTTGGGAAGTGATTCTATTAATGCAAGAACTTTGCCGAGTTGATTTATATCATTTACGTCTAACATCATCTTAATAGCGGCCAAGTTGCCAGAAAAATTAATATCAATGTCCCGCAAATTAACTCCTTCATTGCTAAGGACAGTAGAGATGTCGCCTAATAAACCCTGCCGATCATAAGCTTCTATTTGAACAATCACTGGAAAGGTCCTTTTCGGTTCACCCCAACTTACTTTAACGATACGATCTTTGTCTTTCATCCTCAGAATATTAGGGCAATCTTTGCGATGAATGGTTGCACCTCGTCCTCTCGTGATATAACCTACAATACCATCACCAGGTACGGGATTACAGCATTTAGCATAATTTGTGAGTATTCCTTTTAGACCTAAAACTTTCACTGATTCGCTGTCTTTTCGGTCTAACGCTGTTGTTTGAATGGGAAAAAAGGGATCATCTTCCCGTTCTTCAAACTCTTGGAGATGATTGATAATGCGCCTTAATGAAAGGTCACCACATCCGATGGCAACGAACATATCCTCAGGAGATTTGTAATCAAAAGATGTGGCAAGATCCATGTTGTCAACATCTGTAATGCCAAGCTTGTGAAATTCTTTTTCTAATAAGGTTTTCCCTTGCGACAAGTTTTGTTCACGTGCCTGCTTCTTAAAATATTGACGAATCTTTGTCCGAGCGCGTTGTGAATTCACCAAACCAAGATGTGGATTAAGCCAATCACGAGAAGGGCCACCTCGTTTTGATGTTAATATTTCAACCCGGTCACCTGTTTTCAACTGGTAATCCAGTGAAACAAGTTTCCCGTTTACTTTAGCACCACGGCAGCGATTACCCACCTCAGTATGCACTAAATAAGCGAAATCGATAGGGGTGGATCCAAGAGATATGTCGATAATATCTCCTCTTGGTGTGAAAGCATATACCCGATCTTCAAATACATCACTTTTTACAACATCAACAAATTCTTGGGCATCCTGAACATCCTGCCGCCATTCCATAAGTCTTCGAAGCCAATTAATTCTTTGTTGATAATTGTCATCTTTGCTCCCCATTTCCTTATAAAGCCAATGGGCTGCAATGCCATATTCTGCTTCTTGGTGCATTTTAGGTGTTCTGATCTGTACTTCAAGCGGTTTCCCATCTGAATATATAACAGCAGTATGTAAGGATTTGTAAAAATTGTCCTTTGGGGCAGCAATATAATCATCAAATTCGTTTGGAATTGGCCTCCAGTTAGTGTGAATAATCCCAAGGGCAGCGTAACATGATGGAATATCTGGAACAAGCAGCCGTATTCCTCGCAGATCGCGTACCATTTCGAAAGGTTCTTCTTTTCGAATCATTTTCGTATAGATAGAATAGATATGCTTTGGCCTTCCGCTTATCTGTGCCTTGATCCCGCCTTCTTCTAAAAATATTCTTATTTCTTCAATGATCTTGTTGACTTTAGATTCTCTGTTTGACCTGCGGTCAGAAAGTTTTTGAGCAATTTCTTGATATTCTTTGGGCTTTGTATAACGGAATCCAAGATCTTCTAATTCCCATTTTATTTGCCAAATACCTAAGCGACTAGCAAGGGGGGCAAAAATATCTAAGGTTTCTTGTGCAATTCTCTTTTGTTTATTTACAGGCATGTAACTTAATGTACGCATATTATGTAAACGGTCCACCAGTTTTATTAAGACAACGCGCACGTCGTCACCAATTGCCATAAGTGTTTTTCTTAATGTTTCTGTTCTTAGATCTTGATGTCGGTTTTTAGAATGGATGCTTGGAACTGCCATTTGTGAAATTTCATCTGTGTCAACTTTGCTATTTTTTGGAAGTTTGTCAGCCCGTGAAACATGAGGAATATTTGATAATTTAGTCACTCCATTAACTAAAGAGGTGATATCATCGCCAAATTTTTCTTTGATGCCATCCAATGTGATAGTTGTATCTTCAACTGTGTCATGCAGCAAGGCGGCTGAAATCACAATGGCAGGAACCTTAAGTTCAACTAGAATAGAAGCAACGGCAACGCAATGTGTGATGTATGGTTCTCCAGAGGCGCGTTTTTGGCCCTTGTGAGCACCTTTAGCAAAAATATAAGCAGATCTAATCTGTTCGATATCAATTGCGCTGTAACTATCAGGAAATGATTTTACTAAATCTTCAAAATTCATCTTGTTTTTTGAATAATATCCTTAATTTATTCTAACAATAGAGTGTTGGACTCCCATAATTATTTTATATCTTAAATATTAATTTATGAAATCTTAGTTAGGAAATTCACCAATTTCGAGAAGGTTGTCGATATATATAAGATCTGAAAGTAAGTTAGAGTTTATGGGTACACCTTTTTCTTTTATCGTTTTCTCTATTTCATATTCTTTTTCACCCGCTGTGAAAATCCGGTCTTTACCGGGATATTTATTTACTGAGCGTAGTTCACGGAGTAGATCTCCAATGTTTTTCTTGAATTGTTCTATTGGTAAAAAGTTTTCGATATTTAAAGCGAAGAAAAAGTGTCCAACTCTGAAGCGTGTTTCTTTACCTTGTGAATCAAACCCGGATAATGCAAAAAGGAAAGCACCACTTTGTAAAGAAGAGGACAATATTTCTACGATTGTGGACAACCCATACCCTTTATGGCTTCCAGATTCCTCTGATACACCTCCTAATGGCAGAAGAGCGGCTTTCTTTTCCATAAGCATATCTAAAATGTTTTTTGGGTTTGAAAGAGGGTGGCCATCTTCACTGATCACCCAACCTTCATAGGCGGCTTTATTCTGCCTATTCAGTACCTCGATTTTTCCTCGTTGTGTTATTGATGTGGCTGCGTCAAATAGGAATGGGAAATTTTCGTCGGTAGGTGCTCCAAATGCGATCGGATTTGTTCCTAATGTAGGCTGGTTACTGAATGTTGGTGCTACTGCGGGTCTTGCGTTTGTAAAACTCATTCCTATCATATTTTTCTTGGTTGCCATAAGTGGATAATACCCATCAATACCAAAATGTGTGGAATTACGTACAGCAACTGCACCAAGACCATACTCTTTTGCTTTCCTTATGGCAAGATTCATGGCGTAAAAACCAACGACCATCCCGATTCCATGATTACCGTCAATAACTGCGGTTGTTGGTGATTCCTTAGTAATCTCTGGGGTCACATTTATCTCAATTAAACCTTTTCTAATTCGGTCTATATACATCCTAAGTCTTCCAATCCCATGTGATTGAATTCCTCTTAGATCCGATGTAATTAATATATCGGCGCAAATAACCGCATCTTTTTCTGATACACCAATTTTTTGAAAAGCGCTTTTTATGAAATTTTGCAGAAACGGGGCAGACTTATAAATAATTTTATTTTTCATGTTGATCCTCTATTAGTTATATTATGGATTTTAACATTTATTGACCCAAAATTTATTATTTGTCTACAAAAACCTTGTGATTAATGTTAAAATCGTTGCGAAATTGATTTACGGAGAAAATATGAAGCGAATCGCTGTACTAACAAGTGGTGGAGACGCCCCGGGGATGAATGCTGCAATCCGATCTGTTGTTAGAACAGGTTATAAAAAAGGGTGGAAAGTGTTTGGAATTCGTGAGGGATATTTTGGGTTAATAAATGGGAAATTTGCACCTTTAGGACCAAGGGACGTGGGAGGAATTATTCAAAAAGGGGGTACCTTTTTAGGAAGTGCGCGATGCGAGGAATTTAAAACAGAAGAAGGGCGCTTGAAGGGACTACGGGCACTTAATGAGAATGAGATTGATGGACTAGTTGTTATTGGAGGGAATGGATCGCAAACAGGAAGTTATATGCTTCACAAACTGGGGTTCCCTGTTGTTGGCGTTGCTTCAACAATCGATAATGATTTGGTTGGTTCAGATGTGACAATTGGTGTGGATACTGCACTAAACATAGCCCTAGAAGCCATTGATCGGCTTAAAGTAACTGGCTCGTCACACCAACGGGGATTTCTTGTGGAAGTGATGGGGCGTAATTGTGGGTATTTAGCTCTGATGGCTGCAATTGCGGGTGGTGCTGAAGCAGTAGTTATTCCGGAAATAGAGACAAATCCTGAGGATATTGCAAATATATTAAGAAAAGCATATAAGCGGGGAAAGACACATGCGATCGTTGTTGTTGCAGAAGGGGCTAAATATAATGCAAATAAACTTGCGGAATATTATAAAAAACATCAAGAAAGCATCGGGTTTGTTTTAAGGGTAACTATTTTAGGGCATGTTCAAAGGGGGGGGACACCAAGTTCAGCCGATCGAATTTTGGCAAGTAGATTAGGGGCAGGAGCAACAGATTGCCTTGAACGCGGAGAAAATGGTGTTTTGGTTGGTTGGGTAGGAGGAAAAATAAAAACAACATCTTTAAAAGATGTTGTAGGTAAAACTAAAAAAATAGATCTTGATCTTTTTGAATTGGCGTGGATTTTGGATTAATACTACTTTCCTTTATCCTTCTTCTGCAGATATGTTTCAATAAAAGCGTTTATATCTCCATCCAGAACTGCGTTAATATTGCCAGTCTCATATTCCGTCCGGTGATCCTTCACCTTTTGATATGGATGCAAAATGTAAGATCTGATCTGATTTCCCCATTCTGCTTTTTGGTATTCACCACGCAGTTTACTTATTTGTTTTTCCTGTTCAGCAAGTTTTATCTCATAGAGACGTCCGCGCAGGACCTTTAATGCGTTATCTTTATTTTGTAATTGAGAGCGCTCATTTTGGCATGAAACAACTATTCCTGTTGGACGATGAGTGATTCGTACCGCTGTTGCATTTTTTTGAACATTCTGCCCACCCGCCCCAGAAGATTTATAAATATCGATCATAAGATCGTCAGGGTTAATTGTTATTGAAGGATCTTCAGCGGTTACTTCGGGGAGCACCTCAACTTGAACAAAGGACGTATGCCTTCGGTGAGCAGCGTCAAATGGTGAAAGACGGACCAATCGATGAACACCTTTTTCTGCTCTGAGGTAGCCATATGCATAGCTGCCTTCAATATGAATTGTGATGCTTTTAATTCCAGCTTCTTCACCATCCGATTTAGTAATTATTTCACTTGAATAGTTGTTTTGCTCTGCCCATCTTAGATACATCCTCATTAGCATTGCTGCCCAATCTTGGGCATCTGTCCCACCTGCGCCGGCATTGATTGATAAAAGTGCATTACCTGAATCGTATGGGCCGGATAATAATGTTGTGAGTTCGAGATTGTCAAGCTGCTGTTTTAATTCACCAATTTCTTGAAGAAGTTCGTCGCGAAAGCTTTTATCACCTGTGTTTGCAAGGTCGAGAAGATCACTGGTTTTTCTTGAGATTGCGGCCCAAATATCAATCTCGTTTTGTAAGCCTGCGATTTTGCGCATAACTAACTGGGCGGATCGATTATCTGCCCAAAAACCATCTGTTTTTGATTTTTCAATTAATTTTCTTAATTGAGCATTCTTATTTTCTAAGTCAAAGATGCTCCAAAAGGATAGAAATCTGACTGTTCAATTGTTCAATATTTGCGATAATGTCTAGCATACATTCTCCAAAGTTATATTACCTGCGGATAGATTAATAATTTTGAATATTCTGAGAGTCATTGGATGCCTGCGAGTTGGCCGCAACCAGCATTTATATTTGATCCTTGGCTGTTTCTAATTGTAGTAGAGATTCCATTCCTCAATAAAATATTGCTGAAATCGTTTATGGTTTTTATGCTGGGTGGGTTCTCTTTGAAATGAGAACTTTGATTTAACGCAATCAGGTTAACATGGCAATTTTGATTTTTCAATAGGTCTGCAAGAGCTTGGGCATGCTCACGGGCTGAATTTATTTTATCGATTAGAACATACTCGTAAGTTATTCTACGATTCGTTTTCGAGATGTAATATTCTGCTGATTTCAATATCTCTTGAATTGAGTATTTACTCGCTATTGGAACCAATTCTTCTCGAATTTTGTCATTTGGTGCATGTAAGGATATGGCTAATTTGAATTGACGCTGCTCATCTGCGAATTTAATGATCTTTTCAGCTATTCCTATTGTGGAAACCGTAATTCTGCGTGCGCCTATATTGATTCCTTGCGGGTCATTGAAACGTTTTACGGATTGAAGTGTCGCGTTGTAATTCAAAAATGGTTCACCCATTCCCATTAGAACAATATTTGTGATCTTTTGGCCAATTTTATGAAGGCGTCGAGAGAAAAACAATACTTGTCCAATTATTTCAGAAGTGGTTAAATTACGAAAGAATCCATTTTGCCCTGTTGCACAGAATGCACAACCTATAGGACATCCCGCTTGAGTGGAAATACAAATTGTATTTCGTTCCCTGTTGATCAAGTGAACAGATTCAATTAGATTACCATCAGCCAGCTGGAATAATACTTTGGCCGTTCTTTCATTATTTGTTTTATTCTCTTTTATTGGATTAAGAGAGAGGATCTTAAATTGATGAGAAAGTGAAGTTCTTAATGAATTTGGTAGGTTTGAGAAATTATCCCAATTAGAATAGTAAAGTCGATATAAACCTTCCCAGATTTGTTTTGCTCTAAACTTCGGCTCATTTAATTGCAGGATCTTTTCTTCGAGAGTTGAAAATTCAAGATCAAGAATATTTTCCATAATATTATAAAGAGAAGAGATCCATAATATTATTTAATAATAAATTAGGTTTAGGAG
>Ga0255393_10037_pt1 | contig 19987 bp, 21 predicted proteins | sample ANMaggSeSYBR01C8_FD_182122 | JGI IMG/M metagenome (GOLD analysis project Ga0255393, IMG submission 182122) | Sediment cell enrichment communities from methane seep in Santa Monica Basin, California, United Staets - ANME aggregate JGI... | ecosystem: Environmental > Aquatic > Marine > Cold seeps >... | reverse complement strand
CCAAGGGTCAGAAAAGAACTGGGTCAGGTGCCTCTTGTAACCCCAACAAGTCAGATTGTGGGAACCCAGGCCGTGAATAATGTATTGTTTGATAAGGGTGATGACCGTTATAAAATGGTAACAGCTCAGGTCAAAGATTTATGCTATGGCCTTTATGGAAAAACTTCTACCCCCATTGATCCTAAGATACAAAAACAGGTTTTAAAGGGATATGAAAAAGGAGAAAAACCCATAACCTGTCGACCTGCAGAGACTCTTGAGCCAGAACTTGAAAAAGCAAAAGAAAAGATTGGTGACCTTGCCGTGGATGAAGATGATCTTCTTGTTTATGCATTATTCCCTGTAACAGGAACAAAGTATCTCAGACGTAAGTATGGCAAAGAAGAAGTGCCTGCTGAACTTCTGCCAATAACATTGGAAGATGTTGAAAAAGAAGCTGAACTTGTAAGAAAAGCAAAAGCAGGAGAGTTAATTGAAAAGTCAGATGAGAAAGAGTCGCCGGAAAAGAGTGAAAATCTACGGACTTTTAATGTATTTGTGGATGGTGAATATATAGAGGTTGGCGTTGATGAGGTCGGAGGAGTTCCTGTGCTTGCCTATGCTCAGGTACAGCCGGCAACAGCACCTGCAGCCCCGGCATCGCCTGCTCAGCCTCAGACTCTTAGAGTGCCACCACCACCGATTGCACCAGCTCCGGCAGCAAAAGCACCCCCAGCGCCATCGGCACCCATTGCTCCACCAGCACCAGCTTCTGCCCCGGCAAAAACAGAAGCTCCTAAAGCAAAACCAGCTCCAACAGCATCAGGTTCCGGAACAGACTTGAAATCACCCATGCCCGGAATAATTATTCGATATGAAAAGAATGTTGGAGATAGTGTTAATGAGGGTGATATTGTAGTTGTAATTGAAGCCATGAAAATGGAAAATGCTTTGCCGGCACCTAAAAAAGGAGTTGTAAAAGCCGTTAATTTTGCAATCGGAGATTCTGTTGCAAAGGATGCTGTGCTTGCTGTTATAGAGTAATCTGCTAAATCTAAGGGATAACTTTAAACAGGCAAAGCAATATTTGACAAAATAGCAGGAATGCTTACTTTTTCGGGAACAAAATAACCGATTAAGGGGTAAAAATATATGGCATTTGAGACAAAAGAAGAGCTCTTACAAAAATACATGGAAATGGACAAACCACAATGTCCTCACTGCAAGACAGATATGACATTGTGGGAAGTACCTCAGTTTGCTTTTGGAGACGGGCTTGGCTGGGGCACACCATATCTTTTTGTATGCTATAATGATAAGTGCCCTTCCTATGATAAGGGATGGGAGCATCTTCAAGAGAGTATGGAGGCCGCAGCTTCCTATAGATGTATTCAGGAGCCCGGCACAGACAATTTTGAATATATGCCTGTATTCAGCGCCATGGGCGGTAAAGGGCAGGAATTAAATGATGCTGCATTAATCGAGCAGGAAGCGCGGAAAGAGGCTGCTAAAAAAGGGTTTTCCGTTCTTACTGACTATTATATAGCAAAAGAATGGGATGAGATTTTAAAAATGTTGCTTGATTCCCAATGGCCCGGTAAAGTTCGTCTGAAAGCTGCCGAGATGGTGGAAGAACTTGCTGAAGTTGAAGCAATAGAACATCTCATTAATCATAAGTTTCCACCGGTTTTGCAGAAGCGAGTTGACAAGGCAGTTGAACAGCTTCATGAACGCTTTTTTACAAAAGAATGTCCCTATTGTGCTGGGATTATAAAGAAACGTGCAAAAGTTTGTAAACACTGTAATAAAGATTTGTAAACAGGGTTTGTAAATTATTGGTTTTATGCAAATTTAAAATACAACTTTGGATTTGCATAAAAAAATGTCCATGAACTGGTCACCTGACAATTCATTGTTTTTCACCCATGATTTTTTATTAATGATTGTCCGGTCATTTCTTTTGGGATATCAATATTCATGTTTTGAAGAATTGTCGGTGCAATATCACCTAATATGCCATCTGGCATGCCATTTCCAGGCTTTAACCCTTGCAGTTTTTCCCCGGCAGCAATAAACCTGACAGGGTTCAGAGTGTGTGTTGTGTGAGGCGCACCATCTTTTACTATCATTTCCTCAGAGTTTCCATGATCAGCAGTAACAAAGGCTGTCCCGCTATTTTCCCATATTTTTTCAACTACTGTTTTTAAGGCTTGATCAACTGTTTCACATGCTTCTACAGCAGCGGTAAGGATACCTGTGTGCCCGACCATGTCCATATTTGCAAAGTTGATTACAATAAAAGAGAACTTGTTGGCTTCAATATTTTCAACAGCTGTTGTAGCAATCTCAAACGCACTCATCTCAGGTTTTAGATCATAGGTCGCAACATCTCTTGGAGATGGAATGAGAATTCTTTTTTCTCCCTTTAGAACTTTTTCACTGCCTCCATTAAAAAAATATGTAACATGGGCAAATTTTTCTGTTTCAGCAAGTCTGAGTTGTGAAAGACCATTATTGCTGATAATTTCTCCCAGAACATTTGTAAGACTCAAAGGCTCAAAAGCTGCGGGAAGATCAAAGTTTTCATCATATTGTGTCATTGATACAAAGCCTGAAAGCTCTGTTTTTTTTCTTTTAAATTCTGAAAAATCAGGCTGGGTAAAAGCCCTTGTTATTTCTTTTGCTCTGTCAGCTCTGAAATTAAAAAAGATAATTCCATCATGCTCTTTTACAATATCTCCTTTAATGCTGACAGGTTTTATAAACTCATCGGTTGTCCCTGCATCATAGGAATTTTGTACAGCTTGAATCGGGTCATCAATATAATTTGAACTTTTTTCGGTATAGAGCCTGTAAGCCTGTTCAACTCTATGCCATCTAGTATCTCTGTCCATTGCATAGAATCTGCCGCAGATGCTCGCTATTTCTCCGAATTGTTTTTCCTTGAGATATGTCTGTACCTGCTTAACGTATCCAATTCCACTTGTTGGAGAGGTGTCTCTTCCATCCATAATCGGGTGTATATAAAGGTTTTGAACTCCTGACGCATGCACCATGTCAATTAAGGCAAAAACATGGTTTATGTGGCTATGGACACCGCCATCAGACAAAAGTCCAAAAAGATGAACTGACCTGCCTTGTTGTTTTACTTTGTTTAAAAGGTCTAATATTTTTTTGTTTTTATAAAAAGTTTTATCTGAAATTGCATTATTTATTCTTACAAGATCCTGAAAAACTTTTCGACCGGCACCTATATTCATATGCCCGACTTCGGAATTGCCCATGGTGCCCTGGGGTAGTCCCACAGCTTCACCGGAACAGGCGAGCTTGCAACTTGGATAATCCTTTGTAAGCTTATCAAGGAAAGGAGTATTTGCAATGGCAACGGCATTGCCCTCTTTTTCAGGGTTTATGCCCCACCCATCAAGAATGATTAATACGTTTAAATTGGTTTTAGTCTTATTCATTTAATATAGCCTTTCTAAAATATTAATTAAATATTGAAAGATCTATTTTTGAAGCATCTGCCCAGAGGTTTTTAAGGTCATACAGGTCATTGGTTTCATGATCAAATACGTGAATTATAACCCAGCCAAAATCAATGAGCACCCAGTTCCCCTCTTTCATACCCTCAACACCAAGTGCTTGTTTGCCTTGTTGCTTTAATGTTTTATATATATGCTCAGCCATTGATTTCGTCTGTCGTGTTGAGCTGCCTGTTACAATGATAATGATGTCAGTATAAGAGGTTAAGTTGTGAACATCAAGAGCTGTTACAGATGTAGGTTTTCTTGAAAAAACAGGTTTTAAGAACTGGTCAAGAGACTCTTTTTTTGTCATAAATATAATCCTTTGTTGATAATGACTTTTTCAACCAAAGAAGGGGTAAAATTCTTGATTGAATCGCCTTGCTTTATAAGTTTTCGAATCATTGTTGAAGAAATATTAATTTCTGGTACCTGGGCTGTAAATATATCTTTTTTTTCTGCATGAGTAAATATATCTCTTTTGCTGTTCAGTTTGTAATTATTTGATATACTGTTTTTAATGTAAGATTCAATCTTATTGATTAATTTTTTTGGCTCAATCTTTTGTTTGCGTAGCATAATAATAACACAAATTTCGTTAAATAGCTCTTTGAAGTCCTTCCAGGTTCCAATTTCTAAAAATGCATCCGAGCCAATAATAAGAAAAAATTGATTCTTGCCCCCCCCCCCTTTTTTTTAAATTCTTTTATTGTATCAATAGTAAAGGAAGTGCCTTTTCGTTTAAGCTCAATATCTGATGCATAAAACTTATAAAGATCAGATGTTGCTTCTAAGCTTAGATTGACCATATCAAATCTGTCTTTTGCTGAAGCAAGGTTTTGTTGGCCCTTATGGGGAGGAGTCGCACAGGGAATAAAAAAGACTTTGTTCAGAGCAAACTTGTCTGCCACATATTTGATTGTTTCAATATGACCATTATGCAAAGGATTGAAAGTCCCGCCGAACAGACCGGTATTCATAGCTTTACTCTATATTAAGTGCTTTTGCCATAGTTGCTATAAGATCCTTTGTGCCTCTTCCTGTCGCTGCTGAAACAGGGAAAATTTCAGGACCTTTATATGCATTTTTAAAAACCTCGATTTTTTCTTCAGAGTCAGTGAGATCTATTTTGTTTAGAATGACTATCTGTTTTTTTCTGGCAAGTTTATTACTGTGTTTCCCAAGCTCTGTATTGATAAGATTAAGTTGCTCAAGGGGGTTTTCTGGATCAATCAGAGAAACATCGATAATATGGAGCAGCATTTTTGTTCTTTCAACATGCTTTAAAAATTGAATGCCAAGGCCCGTGCCTTGGTGAGCTCCCTCAATAATTCCAGGTATATCGGCAACAGCAAAAGGCTCTCCAAATTCAGGTTCAACCATACCAAGGTTAGGAGTTAAAGTAGTAAAAGGGTAGTCTGCAATTTTTGGTCTTGCTTTGGAGATTCGGCTTATCAGTGTTGATTTTCCGGCATTGGGAAGGCCTACAAGTCCAATATCTGCAATAAGTTTTAACTCAAGTTTGATTTTTAGCTCAATACCTTTTATTCCGGGCTGACAGAATCGTGGGGTACGGTTGGTAGATGTGGAAAAGTGTTTATTGCCTTTTCCGCCTAATCCGCCTTGCGCAATAATATATGTTTGATTGTCTTCTGTAAGATCTACTAAGAGCTGGCTGGTGTCAAAATCTGTAATTGTGGTGCCTTGGGGGAGTTCAATGATTCTATCCTCCCCATTCTTGCCGTGTCTTTGTTTGCCTTGCCCATAGCCACCGTTTTTAGCTTTTATGAGTTTTTGTCGACGAAAATCATAGAGAGTTCTTTTTGCAGGATTAACTTTGAGGATAACATTACCGCCTTTTCCTCCGTTTCCGCCATCGGGCCCGCCTTTTTCAACAAACTTTTCTCTTCTGAAACTTACGCACCCAGCGCCACCATTACCGGAGTGAACGGTAATTATTGCTTCATCTACAAATTTCACGCTTCATAAACAGAGACTTTTTTTCTGCTACGTCCCAGTCTTTCATATGTGACGACGCCATTGATTTTGGAAAAAAGAGTATAGTCTTTGCCCATTCCAACGTTCTGACCTGGATGGATTGCTGTACCAACCTGTCTTACAAGAATATTTCCTGCAAGAACTGTTTGCCCGCCATATTTTTTAATGCCTCGCCTTTGAGCGTTGCTATCGCGACCATTTCTAGTGCTTCCTGCTGCTTTTTTATGTGACATTCTTATATCTCCCTAAACTATTTAAGCTTGAATAGAATTAATTTTGATCTCTGTAAAGTGCTGTCTGTGACCTCTCATTTTTCTGTACCCTTTACGACGTTTGTACTTGAAAACAAGAACTTTTTTGTCTTTTGCCTGTTTGATTATTTCGGCTTTTACTATTGCGTTTTCTACCAGAGGGTTGCCAAGGGTAACGTTCTCACCGTCAGAATACAATAAAACATCATTGAATTCGATTGTGTCACCTTCATTTTGCTCTAATTTTTCAACTTGGAGAACAGTTCCTTCTTCAACTTTATACTGCTTGCCTCCGGTCTTGATAACTGCGTACATTCTTATATCTCTCCTTTATAAAAAACTTTATATTTTTTAAAGTTTATTGATAGTCTATAAAACACTGAATTATATAGCCTTGTTACTATTCTGTCAAGATAAAAATGCATGCCTGGTTTGGAGTTGATAGGAATAGATAAAGTCAGTATTAATCTAATAAAGCTGCAACAAGGGTATCATCAGGGCTGTCCAATAGCATGAAAACAAGTTGATTAAAAAGTGTAAAAGTATCGGAATCAGATAGTTGTAATATTCTTTCTATTTGAGTTCTATTATTTAATTTAGTGTTTAGTGCTATTTCTTTTTCCCTTAGATGACAGATTATTGTTCTTTTGTTGTTATTCTCTTTAAGGTATTTTTTTATAGATGCCAGGAAATATATAACAACTTTTTGTTTTAGTCTGTTTACATGGTTCTGGTCACATAAGTCTTTATATTTTTTTAATTTGATATTATATTTTTTACCTGAATATTTTGCTTTTAGTCGTTTTTTTACAGAAGGCAGCATATTTTTTCTTTTGTTTACAGCTTCTGGTTTAAAAGTTCCAAAATATTCTTTCAAGCTTATCATTCCAGGTTGGGTAACATCATAATCACCATTGTCTAAAAGAAGATTTTCGATCTGTGAATCAAGGAGATATTTGAGTGTGAATGCATGGCTGTTTAAATCTATCACAGTAAGATGTTTAAAATAATCAAATTTTAAACCTTTGGTTCCAACCATTTTTTGGATAAAAAATTGGGTTTTTTTGTTTATAGGGATTCTTTTTTGACCTGTGGGATTTAAGGCGCTTGTGAAGGTCGGGGTTACGATAAAAGCGCCATCCGGAGTTATTTCCGTACCATAGCTGTCTGTTATGGAAGATTTGATTGAACAAAAATCTTCATCTCTGCCGGCAGGTATAAGAAGATTTTCTGTGTCGTGTTGTTTATGTATTGGTATGGATAACTGGTCTTCCAGTTTATTTAATCTTTCTCTATTGAGTGAGGTAATGCTTGCAGATATGTTAGCACCGTCTTTAATAAGTTGTTTAAATATCGTCTCTTTACCCCTTGGTACTTTTGTTAACAGGCCAAAGGAAGGCATAAGATTCTCTTTTGAAAGAGCGTCTATGAGGTGTGAAATATCTTTATTCTGATCATGCCAGTCAAGAGGATCAGATGCAGAATAGAGTGCATATTCTTTATTGTTTTGCCTTGCCAGGTTTTTTGCTATTTCAATGACAGCATTATATGAGAAATGCTTTCTGATGCCGGGCAGAGCCCATTCATTACATCTTTTGCAATAGTTACTGCATCCTGTTGAGAGTTGAAAGTTTATTGTTGTTGAAAAAAGAATTTTTAAAGTTTTATCATCAATTCCAAGGTTAGCTTTCCAGGTTTTATAATCAACAGTGACCTGATTTTTTGTTTCAAGACGGACTTGGTTTTTTAGAAATGCATTTAAGTCAGCAAAAGCAGCTTTTTTTTTAAATTTTTTAGCAATAGCATTAATCTGATAAAGGGATTTCTGCGCATTTTCTGAAAGGGCAGAGCCTGGTTTTAATGTTTTTAGAAGGCTTGAAAAGGTTTGTTCAAATTTTTGATAGTCATGGGTATACAACGATGCAAGAAGAATCTCTCTTGTTGTTTCAAAATAGTTAATTCGGGTTTTGTTATTTTCCATGATCATAACAAGGTAATAAAAAAGGGGATTTATTAATAAATCCCCTTTTAGATCAAATTATTATCAGTTAATTTTTTATCCTCTTACCTCTTCTTTTACAGTAGTTGCAAGCTTATATAGGACTGTAAGAATAATAAGACCAAGGGCATAAATACCTAAAGTAATCATACCTTCTTTTAGTGTTGGTGCATATTCAGTAACATGATGTAAAGGAGATGGTACAAAACCTCCGGCGATCATGCCAAGACTTTTATCAATCCAGGTGCCGGCTATAATCATAATGCATGTAAAAGGCAGGAGGAATTTGTTATTTCTAAGCCACGGTACAATAAGCAGGGTAATACCGATAAACATCAGGCTTAGAGATGTCCACATCCATGGAACCATGGCATTATGACCATGGAGTCCAAAGAACAGGTAATCAATGTGTGATATATGTCCCGGGATGTTACTATAATATACTACAAAAATTTCACAGAAAAAGAAAAACACATTGGCAATAAGAGCATAACAAACAATTTTTGACAATGTCTGCATTGCTTCCCAGCCCGGATCAAATTTTGTGAATTTTTTTACAACATAACAAAGCAGTATTAATACAGCTGGTCCTGCTGCAAATGCTGATGCAAGAAATCTTGGTGCCAGGATTGCTGTAAGCCAGAATCCTCGACCCGGTAGTCCACAATAAAGATATGCAGTGACTGTATGGATGCCTATTGCAAATGGAATTGAAAGATAAATTAACGGATAAGTCCAGGCAGGCGGCTTAACCTGATTTCTCTCTGCCTCAAGTACTTTCCAGCCAATAATAATATTTAGGAAAAGATATCCCTGAAGAACAAGCATATCATAGAATAATATCGATTTTAGTGATGGATACAACATAACATTCAATGCCCGTATCGGTTGACCAAGGTCTACTATGATAAGTAGAAGACACATAACCAATGCTGCAACTGCAAGAAATTCACCAAGGATTGTTATACGGTGAAATTTTTCATAGTCGTGCAGATAAAATGGTATGACAACCATTACACCACCTGCGGCAACTCCCACAAGATAGGTAAAGTTTGCAATATAAAATCCCCAGGAAACATCCCGACTCATACCAGTGGTCATAAGACCATTTAAAAACTGGTCAATATAGGCGATAACTCCTGCTGTCATAATGACGGCAAGTATAGCCAGCCATATCCAGTATTTTTTACTTCCTTTAATAGCTATTTCAAGCATACTCGCCTCTCTTACATTATATAGTAAACAGAAGGCTCAGTTCCAAGCGCCTGTTTACGTCTGATTGCATAATTTTTATCAAGAAGTTTCCTTGGTTCTGATTCAGGATCTTCAAGATCTCCAACAACTATTGCGCCTTTAGATACTTCAACACAATAAGGTTGTTCACCTTTTGCCAGTCGTTCAGCACAGAGGTTGCATTTTTCAACAACACCTTTTGACCGCGTTGGGAAATCAGGATTGGTTTCAGCAATAAAAGGTCTTGGGTCTCTGAAATTGAAACTTCTGGCACCAAAAGGGCATGCTGCCATGCAGAAACGACATCCGATACATCGATGGAAGTCCATAAGTACAATTCCATCTTCACGTTTGAATGTCGCCTGTGTAGGACAGGCCTTGACACAGGGTGCATTTTTACAATGGTTGCATGTTACAAGAAAAGGAAGATGTTTAAACTTATCAGCAAGAAATTCATCTTCTTTATCAGGAAAAGCATTGTGAAAATGTTCTTCCCATATCCATTTGACTTCCTGTTTATGATTAACAGGTCGCGTTTTTGGATATTTTCCCTCATCCACCTCATGGTTAAAATCTGGTACATTATGAGCTTTATGACATGCTTCGACAATATGTTCTACGACTTCCTCTGTAAGTTTACTGGTATCTATTACCATTCCCCATCGTTTTGCAGTCTTGGCTCCTTTATTTGGGCTTTTAGCTGCATGGGATGAGCCATGGGAATTAGTAGATGAAGAGGAAAGACTGATTGCCGGAGCAGCTCCAATTCCAATGGCAGAGACTGCTGCCACTTTGAGAAAGCTTCTTCTGCTCTTTTTCATCATTTAATCTCCTTTGGTTCTGTATGGCATTCCCAGCAATAGGGGTCAACCGAAGCATAGTTATGACATTTGTCACAAAATTTACTCTTATCTTCATGACAGCCTAAACAGGAATTCTCACCTGTGGAAAGACTCATTGCAAATTCTTTTCCATCTGTATTTGTATATATCCTGTTAGCATCTCGAACAACTGAATCTCTCCACTCATCTAGCAGAGACATGTGATTGGCTCTCATATCCATTTTATCAAGCACACACTTTTTGGCTGTTTTTGCTTTGCCTACGAGCTCTGGCTCAGGTACTGGCGCTGTTTTGCCAAAGTTGATCCAGAAAGGGAAGAGTGCGATTATGATAAATATTACAAGGCCTGTGAAAATAGCGCTTTTACTCATCATCTTCCTCCTTTGTTTGCTCGACGCCTGGAAGGGGTTCCATTCTCAGGTCAGTTTCTCTTTTATGTTCTCCCTCTAAAATCAGGGCATTTCCAACCAGTTCATGGATTCCAATAACATCGACTTCAGGCACCCAGTATTCCATAAGTGCCGGAAATGCTGCTCTGTCAATGGCACATATACAGCAGAGTGAATTTACACCGAATTTTTCATGGACATATTTAACAGCATTTGCTCTTGGAAGACCACCTGCCATTCTTAGTTCAATATTTTCACCGGCGTTTAATCCTGCTCCGGAGCCGCAGCAGAAAGTTTTTTCACGAATTGTGTTTTCAGGCATCTCATAAAATTCTTTACATGTCTTATTAATAATATACCTTGGTTCATCAAGCAGTCCCATTCCCCGGGCAGGGTTACATGAATCGTGATATGTCAGAACCAGATTGTCATTTCTGCTTATGTCCATTTCAAGCTTATCATGTTTAATAAGGTCAGCTGTGAATTCACAAATATGTACCATTTTTGTGGATTTTGCATTTTCAAATTTAGTCCCTGTAATTGGATTTACAGGTTCCTCAAGAAAATCGGCAGGGCCGTTCATTGTATCCATATATTGGTTAATAACCCTCCACATATGACCACATTCACCGCCAAGAATCCATTTTACACCAAGACGTTTTGCTTCTGCATACATTTTAGCGTTAAGTCGTTTCATTGTCTCATGGGATGTAAAGAATCCAAAGTTACCGCCTTCTGATGCATATGTACTCCAGGTAACATTAAGGTCATACTTATCTTTAAGATATTTAAACAATATCATGTATCCCTGGCAGGTATATGTACCTGGGTCTGCAAACACATCTCCCGATGGAGTGATAAAAAGAATATCGGCTCCTTTTTTGTTGATCTGGGGGTCAACATCGACTCCTGTAATTTCTTCAATATCTTCTGTAAAGAAATCAATCATATCTTTAAATGCATGGGGCTGGATTCCAAGATGGTTACCTGTTTGAAAACAGTTTGATACAGGTGTTGCAATCCAGTCGATATTCAACCCTAGAAGATTTAAAAGTTCTCTTCCCATTATAGTGATTTCCGCAGTATCAATTCCATAGGGGCAGAAAACAGAACAACGTCTGCATTCTGTGCACTGGAAAAAGTAGTACCACCATTCTTTGAGAACGTCCAGTGTCATTGATCTGCTGCCGGAAAAGCTTTTACCGCCGGGGAATTTGTTGAGTATTTTAGCAGCGGTTGAAAAATCATTTCTGTATACCGATCTTAATAGTTCTGCTCTAAGAACAGGCATGTTTTTTGGATCGCCTGTTCCCAGAAAGAAATGGCATTTATCAGCACAAGCTCCACAGCGTACACAAATATCCATAAAAACTCGAAAAGTTCTAAATCTTTCAAGTCTTGTTTTAAGACCCTCGTGTATGATTTCCTGCCAGTTCTCAGGAAGTTTCCAGTCCTCTTCTAAAGGATTCCACTTTCTTGAATATGGCATATCAAGGGTGTCAAGGCTTTTGGGATTGGCAGAATAACAATACATCCCTGGCCTTATCTGGACTGAAGAAGTAGACATCCAATCTGTTGTCGGAGTCTTATAATCTATTTTGTCCAGTAACGCATCTGGTTTTATTTCATCAGACATATATTACTCCTTTTTATCAACTGGAAGTCCAGCTTCAATCATTTTTTCTCTAAAATCATCTTCATACTCTTCATATGTATGAACTTTAACATCATAGTTCCACGGGTTAATGTGTCTAACAGCACGGTTGTTGTTAGCCATATTCCTTGTGGGACTTAAGAATATTCCAGCCATATGCATAAGTTTGCTCATGGGAAAATAAGCAAAAAGAATGCTTACTAAAAAGACATGACCATAGAAGAGCCCGCTAATTCCTTCAGGAATTACAGGATTAAAAGTAACCAGCCCCATTGTAAGTTCCTTTATCCCCATAATATCAACTTTTGTAAAATATCTCATTGATATTCCGCTGATGGTAATGCCTATAATAAGGAAAAGCGGGAAATAATCCGCTGCAAGGGAAATATGACTGACTTTATTGTCATAGATTCTTCTTGCAAGCAGGAATAAAACTGCAGCGAGCAGAACTACTCCGGACAAAAATAATCCGGGAAGCCCGACTTGTGCAATTCCATCAAGATATTCGAGAAATTTTATCCAACCGGGAACCGGTTCTATAAAAAACCGTAAATGGCGGATAATTACAGTAAGGAATGCATAATGGAAAGCGAGTGCGCCAACCCAGAGGAATATTTCCCAGGAATAGGTAAGCTCGTTTTTTTCGCTTCTGTTAAACGCAGCTTTTGTGTTTCTGAATAAAGATCTGAAAAGAAAAATTTCAAGGACCATTCGTAAAAACACACCTGTACCCGTGTTTGGGTTGTCAATACAATTTTGTTTAATCCACGGGAGCGATTTCTGTTGTCCGCAGGTTGTGGGGATCCTGAAAGGTACAGCAGAACGTGCCCATTTTGTTACGCGGTAAAAAAAACCGCCAAAAAAGGCTACTACTGCTGCATAGGGTACAAAAATTCCAAAGAATCCTTGAAGCCCTGCCCCCTCAACCCCTGTATAGGCGACTAGAAAAAGCAGAAATACAACTGCCAGGGGTACCAAGTACTTTTGATTCATATCTCAACCACCTCTTGATTTAGACCTGCAATACCTACAGGTCTGTTTAAGATTTTTTAAGAGCCAAGGATATCTTCGTCTTTGAGCTCCTCTACTAAACCGGCCCTTTCAAAGGCACTATATGTTCGTTTTTTAGCCTCCGTCGCCTTTAAAAGGAATATACTTTCTCGGCACTTCAGGAATCTGTTAAATGCTGCAAGGGCAATCTGGTCAACTTTTCTGTCAAACAAAGTTGTAATGTCATTGCCGGCACTTTTTTTTGACTATATCTTTAAGCTCAAAGACAAAGCCAACAGCTTTTGAAGCACTGAAGTTCTGAACAGCTCTTATTCTTATAACAGAATCAAGAGCTTGCTCTATTAATTCTTCATCTAGATCTTTATTTTCAGTCTGTTCCATGTTCTGGCAAAGTATGTCAATAACAGATTCCAGACTTTCATATGTTGCAACCCCCACAGGGTTGTCAAATTTATTTTTTGATTTATTTAAAATTCTTGCGGTTTCTTCAGGGTAGGTGTTAATCGTAGCCTCAAACCATTCCTGCAGTATATTTTTTTTTTTGGATTTGAGAATCTTTCCGAAATTCATATATCTGTAATCTTTATAGTTAGATTGTTAATAATTAAAATATTTTAATGACAAACATATAAACAAACTAAACTTTTATGTCAAGGATAAACCCCCTATGAATAAATCTTAAAAAAAAAATCAAAATCAGGGAGATTCTGTTGAGGTGTCCAATCGGCTTTTATCTTCAATCTACTGCCGAATTCAAAATTTTTTGTATTGACCAAAATGTAAGGAAATGGTAAGTTGCTGGATTGTTTTTGGAGGAGTGGCTGAGTGGCTTAAGGCGGCGGTCTTGAAAACCGTTGAGTGTCAAAGCTCCGTGGGTTCGAATCCTACCTCCTCCGCCAATTTATTGTCAAAACGGAGAAATGGCCGAGTGGCTGAAGGCGCTCGCCTGCTAAGCGAGTATGGGCGTTATTGTCCATCGAGAGTTCGAATCTCTCTTTCTCCGCCATTAATAAAGATTGCAGGGATTGAGGCATATTGCTGGCAATCCCTTTTTTTATTCTTGATTTTTATTCTTGGGTTTTTATTGTCAGTTTTTTTGCAAATAGATTGACTAAAATAATAGTTGAACTATAATTTAATAATTTATTTATATATATGTTGTTAGGGAGAGAAAGAAAATGAGATATAAATTTACATTTGAGAAGAATGCAAAACAAGACATTTTAAAAGTTTCTGAAGCAGGCCAGATTGATAATAATTTTGTGGTTATGTATGAAGGGGCAAGTTCGCTGAAAGAGATTCAGAAAGCATCCAAAGCTGGCGCAGAAGAATTTTTTACAAAGCTTCGCAGGAAGAATTTTTTTCCTAATACACCCATTATGACAAAACTTTATGAATCAAGTATAGAGTTTTTTGCTGACAAGTCTCAGGACAAAATTGTTATAGATTATGAAGATGCTGAAACATTAGCTAAGGAAGTCGAAGAAGAAGTAGAAGAAGTTAATGTTAATGGTCTTTTAGCAGATGATGATGACACATCAGAAGATGCAATTAAAGAAATTGACACTGAAGATGACACGCCTAAGTTTAAGCCGGAAGATAATTCAGAGAGTGAAGATTAGGACTGTTAATGAAAGATGCGATAACGAAAATTGTTTTGGCGGCTGCGGCAAAAGCATTTGATAATGGGCTTTTAATTTCAGATGAGTTTCCCAAAATAGAATTTGAGGAGCCAAAATATGAAGGTCAAGGTGATATTTCAACCAATTTTGCCATGATTTCAGCATCAGTACAAAAAATGGCGCCTCGCAAAATTGCCGAGGCTGTTACATCTTTCATCGAGACAGCACCTGAAATAGGATCTGATACAATAAAATCAGGCTTAATAAAAAAAGTTGAAATAGCAGGTCCCGGGTTTATTAATTTTTTTCTCTGTGATGAAGCATGGCATTCAATTATAAAGAGAGTTTTTATTGAAGATAAAGGTTATGGATCATCAGATATAGGTGAGAAGAGAAAAGTTCAGGTTGAATTTGTAAGTGCCAACCCAACAGGCCCTTTACATGTCGGGCATGGAAGAGGTGCTGCTGTGGGCGATGTAACAGGCAACATACTTGCATTTGCAGGATTTGATGTTCAAAAAGAGTATTATATTAATGATTCCGGCAGGCAGATTAACACCTTGGGAAAATCTGTCTGGTTGAGGCTTCTTGAGCAGGAAGGCAAAGAAATTGATTTTCCCACTGATTGTTACCAGGGTGATTATATAAAAGAATTTGCCAAAGAAATTTTGCTGGAAAAAGGAAATGGGCTCCTGAAAAAGGAAGAATCAGAAGCGATTTCAGAATGTGCAAAATATGCAGCCGGGCATATTCTTCAAGGAATAAAAGATGATCTTAAGGACTTTGGGGTCGAATTTGATCAATGGTTCAGTGAACAAAGTCTTTTTGACTCGCCTGCTGATGGTTCGTCATTAGTCCAAAAAACAATTGACGATTTTCAATCAAAAGAGATTGTTTATGAAAAAGATGGTGCACTGTGGTTTAATACAGAAAAATATGGCGATGAAAAAGACAGGGTTGTTGTAAGAAGCAATGGTGTAACAACATATTTTGCTTCAGACATTGCATATCACATAGAAAAGTTTGACAGAGGCTTTAACAGAGTGATTGATGTATGGGGTGCTGATCATCATGGATATGTTCAACGAATCAATGCCTGTATTGATGCCGGTGGCAGGAATAGTAGTGAGCAATTTGATGTTATTCTTGTGCAACTTGTTAACCTCCTGAGGGGTGGCAAACCATGTGCGATGTCAACAAGAGCAGGTGAGTTTGTAACACTTAAAGATATTGTTGCAGAAGTTGGTAAAGATGCCGCAAGATTTATGTATCTAAGCAGAAGCTATGATTCAAAGCTTGATTTTGATTTGGAACTTGCAAAGGAAAAGAGTAATAATAATCCTGTATTTTATGTGCAGTATGTTCATGCAAGAATTTCAAGCATACTTCAAAAAGCTGAAGATGAAGGTTTGATCAGCAAACAAAATATTGAATGGCATGAAGATTTGAATACGTTTATAAATAATTTAAGAGAAAAAGAAGAGATTAAGCTGATAAAAATTCTTTCTCTGTTTGGCGAAAATGTTGAGAAAAGTGCACAAACCCTTCATCCCCATGTTATATTTACCTATTTAATGACACTTGCTCAAGCTTTTCATTCTTATTATAATAAGCATAAAGTTATCACAGATAATAAAGAATTAAGTATTGGAAGACTCTGCCTTGTTACAGCAGTAAAAAAAGTTATCAGAAACGGTCTTGGTCTGTTTGGGGTCTCTGCCCCTGAAAGGATGTAACAATGCCATCCTTTAAAAAAGGGATAATATATTTCGTCCTTTTTTTTATAGTAGTATGGATGTTCATTCTTGGCGTTTTTGTTGGCAGAGACAGTGCGCCTGTAAAATTTGATACACGAAAATTTCAAAAAAGGCTTGCAAATATCGCAGGTGAATATGAGACAGAACATAAGAGTTTTGAAGAGACTGATATTCAGTTCTATGAAGCCCTGCAAAAACCCATGTCTGCACCTGAAATCGAGAATCCATCTGATCAGCAGAATAGTATAACCCGTAGTATTGTTGAACCAACTAACGAAAAAAATAAAGCGAATACAGACAATGAAGAAGGTATAGTGACCAAGGTTGATTCAAAGAAAAAAATTGCCTTGAAGTTAAGTAAAAAAACCATGACAAGGGCAAAACAAGCTTCTGAGTTTGGTGAGCCTGTCAAATCTGTGTCAGCACCCAAAAAGAAAACATCTGGCAAGGAGGATCCTCCGGCTGAAAATATAAGAGACAAATATACAATACAGATTGCAGCCTTCAGAGATGTTACAGGAGCGATTGAAAAGATTTCATCGCTTAAGGCAAAGGGTCATATTGCATACAAAACTTTAGGCAAAGTGCAGACTGAAATATGGCACCGTGTAAGAGTTGGGCATTTTCCTGATACAGAGACTGCGCGTAAATATTTAAGACAGCTTAAGCAGGATAATATTAATGGGATTATAATAAAACAGGAATAATATTATAAGGAATATAAATGAAAATTTCAAAAAAAGATGTTGAGGATATTGCACATCTGGCACGCCTTAAAGTTGATGAATCCCTTGTTGGAAAGTATGCAGAACAGATAAGTGATATCTTAAAATATATTGATAAGTTAAAAGATGTTGATATTTCAGGGGCTGAACTTGTATCTGATGCATCTTTTAATATAAATGTTTTAAGAGCAGATGACCCTGTAAAATCCGGCGGTCCTGCAGTGACTTTAGTAAACGCACCCGAGAGGATTGATGATTTTTTTCAGGTCCCTAACACAATTAAGCCAAATTAAGCCCAGGCAAAGGATTTAGAAGAATGGACCTACAAAAACTTACCATACATGAGCTAAGTAAATTGTTGCAAGATACTGAACTTACATCTGAAGAGATTACAGAATTATATCTTAAGAGGATTGAAAAGCATGACAAAGAGATCGGGGCATATATTACCGTTGACAGAGAGTATGCTTTAAAGCAGGCACAAAGTGCAGACAAAATGATTGCTAAGGGCAAAGCATTCCCTCTCACAGGAGTGCCGGTTGCCGTAAAAGATCTGCTTTGTACAAAAGGCGTAAGAACAACATGCGGCTCCAAAATACTTGGGGATTTTGTACCTGAATATGATGCGACTATCATTTCTTTATTAAAAAACCAGGGTGCGGTTATCATAGGAAAAACCAATCTTGATGAATTTGCCATGGGTTCTTCCACGGAGAATTCATCTTTTCATTTAACGAAAAATCCATGGAACAAAGAACATGTACCTGGCGGTTCCAGCGGAGGATCTGCTGCTGCAGTTGCAGCAGGATTTTGTGTTGGAGCATTGGGAACAGATACAGGCGGTTCAATCCGTCAACCGGCTTCTCATTGTGGTGTTGTGGGGTTGAAACCTACCTATGGCAGAGTTTCAAGGTTTGGTTTGGTCTCTTATGCCTCATCTCTGGATCAGATAGGACCAATCACAAAAGATGTAAAAGATGCTGCTATTATATTAAATTGTATTGCAGGTTCTGATATAAAAGATTCAACTTCTATTGATGTAAAAGTGTCAGATTACATGGCAGGTTTTGATGAGTTCGAGAAAACAGGGCTTAAGGGGATGAGAGCAGGTGTGCCCAAAGAATATTTATCTGTCAAAGGCATTGATCCTGATGTTGAAAAAGTATTTTTTGAATCTAAAAAACGACTTGAAGATCTTGGTGTGGAAATTGTTGAAATATCTCTCCCTCATACTGAATATGTTGTCGCAGCGTATTATATTATAGCTCCATGTGAAGCCAGCTCAAACCTTGCACGGTTTGATGGTGTAAGATATGGTCATAGAAGCAAAGATTCTGATGAGCTTGTTGATATGTATAAAAATACAAAATATGAAGGTTTTGGCGAGGAAGTAAAGAGAAGGATTATAATTGGAACCTATGCTCTTTCAGCAGGTTATTATGATGCATATTATGGCAGAGCATCAAAGGTCAGATCATTGATAATGAATGATTTTACTCAGGCTTTTAAAGAGGTGGATATTATTATTTCTCCGGTTGCTCCTACTCCGGCTTTTAAAATGGGTGAAAATATTGATGACCCGCTTTCAATGTATTTGTCTGATATTTTTACTCTTTCTGCTAACATGGCAAGTGTTCCGGGTTTATCGGTGCCTGCTGGTTTCTCTTCAAAAGGACTGCCCATTGGCTTGCAGATGATGGCATCAAGATTTGATGAAAAAAGTTTGTTAAAAGCAGGATATGGGTTTGAAAAATCTGTATTGACAGAGGCCACAGATTCAACAGAGATAGTGGACAGGTTTTGTAAATTATAATTTAATTATCAGGAGCTTATTCAATATGGCAAATATAAAATCAGGCAGTGAAAGTTTGAAAAAAGCAATTATCTGGATTTCAGAGCAAAGAAAGCAAAATCCTGAAAAAGATGTTGTTAAGATTGCTCAGGAAGCAAATATTCAATTCGATTTGAATCCTGAGGACTCTGAGTTTGTTTTAAGATTTATAAAAGATCCTGATTCATAGAGGCGCAAAATGCCTGATATAAGGATTCTTTCTGAAACACTCTCCAATCAAATTGCAGCAGGTGAAGTGGTTGGAAGGCCCGCTTCTGTTGTAAAAGAGCTTGTCGAAAATTCCATTGATGCGTTATCCTCACTTATTACTCTGGAAATCGAGAATGGAGGACGCACTCTTATCAGAGTTTCTGACAATGGTACAGGCATGTCAAAAGATAATGCCTTATTGTCAATTGAAAGGTTTGCCACAAGCAAAATTCTAAAGACCGAAGACCTTTTTTCTATTTCTACAATGGGCTTCAGAGGAGAAGCGATTCCATCCATTGCTGCGGTTTCAAAATTTACTCTTATTACAAGAGTAAAAGATGAAGACGCTGGAACTAATATTATAATTTCCGGTGGGAAATTAATGAATGTAACTGATACAGGTGCTCCTATCGGTACTATGATACAAGTGAAAAATCTTTTTTTTAATACACCTGCAAGAAAGAAGTTTTTAAAAAGCACTAATACAGAGATGAGCCATATTGCTGATACTTTTTCTTCAATCGCTCTTGGAAATAGATATGTCGGGTTCAGACTTTTTCGAGGCGGACAACTTATAAAAAATTTTGCATCCTCAGATTCTCTACACGAAAGAGTAATAAAAGTTTTGGGAAAAGACTTAGCTGACAATCTTTTGGAGATAGACTGCCAGGAGAGCGATATTCATGTATCCGGGTTTATTTCATCTCCTCAGGTAACAAGAAGCAGTTCAAGAATGATCAAGATTTTTGTTAACAACCGTCTTGTAAGTGACAAAGGTGTTGCTTCAGCCATATTAAACGGCTATAGAGGGAGCCTCATGAAATCGCGCTTTCCCCTTGCTGTGATTTATCTGTCTCTACCATTTGATAAGGTTGATATCAATGTCCATCCGGCAAAAAATGAAGTACGCTTTTTTGATGGGAAAAGTGTATGTAATGTTGTTGTAAAAGCTGTTCAAA
>Ga0255393_10017_pt2 | contig 20202 bp, 15 predicted proteins | sample ANMaggSeSYBR01C8_FD_182122 | JGI IMG/M metagenome (GOLD analysis project Ga0255393, IMG submission 182122) | Sediment cell enrichment communities from methane seep in Santa Monica Basin, California, United Staets - ANME aggregate JGI... | ecosystem: Environmental > Aquatic > Marine > Cold seeps >... | reverse complement strand
TTTCTTTTTTCTCTGATGATTTCTTTTTCATTAAGCAAGCTAATGATTCTTTCTTTTATTATCTGAGTTGAAAAACTCTCATCCATTAAATATATTTGGTAGTCTGAATGATGAATTTGGGTGGAAAGAGCTTTTTCAGAGTTATTTATCTCCTGAATTGATGTGATTTCTAATCCTACAGGCAAGTTTTGCTCCAATTGTCGATTAATATCATCCAATAAAAGCGATTCTTCAATCCATATATCAACTTTCTCATCTAAACTAATGAAACCGAGCGGTAGGGGAATTCCTAATTGAATGCGCGGTTGAGGATGAAAACCTTTTGAGTAAGTAACTTTTATCAAAGCTCTGCGGAAAGATCGTTCCCATATTCGATGCAGATCTAAAGCACTTGTAAATCGTATTGGATAACCTTTTTTATAAGAAATACGAATTCTCATCTTATACCCTGCCGGAACGTACTTTGTTGCAATTTAACTGATAATTTGTTTGAATTCCGCAGCCTAAGCATGTTTCACGACAATCAAGTGTAATTCTAGAATTCTTACTGCGCTTATATTCCATTAGAAGAAACTCTTTATTAATGCCTGTGTTGACATGGTCCCATGGAAATATTTCATCATCATCTCTTGATCTACCAGTATAAAAAAAGGGATCAATTGAATTCATATTGAGTGCGCCCTCCCAAATTTCAAAGTTAAAACACTCATGCCACGCATCAAATTTCGCACCATTTTCCCAGGCATTGAATATAACCTGTGATAATTTACGATCACCACGTGACAACAGGGATTCAAGAAAAGAAGCTTTGTAATCAGGAAAACTCGTTTTAATTCCTGTCTTCCGAAATTCAGTTCTCAGAAAATCATATTTCATGATTATTTGGTCATAATCATCAAAATTTACCCATTGAAAGGGCGTATGTGGCTTAGGGATTAAGGTATTGATACTTACATTGAGTTTAAACCTGCCCTTATTTATCTTCTTTCCAAGATAGTTTATTCTTTTACATAAATCTACGATACCTTCAATGTCCGGCATGGTCTCTTGAGGAAAACCAATCATGAAGTAAAGTTTGATGTTATTCCAACCCTTGTTGCAAATTTCTTGAACGGTATCGAATATGGCTTGCTCGGGAATTGGCTTATTAATTATCGCACGAAGTTTGTCAGTGCTTGCTTCGGGTGCAATTGTGAAATTTCCCTTTCGTTTACCTTTAATTTCGCTTATAACATCACTATTGAATGATTCAATTCGCAAAGAAGGGAGGGAAAAGTTCAAATTGTATTCATCACTTAAAAGCGCTACATTGCTGATCAACTCTTTAATTTGCGAATAATCCGAAGTACTTAATGATAAAAGTGACACCTCGCCAATTCCTGTTAATTCAACAGCATTGCGCATAGCAGTCGTTATGTCATGCAAACGTGTTTCACGTACAGGTCGCATAATCATTCCGGCCTGACAAAACCGGCATCCGCGTGAACATCCACGCATTATTTCAATCGAAATTCGATCATGAACTACTTTAATGTTTGGGACCAATAAATTCGCTACTGGTGAGGGAAGTACTTTAACAATTCTCTTGGTTATTGTCTTCTTCTCAGTTGAATATCGATTGATTATATTTTTAATGGTTTTATTCTTGTGATATTTTACGGTGAAGTGAGAAGGAACATATATTCCTTCAATTAAACTGAGCAGGTTTATAATCTCCTGCCGTTCAATTTCTTTGATCTTACAATTTTTTATTACATCCAGAATTTCTTCAATAATTTCTTCTCCATCGCCAATAACAAAAGCATCTATAAAAGCATGCATAGGCTCAGGATTAAAGGCGGTATGCCCACCTGCTATTATGATAGGGTCTGTACTATTCCGATCCTTTGCAAAAACAGGTATTTGACCTAAATTCAGCATGTTTAAAACGTTGGTATACAATGTTTCATAAGGGATTGAAAAACCAATTAGGTCAAAATTTCGAAGGGGAGTTTTACTCTCAAGAGAAAATAACGGGACATTATTATCCGTGAGAAGCTTATCCATATCCAGCCATGGTGCATATACACGTTCTGCCAGAGAATCCTTACGATCGTTAATGATTTTATAAAGTAAGGAGATCCCTAAATTGGGAAAACCAATATCATAAATATCTGGAAAGGCTAAAGCTGTATGAACATCTACGCTATCCCAATTCTTGATAGTTTGGTTGAATTCTCCACCTACATAGCGACCAGGTTTTTGAACTGTGATTAAGTTTCGGTCAAGAAAATCTTTTATATCTTGGATTTCTTGCAATATATCTCCAATTTATTAAATTTAGCTCTTAGTTATACCACCGTCTAAATCTAAATCGATCCTAATATTATACGAAGCAATGAGAATCACAAAAAATCAAATTTACCAATTAATTGAAGAAGAATTTGTGCAGGCGTAAAACCCAATTGCTATTTATAAAAATAAGTATGCATCGTAAAGTAAAATACTAAATCGAAAATGAGGTGTGAATGGAAATTGAAAGAGAATATCAAAAATCATTGGATTATATATATTCGTTTATAGATTTAAGTATAACCAGAAACCTGAGATATTCACCAGAAAAATTTAACTTATCAAGAATGTATAAGTTGATGTCATTGTTAGGAGATCCGCAACTTAAATACGACGTTATCCATGTGGCAGGTACTAAAGGGAAAGGATCAATTTGTGCGATGACTGCTTCTATTATTCGGGAAGCAGGGTATAAAGTCGGTTTTTATTCTTCACCTCATATGATTGACTTTCGTGAGAGGATAAAAATCAATAACAATAATATCCCTAAAAATGTATTAACTAATTATGTGACCAAGTTGCGCACCATCATAAATAGCGTAGAAAAAGTATCCACATTTGAGATTATTACCGCAATTGCTTTCAAATATTTCGCAGATCAACAGGTAGAAATTGCTCTTATTGAAGTTGGGATGGGAGGGAGATTGGATGCAACAAATGTAGTCAAACCGATAATTTCTGTTATCTCGCCTGTTTCACATGATCATATGAAGATTTTAGGAAATACGATAGCAAAAATTGCCGAAGAAAAAGCGGGAATCATAAAAAAATCAGTTCCAGTGATCATTTCTCCGCAAAAAAAATCAGCGAAAGATGCAATTGAAAGAATTGCAGATAGCAAAGGGTCATTAATCATCGACACATCTGAAAAATATAAGTTTAAACAAATAAAGTATTCTTTATTAAAACAATCGTTCATGATCATAGATAAAGCGTCTAATTTGATTGTTCCAAACAGTTCGGTTTACGAAATTCCCTTATTAGGCGATCATCAAATAAATAATGCTATCACTGCTTATGGTTGTATTGTGCAATTAAGGAAATTTGGCTACAAAGTTAGTGATAACGCATTGGCAAATGGGTTTTCTAAAGTCGAGTGGCCGGGTCGTTTTGAAGTAATACATCACAAGCCACTAATCATAGTTGATGGAGCTCATAATAAAGATTCTATTAGGAAACTTAGAAATACAATAAAGAAATATCTCGGTAGTAAAAAGGTGACATTAATATTTGGAGCATCCGAAGATAAAGAGGTTAGGGCAATGCTTCAGATCATAAGGCCATATATTGAACATTTTATTTTTACAAAATCAGAACATCCACGTGCGTTGGGAATAAGCGAATTAGAGAATTTTGCGGGAAATTTAGATTTGGAAAATTACTCAACAAGTGAAATTGATAATATCATTCCATTTATACTTAGAAAGAGTAAACATGATCAGGTTTTTATCGCTTCCGGAAGTATTTTCATTGCGGGGGCAATAAAACAGCTGCTTGCAGAATGGGAGAAGTAGAAAAATATGCCGACGAAAAATAAGTTTTCAAACGAAAATGAGTATCGGGCGGGAATGTTTAATAGAAATGAGGGGTTTGATCATATTAAAAATATTAAGGCAAATGACAATGGGATCATTAATTCTGTTGCTATTGAGCTAGAAAAAATCATAATTTTCCCAGATATGATTTCCCCTATTTTCATCACAAATGAAAATAATTTATCTGCAGTCATTAAGGCACAAGAAAAAGAGCAGGCAATAGTTGCCCTACTAAAAAAAGAGGAAACGCAGGATTCTAACGCATTTATTGAAACGGGAATTGAAATCGCGGTGGGGAGTTTGTTGGAGCTGCCGGATGGTTCTCATTCTGCATTAGTTCAAGGAAGAAGGAGGCTGAAGATTCTGAGCACTTTTGAAGATAATGGGATAATCTTCACGGAAGCAGAAGCAATTATTGGAACTAAAAAGAAATTAAATAATCAAGAACGCGCATTGATTAATACAACAAAAACTCTTTTTGAAAGTGTTGTTCAACTTGATCGTTCTATTCCGGACGAAGCAAATATGCACATAAATTCAATTAAAATGCCAGGGTTGTTGGCAGATATGATTTGTACTGCAATCTCTTTGCCGTATTTAAAACGGGCTGAAATCCTTGAAATGTACGATGAAATTAAGAGATTGATGTTTGTACATAAATTATTGAAAAACGAATTGGACATTTTGAATATCGAAGAAGAAATACGTTTCAATGTCCAGAAGGAAGTGGACCAAAGCCAAAGAGATTTTTACCTTAGAGAGCAAGTTAAAGCTATCAATATCGAATTGGGCGAGGGCGATATATGGGAAGAAGAAATTAAAAGGTATGAGAAAAGAATTGAAGGCGAGAATCTACCTGAAGAAGTAAGGGAAATAGTAAAAGATCAGATTAAGCGATTGATGTTAGGACCCTCTCTATCACCTGAATCAAGTATTTGCAGGAATTATATTGAATGGCTTCTAACTTTACCCTGGAAAGAGAAAACAACTGATAATCTGAATATTCAACACGTCAGAGGGGTTTTAGAAAAAAACCATTGCGGGCTTGAAAAGCCGAAAGAAAGAATATTAGAGTTTATCGCTGTTGAAAAATTGCGATCAGAATATACCAAACAACCAATCATGTGTTTTGTTGGTCCTCCTGGTACAGGAAAAACTTCGTTTGGTTTATCTATTGCCGAAGCGCTTGGGCGCGTGTTTGTTCGAATTTCCCTGGGCGGTATAAGAGATGAGGCTGAAATACGAGGGCATAGAAGAACATACATTGGCGCATTACCGGGGAGAATTATCCAGGCAATGAAGCGGGCAAAAACGGTCAACCCCATATTTATGTTAGATGAGATTGACAAAATAGGCAAAGATTATCGCGGCGACCCCGCAGCCGCTTTATTGGAAATCCTGGATTCAGAACAAAATAAAGCTTTTTCTGATCATTACCTTGAAGTTCCTTATGATTTATCAAATGTATTTTTTATTACTACTGCAAATACGACAGACAATATTCCTCCAGCGCTCTTAGATAGAATGGAAATCGTCGAATTTTCCGGATATGTTATGGAAGAAAAAGTTGAAATTTCACTGAAACATCTTGTTCCTAAACAAATATTAGAAAACAGCTTATCTGAAAAGGATATTGAATTTGATCCTGAAACAATTGAGAATATCATACAGAATTACACATATGAATCTGGAGTTAGAAATTTAGAACGCCAGATCGGCAAATTATGCCGAAAAGTTTCTAAACAAAAGATTGAAAATATTGAAAACATTTCAAAAACCCTGACGCATGATGCGGTAGAAAAATTCTTAGGTCCACCCCAATATTTTCCATTCAGGGCGGAGAATGTTGATGAAATTGGGGTTGCCACTGCAGTAGCATGGACTGAAAATGGCGGTGAAATCATGCCTGTTGAAGTATCAGTTGTAGAAGGGAAGGGAAACCTTAACGTAACTGGACAAATTGGCGACGTCATGCAAGAATCTGCGCAGGCGGCATTAACTTTCATTAAATCAAGAGCGATAAATTTTGATATTAAAGTTGAAACTTTTGAAAAATTAGATATTCATATTCATGTTCCAGAGGGGGCTGTTCAGAAAGAGGGCCCAAGTAGTGGGATCACATTGTGTTTGGCAATGATCTCTGCACTCACTAAACGAAAAACTTTCCATGATATTGGCCTTACAGGTGAAATTACTTTGCGGGGAAGGATTCTCCCTGTAGGCGGCTTGCGTGAAAAAATCCTGGCTGCACATAGATCTGGATTGAAGAAAATTATTATTCCCAAGAAGAACAGCAAAGATTTAGTTAAAATAAACGAGAAAATAAAAAAGGAACTTGAGGTGATACTGGTAGATCACATGGATGAGGTTATTAAGATTGCGTTACAGGGTTAATGGGCAAATCATCAGCATTTTGTTCAGGTAAAACCTCTTTCGTTATTTGATTATCTTGTAATGTCATCATTCCGTTCCTCACCTGAGTAAGGATTTTTGATAATTCAATTTCTAAGTGATCTAATGAGTCAATTGCATATTGATCAGCTTCTTTTTTTATTAATTCAGTCTCAGCACTTGCTCTCTTGATAATATCTTCTGCAATAATTTTTGCTTCTTGAACGATGGCATCTTTTGATACCAATTTTTCACTTTGTTCCCTGGCCAAGGATATGGTTCTGTTTGCTTCTTCATGGGATTGGGCAATGATTCGATCTTTTTGATTATTAATAGATTGAGCTTTTTTTATCTCATCTGGGATTGCTAGCCGCATCTGATCTATTAAATCAAGCATTTTCTCCTCATCGATGACAACCTTTTTTGTCAAAGGGAGTGAACTGCTTCCATTAAAAAGTTCTTCAAGGCGATCTACTAAATGTAATATGTCCATATTTGATCCCTTTTTACTATTTTACATGTATTTTTTGTTTAATCTCTAAGTGATGTATGCTGATCCATCTTTTTTGTTTCATCAAACGATCTCATACTTTCCACCAATTTTTTTTCAACGTGCGGAGGAACCATTGTAGAAACGTTTCCGCCTAACGCCGCGATTTCTCTGACAGTTGTAGAGGATAAGAATGTGTGCGTTTCGCTTGTGATCAACGCAATATTTTCAATTTCTTTATCTAATCGCTTATTGGCGAGTGCCATACGGAACTCATGTTCAAAGTCGGAAAAAACTCTTAAACCGCGAACGATGACCTTGGCTCCTTGTGACTTACAGAATTCAACAGTAAGGTGGTTGTAACCCATCACACGAATATTATTTTCCTCTTGGAAGCATTGAGCAACTAAATCTAACCGGATTTCCGGGGAAAAGAGGAGATTCTTTAACGGCCGATCGTAAACAGCGACAATTAACTCGTCAAATAATTTAGAGGCCCGTATCGCTATATCGATATGGCCGTAATGAATTGGGTCAAATGTCCCAGGAAAAATAGCTTTTACCATAACAAACTTCCCTTACTATATTTTATACGTTATTTCTTATATTTCTGGCCAATAGATATTCAATTCTTCACGTAATAACTGATGCCCAGTTTGTTTAAGTGAAGGGTCAAGGTTAATTATATACTGCGCTTGCCTTCTGCTGGCCTCAATAAGTTTTATGTCAAATATATTTGCAAATTTAAAACCTGCGTATCCAGATTGCCGTGTGCCAAGAAATTCTCCTGGTCCGCGAAAATTCAAATCTATCTCTGCTAATTTAAACCCATCATTTATTCTTGTCATTGCAATTAGACGCTCATTTTCTATTGCATCGTCATTTGCAGGGATAAGAATACATAAAGAGTCCTCCTTATTCCTCCCAACCCGCCCCCTAATCTGATGGAGTTGTGCAAGTCCAAAATGATTGGCGCTTTCGATCAGCACAATTGTGGCACCTGGTATATCTACACCGACCTCAATCACCGTGGTTGATATAAGCACATTGTATTCATGACTCCTGAAATTTTCCATGATCCGGTCTTTTTCTGGTTGCTTTAATCTTCCATGCATCAAACCTATCTTAAAATCAGGGAAAATATCTTTTTGAATTCGCTGATATTCTTTCACGGCAGACTTGTACATATCATCTTCATCCCCGGAATCAATCATAGGATAAACAATAAAAGCTTGAAAGCCTTTTCTAACCTGTTCTTCTATCAATTCATAGGCCTTTTTTCTTTTAGCTTGATCGAACAGCAAAGTTTTTACAGGTTTTCTACCGGGGGGCATTTCATCAATGGTTGTTACATCAAGGTCACCATAAACTGTGAGCGCTAATGACCGCGGGATCGGTGTGGCAGTCATTACAAGCAGGTGTAAATTGTCACCTTTCGATCTTAGCGCCTTTCGCTGGTTTACACCAAATCTATGTTGTTCATCTATCACTGCGAGCTGCAGATCATGGAATTCAACTGGATCTTCAAGTAATGCGTGGGTACCGATCACACATTTCATTTTGCCGCTTTTTAATTCTCGCAGGATTCTCTCCTTTTCTTTTTGAGGAGTTTGGCCAATTAATAATGCGATTTCACCTTTTGATATAGAACCAGAATTTATCAGCAGCTCTGATATTGTATTAAAATGCTGTTCAACGAGAATGCTTGTAGGTGCCAGAATGGCAGCTTGTGATCCACTGCCAATAACGGTTTCTATGGCAAATTTAGCTACTACAGTTTTCCCTGAACCCACATCCCCTTGAAGCAGACGATTCATTGGTTTTCCTGCAACAAGATCGTTTTCAATGTCTTCGATCGCTTTCAACTGGGCGGAGGTTAACACATAGGGGAGTAATTTTTTGCGATTGTTTATCAACTCTTTGGGAAGAGAAAATTTTCTTGCCTGATTTGCCTGCCATTTCGCTTTTTGAAGAAGCACGCCTAACTGCAAAAAAAATATCTCTTCAAATGCAAATCTATTTTGTGATGATTTTAAATTAGTGCCGGATTCTGGAAAATGTATTTGAGAAATCGCTTCAGAAATTATGGGCAGCTTTTCATTTTCGATAATGCGGTCAGGAAAAAACTCCTTTAATTTCCCCGACCAAAAATCCAGGTTTTTCTTAATGATCTTTCTTATTTGGCGCTGAGTGATACCAGAAGTCGCAGGATAAATAGGAACAATTCTGTTTGTGTGAATTTGTTCTTGATCCAGAGGCTCCCATTCGGGATTGTTCATCACGTAACGTCCCAAATACATATCGACCTTTCCAGATACGACAATAGACGTTCCATCTTTCAATTGGGACGAAATGTAAGGTTGATTAAAAAAAGTTAATCTCAAAGATCCGGTACTATCCGTTAATAAAGTCTCCGAGATTTTCAGATTCCCTCTTTTTGACTTTCGCGTATGAATTTTACCTGTGATTATTCCCGCAACTGTTAATTCTTCACCAAACTCAATATTATTTATCGTTTTTAATTTACTGAAATCTTGATACCGGCGAGGATAATGGCGCAGTAAATCATATATATTCTTAATGCCTAATTTTTCAAAGTGCTTATAGTTTTTATTCCCTATTCCTTTGATCGAGCGTATATCTGCGTAAATCGCGGGATCCTGCATCCTGGGGGAACCAGCAGAACCAATATTGGAAATTTTTGAAACCGATAATAAATCCTGAAGTTTTTTATTAATATCAGTTTTTGGCTTATCTGAGAGCCAATTTATTATGATGTCGATAGATTTTTCACGATCTTTGGTTGAGAGAAGCGCGTATGATTCAAAATAGTTGAGTATTGGGGCAAGAATATCACTGTGAATATTATTTTGCTCCCCATGCTTTTTAATAAAAACAAGAAAGTTCCCTAATCCTCCGGCGACTGCCGAATTTTGAAAGCCCTTCTCTTTTTCTAAAGATAGAACTTGTTTAATCTTGTTATAGAAATCAAGCATAGTGGATATTGTACTTGAATCATTTAACCAGATGGGAGTTTCAACATGCGCGTGTGGAATAAATTAAATAGCTATTCAATTGAGAGAATAAATTGATAATGTGGTTGTCCGCCGGAGTGAATTTCTATTTCATGATCAGGATATTCACTCGCTATCTGTTGGGCAAACTTGTCAACCATTTCACTTTTTACATTTTTTCCATAGAAAATTGTGATGTGTTCTCTTTCTTCCGTATTAGCAATTTTTAGAAGTTCTGAGCATGATTTATAGATCGATCGTGAAGAATGTACCAATTTACCATTTAATAAGGAAATCACTTCCCCCTTTTTAACATTTACACTATTGATCTTAATTGACCGCGTTGCAGTTGTAATTTCACCCGTCTCAACCTCAGTTAAAGCTTCTTTCATCTCGTCCACAATATCGTCAAAATCAGCATTAGGATCCAATCTAAAGCAGGAAACCAGGCCTTGGGGGATACTCGTCGAAGGAATTACGGCAACGTTTTTCTTGGAGAGTTTTTTTGCTGCCTCAGATGCCATAATAATATTCTTGTTATTGGGTAGGATTATGATCTTGTCTGTTGGCAGGTCCTTAAATGCTTCATATATATCATTGGTGCTGGGATTCATGGATTGTCCACCACTGATTACTTTCGCAACACCCAGGCTTTGGAAAATTTTTGATATTCCGTTTCCTGGAGAGATCGTAATTACCGCTATCTGATCTTTCTCAATCTCATTCGAAAAATCATTATCTTTTTCAGCCTGCCCCATTTGTTCAAGAAGGTTCTCAATATATACTTTCTTAACTATTCCGAAATCCCCGACCATTTCAATTGGTTCATACTTCTTCTCAGTTGCCACATGGATGTGCATCCTGTAAATATCATCCCCTTCACCAACCTGGATGGATGTTCCAATGTCTGACAAACGGTCATAGAATTCCTTTAATTCGAAATCATTATTCGGGCTGAAATCAACCACAACTTCGAAATCCTGGCCGGGTTCAATTTCATCATGCATCTCATTATTGCTGATCTGATCTAAACTGATCACCGTGTTTTCTGGGACAACTTCGCCGATATCTACTGACTGATCAGTTGCACACCGGTACATGCCCTCTAAAATTGTTAATAATCCTTTTCCGCCTGAGTCCACCACACCAGCCTGCTTGAGGATCGGAAGTAAATTGGGCGTATTTTTCACTGATCGCTCAGCAGCGGCTACGATACCCTCAAGGATATCCAAAAGGTTGTCATTGTTCTCAGTTAGTTCTTCTGAAGCAGAGGCAATATCTTTAGACACGGTTAAAATAGTGCCTTCCACCGGTTTAACTACCCCTTTATAGGCAGTATTTCGGCTTTCAGCAAAGGCCTGATTCAGAAGGGAAGCGTTCATTTCTTGATTGTCATCCAATATACGAGAGAAACCACGTATGAGCTGGGATAAAATGACACCAGAATTACCCCTGGCGCCCATTAAAGCACCCTGGGCAATTTGTTGGATGACTTTTCCTATATTCTCTTCATCAGAATTAGCAATTTCCTGATAGGCGGACTGCATTGTGAGAACCATATTTGTGCCTGTATCGCCATCGGGGACGGGAAACACGTTCAGCGAATTGATCACGGCCTGGTGGCATTTGAGCCAGGATACAGAAGCTTTAAATAATTTTTTAAGATCCTTCCCATTAATTGTGGTTATGTTCGCGTGCTCAATTTGATCGGCAGAATCTTTTCTCTGCGATGTTTTTGCCATTAATAATTACCTCAAAAATAAAAATAAATTATAAAATAATATATAAATAATTAATCCGTGTCGCTGACTCTCAGTCCTCTCACGTGAACATTGACTTCACTCACGGGTATGCTAATAAGTTTTTCCACATTAAATTTAATATTGTTAGCTGCGCTTTTTGCAACTGAGGAAATCCTGGTTCCATATTCAACGATAACGTATAAATCAATAACTAAAACATCGTTCTCGTAATTTATAACCACGCCTGATTGCTGATCTTTGGAAAAGAAACGAGAAATACCCCTGGTAAAGTTCTCATTTGCTAAACCAACAACACCGTAGGATGCTAATGCGGATTGATATGCTATTGTTGCAATAGCACGATAACTAATAGAAATATTTCCGTGTTTAATTATTTTCTTGACCATATTTTCACTACCTTTATTAATAAACAGCTTTGCTTGTTATTAGTTACGTGTTATGGTAAACTAATTTCTTGTTCTTATCAAGGTAAATAGTGTAGTTGGAAAGGATTTTCAAATGGCAAAGTGTGAGAAATGTGGAAAAACAACTACATTTGGGCATAATCGAAGTTTCTCAATGCGAGCGACTAATAGAAAATTTAAAGCAAATCTTCAAAAAGTCTCTGTTTATGAAAATGGGAAAAAAGTAAGCAAAGTTCTCTGCGCCAAATGTATTAAAAGTCTTTCCAAGATCAGGTAAAGCAAATTACAGAAAGAAAACGGTGCCCAGCATCGTTTTTTTATTTAAGCATTATTAAGCGACTTCACGGCCTCTTGAATGCCCTCGGGATGCTTGAAAATATAAGAACCGGCAACGATGATGTTAGCGCCAGCCTTTTTTACGTCTTTGGCGGTCTCTTTATTTAATCCGCCGTCAACTTCGATCAATATTGGTAAGTTCCTTTTTTTCAGTTCATCGGATAAAATTTTGATTTTTATAAGCGTTTCAGGCAAAAATACTTGACCACCAAACCCGGGATTCACAGACATCACCAGCACATAATCAACCATGTGCAGGACAGGAAATACTGATTCAATCGGGGTTCCCGGATTCACAACGATACCAGCGTGTTTGCCGTTTGAAGAAATATTTTGAAGGGTACGGTGCACATTGGGATTGTTTTCTATGTGGACACTAATATAATCTGCGCCGGAATCTGAAAAAACCTGAATGTATTTATCGGGATCGCTGATCATCAAATGCACATCCAGCGGGAGGTCAGTTATTTTATTGCACATCGATACAACGTGCGGCCCGAATGAAATGTTGGGTACAAAATGGCCGTCCATGATGTCGAGGTGGATCCAATCAACTCCTGCTTCTTCAGCTTTTTTAATTTCACTTTCTAAATTACCAAAATCAGAATTTAATATTGATGCGGAAATAATGGGTTTCATAGATTTCACCTGTTCATTGAATAATAAATAAATAGCCAAAATGGAATTAAACCACCAACCATAATTAATGCGAGAAAACCAAGTATCACGGTCGGCCAATCCAATTTTGCCATTTTTAGAGTTGGAGATATTTCACTTGGTTCTGTCTGATGGCCTGATTGGAGTATTTCTTCTGGTCGAATAGGGCTAATTATATTAATATTGCCCGATATTGTATTTAGTTCTTTAAATATTTCACTGCCGTTTGCATAGCGTTTGTTTGGATCTTTCTCAAGTGCTTTAGTAATTATTCTCTCCAAATAATCGGGTATTGCGGGATTAATTGCCCGGGGAGGAATTAGTTTTTCGCTTTGATGTTTTCCAATCAAAACAAACACATCATCATCTGTAAACGGCAGTTTCCCCGTAAATACTTCGTATAAAATGACACCCAGCGAATAGACATCTGAAGCTGGTGAAGGGGGGCTGCCGCTGCCCTGCTCAGGCGAGATGTAGAATGGTGACCCCCATACTTCACTGTGTTTTTCTGATCTGGAGATTGTTTCTAAGGCGCGTGATATGCCAAAATCAGAAATTTTTAAAGAACCTTTATCAGAAACAAGCATATTTTGAGGTTTAATATCACAGTGGACAATGCCATGCTGGTGGGCATAGGCCAATCCGCTGCTTGCCTGCTTTAATAAATTATATCTGCTGATCTTTGAGGAGAATTTATCGTTAGCTATCCAATTTTTTAAATCGCTTCCTTCAACGAGTTCCATGACGATAAACAGGCGTTTGCTGTCTAAACCAAAATCGTAGGTTGTAACAATATTTGAGTGAGAAAGTTTGGCAGAAGCTTTTGCTTCAGCCCTGAATCTATTTCGAAAAACCTGGTCTTCAGAGAGATTTCTTTTAAGAACTTTTAAGGCTACATCACGTTCTAATATCAAATCTTTAGCTCTATACACAACAGACATACCGCCATTTGCGATTGTGTTGAGAATTTGATATCGTTTATCGATAATTGGGAACGCGGATGTCATTTCATCCATAAATTAGATTATAACATTGCGATTTATTGAATATAATCAGTATTATGAAATTATCGAGACCGGTATTAATCGCGGCAATTATTATCAGTCTTATTTTTACCTTGTTGTTTATATTTTTCCAAATAATATTGTCCCGATCAGTAATTATCCTCAACGACACCAATACAATTTTGATAACACCACATTCAGGAGACCTGGATTCCACCAAAAAAAGCGCTGAATTGCTTCAAGCATCTCCAACGCCAAACCTGCCGGGTGTTTTTTCAACAGGGATGGTGGTGCATATCTTTCAGACAGGAGGGGATGGATTAAAGATCAGATCTTTCGCGGGGTTCGAAGGAATTCCAGTCTACCTGGGATCTGAAGGGGAGGAATTTGAAATTATCGCAGGCCCTGAAATAATCGACAGTAAAATATGGTGGAAGATTGTGTCACTCAGCGACCCCAAAAAATCCGGATGGGCCGTTCAGGAATATTTAACGCAGCAATAAATACACAAAATCCTACAACTCATCATGTTTTCCCAAATCAGGAAAATGGGAAAATAACCCTCAAATTGTGATTTCAGCCAAACACCTATATTACTTTTTTAATGACCTCATCGATCGTATCCACACCGATAAAATCAATTGCGTCTCTAATCTCAGCAGGCAAATCATCCAGGTCCCCGATATTATCATTTGGAAGAAATACGTTTTTTAAACCCGCCCGATGAGCTGCCAGCATTTTTTCCTTGATTCCTCCGACGGGCAGGATCTTCCCCCTCAATGATATTTCACCAGTCATGCCAATTTCAGGGTGGATGGGTTTATCAGATAGAAGGGATGCGAGCGCAGAAACAATTGTGATCCCGGCGGACGGGCCATCTTTTGGCTGAGCGCCGGCAGGTATATGCATGTGAATGTCGACATCTTTAAATCTCTCCACAGGAATATTGAAATCGTTCGCATGGGATTTTAGATAAGAAAGCGCGGCTTGCGCGGATTCCTTCATCACATCCCCAACAGAACCCGTGATCTTAAATAAGTTACTGCCTGGCATTGATGTCGCTTCAATAAAGAGTATCTGCCCGCCAACAGGTGTCCACGCTAAACCGGTGGCGACACCCGGGACAGACGTTCTCTTTACAATTTCTTCAAATGGTTTAAATTTAGGGCGGCCAAGCAGTTCGGTGACATACTTTTTGGAAATAACACGAATCCGTTTTTTTGATTTTTCACGGAGCGTGACCACTTTTCGGCAAATAGCGCCAATATTTCTTTCCAAATTCCGGACTCCGGATTCGCGCGTGAACGACCGAATTACTTCCGTGATCGCTTCATCTTTAAACTTGAGCTCTTTCTCTCTTAACCCATTTTCTTTCAATTGCCTGGGAACCAGAAAACCCTGGGCAATATGTACTTTTTCACTTTCTGTGTACCCTGAAATTTCAATAACCTCCATCCTGTCAAGAAGGGGGGTCGGTATTGAATCAAGCTGGTTTGCTGTAGTGATGAACATGATCTGTGAAAGATCATAGGCCACTTCAAGATAATTGTCCCTGAATTCAGAATTTTGCTCTGGGTCCAGCACTTCCAATAAAGCGGAGGACGGATCCCCACGATAATCATTGCCCAGCTTATCGATCTCATCAAGCATGAAAACGGGATTATTTGAATCTACCCGCCTTAGCGATTGGAGTATGCGGCCAGGCATAGCGCCAATATATGTGCGCCGGTGTCCTCTGACCTCCGCCTCATCTCTGATCCCGCCTAAAGATGTCCGTATGAATTTGCGATTTAACGCTTTCGCGATAGACTGCCCTAAAGATGTTTTTCCAACCCCGGGAGGACCAACGAAGCACAGGATCACACCTTCCCTGACTTTGCGAATATCATCTGCGGATTCCGTAAATTCTCCCGCTCGTTCCAACTTTAATTTACGAACCGCTAAAAATTCAATGATCCTGTCTTTTACTTCATCCAGGCCATAATGGTCTCTGTCGAGCACCTGGCGGGCATTAGTGATGTCCAAATTGTCTTTCGAGTTTGATGCCCAGGGCAGCGAAACCAGCCAGTCTAAATAGGTGCGAATAACCCCATATTCCGCCGCAGCAGTGGGCAACCCCCGCAGCCGATCCAATTCTCTTTTCGCCTGTTTAAGAGGTTCTGGAGGCATGCCCGATTTTTTGATGCGGTCTATGAATTCCTTTATTTCAACAGACTGGGCGTCTTCTTCCCCAAGCTCTTTTTGAATTGCTTTTAATTGCTCTCTGAGAAAATAATCCCGCTGGACTTTGTCAATTTCTTCGCGCGCCTCATTTTGTATTTTCTTGCCAAGATCTAAAACTTCTGTTTCTTTTGCTAATAAGGCAACCATGAGGTGCAGCTTGTCAATAACTGAGTCAAGCTCCAGTAAATTCTGCGCGGTTTCAATGTCCATTTTCTGGAGATTGGCAATGTTATAAACAGTTTGCAGGGGGTCGCTTAATCCATTGACGGTGGCAACCAATTCTCTTGGGATCGAAGGGATTAACTCGGAAATATGAATAAATTGGTCTCTTACGTTGCGGGTTAATGCCTCAACTTCTAGCCCGGTCTCTTCCTTTTCTTTTTGAATGAGGACTTCCGCGGTGATATATGGTTCTTCACTGATGAATTTTTTTATCTTGAAGCGCGAGACTCCCTGGACCAATAAGCGGATCGTCCCGTCTGGAGCGCGAAATAATCTGTGAATAATGGCCGCGGTACCATATTGGTACAGATCAGAAGAATTTGGCCTTTCAAGATCGGGCTTTCGCGAGGTGACCAGGCCGATCCATCTATGGCCTGTGGCAACTTCATCCACTAGTTTAATTGATCGGGGCTGCCCAATTGTTAGGGGAACGGCTGTCTGCGGAAAAACAACCAGTCCGCGCAGGGGCAGGATGGGTAAGATCTTCGGAATTTCAGTATCTTTCGTGGGTGGATTGCCGGAAGATCCGTCTTCTTCGGAAAGTGTATCCAGCCTGTCGGATTCCTCAAGTTCAAAATCGATCACCATCTGGGCAAACTCCTGTTCTCCCATGATCATCCACTGCATTATTTCTTGTATGTCAATATTCCACTTTTTTGCCGGCATATATTTTCCCTTATTCTTCGGCTATTTCCACATGAATTGGTTTTATTTTGGGCAGAGTGATGGTGAGAAACCCATTTTCGTAAAAAGCCTGGATAGATTCTGTCGTAATATCGCCTGGAATTTTAATCGAGTTTGAGAAGTCACCAAATGGGATCTCCATTCTATGATAGGAACCTTCTTTTTCTTCTCCAGCACGATTTCCACTAATTGATAAAACATCTTTGTAATAATTAATTGAAAAATCCTCACCTTCCATGCCGCCAATTTCCAATGTGACAATGAATTCCTTTTTTGTCTCAAATAGATCTGCGGCGGGATGCCATACATGATAGCGCTGCTTCACATTAAAGTCTTTAATTTGCTTGATCACAAAAACTTGTTTTTTATAAACTTGATCCATATTTTGCCTCACAACACTAAATAAAGTGATTCACACTCATTTTAACGCAAAATTATATATGTTTTATTAAAGACAAACTGGAAAAATGCGCTGATGAGGGCCTGAGCGGAAAGATTTGATGCTTGAAAGAAAAGGCGCCCTCGGCGGGACTCGAACCCACAACCACCGGATTAGAAGTCCGATGCGCTATCCAATTGCGCTACGAGGGCATGACCCGACAGAATAGTTTTTGTGATGTTTTTCCTATACTTGCGGGCGTCAATATAAAAACATGTTGTTAATCTTCTAAATTGCGCTGGTTATTATACTATCTCAGGAATGGTTTGGTGCTCGAATTAACCAATGATTTGGGAATCTGGGATTATTTGGTGTAGAGGTATGGTGCTTTACCCTCTATTACTTTAATTGGCAGGAGTATTCACACCTTCCCGCAGGGTTGTGCCTAAAATAACCACTGAAACCTCTGAGTTCTTAAGAACAATACTGAAGCCACACAGAACTTCATCCCCGGTAGTGATGCCGAGGGGAACAATGCAGCCGGCCCGATTTATTTCCTCTCTATCAACAAATTCTCCCATGAGCGCCTGAGGGTACAGCTCATCCCGAATCTCGATCAAGTCTTTGTTCTCTCGCAACGTGTATAGTTCATCATACGGCGGTATTAACTCAATAAGCATTTCGCTGCTGATCATGAATAGCATATCAAAAGATTGGTCTGCCAGATAAATGATCCCATCATTCACCGCCACAGGCCTTAAGTGATTAACTATATCTCCCACCAGCAGCTTATACCCTGACATATCCAAAGTTCTGGTTGGTTTCGGCATAATTGTATCGATTAGGGTTTCTGACTGAGGCGCAGGGATGGAAGTGGATGTCGGGGTTGAAAGAACTGCCTGTGCCGGTTGGCAGGCGGTCTGAGTGTAAAGAACCAATAAAAGCAGCAATAATTTCTTCATTGTGTTTTCACCAATCCAGCATTATTATACATATTATTCAAAGAGAAGCGATTCGGGTAAATGTCTTTCAAATCAGCAGATTTATGAAGATTAAGAAAATAGGCGGCGTAACACCGCCTATTACGTAGGAATTTTGTAATTAACCTAATTACAATCCCATTGTATGCAGGGTGGAGGAAATAATAAAAAATTCCATGCTATGCACACGCATACTTGTCCAGGGGCCGCTTCAGGAGCAGTACCTTGTGTAATGCACATCCCGGGAACAATGGCGCCCATTTGCTCAAATCCATGCGGCAGGCGGCAGGTGTTATCCAGGTTATAGAGCGCGTTCAAGGGGTAATTATCATCGGTGTTGATGGGTGAGCCGGCTTCGCCTGGGCCCATCGTGTCGTTGTGGTCAAGCAGGGTTTTGTTCCTCAGGCCGTTATCGGCCCAGGCGCCCCATAGGAATTCTGTAGGGTTGTCAAGCAGATCACCGCTGACAGCGATCTGGATCGCTACCGAATCATCCGGTGAAATGCGGGCAAAGGCAGACTTGTCACCTTCCAGTTCCACGGTTGTGTCATACCCATCGCCTTCATGTCCCGCGTCTGCGACGATCGGCTGCAGTCCACCCACATCGCGGTCACTATCTGTGAACACGGTCACATTTTCCACAGACCAGTCCTCCCCTGGGTCTTCAACCCACACGATCAGGTCGCCCCGGCCGGTCTTGGTGCGGTCGAATTCGATTCCGTACATGCCATTCAAGCCCCATTCAATCGGGTTCATCCCATACAGGGTGATTGTGAAATAGAAGAAATTATCGTCGTGGGCAAAATCGACGGTATAGATATCCAAATCTGGTTGATAGATCATTTCCTGAGATGTGAAGGGCCTTTCATACATGCTGTCTAGGAATCTGTCACCAGAGACAGCGCGATTTTCGGATGCGCGAATGCTTGAATCAAAATCCTTCAATGTGCGCTCCGGTTGCGGCGGTTCGCCGGGCATCAGCAGGGGAATCTTGGTCGGCACTTCCACAGCAGCCGCAGCCGCTTCTGCCTGCGCTGTGTTCTCCGCATAGATTGCCTGCAGGGTCAGCTCAATTTCTGCGTCGCTTGCACTGCTGTCACTAGGTGAACTGCAGGCAGCTGCTTGAATGATCCAGACCCCCACAAGAAGCAAAAGTAACAATTTCTTTGATTTAGACATCGTATCCTCCTGTATCTAACATTGATTGATTTTTTACATATAAGGTTTCGACTTAGTCACAATCCCATTGTGCACAAACCTTTATTTTGCCGAAGTAATACCAATACACACAAACGCATGTTTCCTCAGGTGCTGGAGCTTGCGTGATGCACATGCCGGGAACAATGGCGCCCATCTGCTCAAAGCCATACGGCAGGCGGCAGGTGTTGTCAAGGTTATAGAGCGCGTTCAAGGGATAATTATCGTCCGTATTGATGGGCGAGCCGGCTTCGCCGGGACCCATCGCATCGTTGTAATCAAACATGCCCTCGTTCTTAAGGCCGTTGTCCGCCCATGCGCCCCACAGGAACTCTGACGGGTTGTCGAGCAGATCACGGCTGACTGCAATTTGAATAGATTCCGGTTCATCCGGCGAAATGCGTGCAAAGGCAGTTTTATCGCCTTCCATAGCAACTTTTATGTCATAGCCGCTGCCCTTAAAACCTTCGTCAGCGACGATTGGCTGCGGTCCGCCAACATCACCGTTTTTATCGGCGAAAACAGATACATTTTCAACAGACCAGTCCTCCTGCGGGTTTTCAACCCACACGATCAGATCTCCCCGCCCGGT
>Ga0255393_10036_pt1 | contig 20598 bp, 20 predicted proteins | sample ANMaggSeSYBR01C8_FD_182122 | JGI IMG/M metagenome (GOLD analysis project Ga0255393, IMG submission 182122) | Sediment cell enrichment communities from methane seep in Santa Monica Basin, California, United Staets - ANME aggregate JGI... | ecosystem: Environmental > Aquatic > Marine > Cold seeps >... | reverse complement strand
TGAAGTATGTACCAGTCCATTGTGAAACCGTGTTTTCTCCCGGTGAATCATTTGATATTTCGAGCGAGTTGACGATCAGGTGTCCTTTTCCATAATCTATATTCAGTGTCAAGGTGGAAGCTCCGCTCAAGCTAAATTCTTCCATGATGAATTGTTGTATATAATCTGATCTGTTTTGGGCAAAATCCCGCATAACTTCAATTTCAGCATACCATCCTTCGATCAGGCCATCTTTATTTGATCCCCATCTGGCAAAAAACTCTTCCATTTCCGGCGCCAGCAATGCCTGTTTTTCATCAATAAACCCAATTGTTCTCAGAGGGGTAAACGTGGAGTTCATGTGATCGGCAAATTGATTGATGAAGTAAACCTGATAGGTTTCGTTCTCCAATAATGACCTGAACAGCTCTCCGCTCCATCCTTCCATTTGCGCATGCTGCAATGTGTTGTGTTTGTAGCCTTCGCCATGCCCCTGCAGGCCAAAACTGAAATCCATATCAAAGATCATCCAGCGCCAACGGCCATCATGGCCATAATTGGCGGTTTGGTCATTAACATTCAATGATTTTCGCCAAAGGTAGATATTATTATTTGGCCAGTCTGTATTTCCCATGAAGATGTTTGCAATTAAATAATTTGTGTAATTCTCAATATCTATTTGTGTTTGCACGTATTCATAATTAGCTGCCTTTGATAAATTATTTTTCCTCAGGAAATTCGATAATTCAATATATCGTTGAACTTCTGTATCATTTCCTCGAAATAATTCACCATTTTGCCGTAAGATGGATGCTTCACTTTCATCCAACCCATAGTTATTTTGAAGATAATATTCATCATAGCGTTCCTGCAATTGGTATATTCCCCAGTACTCTCCATTCAGGAAAACAATTACAGCTTTTTCAGATTGCGCATCCAAATTGGTTTGGTTGAGGATGCTTTGGCTGACGGAATCACGCATCATAGCTATCATCCAGTCTTGACCAGCGTTGCGCAGAAGAAATGTTCCGTATTTCGGTGATAGGGAAAATTCCTGATTACTAAAATCTTCTCCGAAGAATGGATAATTGAACAAGCAGTTAACATCATATTCATAATCGGCATAGATGCGTAATGACTTTTGTGGATTTCTACGTGAACCGCCGCCATGAATTCGAACACCTCCATCTTGTGAGAACACCAATTGATTTTCGATGCTTAACATTTCGATATGTACTGGCCTTTCCCATTCTTTCCCGCGCTGATTGAAATTGGCATATTTTTGTTTCTCGTCTTCGGAGATATCGCTGTCTTTGATCTCTTCATAGACTTTACCCAATACATAAATCCCATCTTCATCATCAAAGAAATATTCAAAATTAGAAACGAGAGAAATTACTGGCAGAGAATAATGTTTTTCAAAGTCAGTCCCAATGAAGTATGTGTGTGTGATTGTAGAGCTGGACGCATTATTATTGTCATTTATTACTTTTGCTCGAACAATAATTGCTTTTTGTACGCTGAAAATTGGCTTGTTCCAATCCGCAGCTATTGATTCGATATCAGAAATAATGTTGGACAAATCACTTTGATCTTCAATAAGAATAGGGCTTGAAAATAAAGCCGATCTTGTTGTAGGTTCGGACCCGTCCAGTGTGTAATGAACAGAAGTGTTTGCATTTGGATTTGACAGCGAGAGCAGAAAGGCGTCATTATAAAAACCTGAAGGGTTCGAGAATTCCGGAGGGTCAAGTTCGGCATAGAATGGCAGGGTTTTAGGTTCCGCAGATGCAATATTTTGCCAATATGGACGTACGCCCACATAGCTGTCATCTTGATTTACTGGAATTGGATTATCGCGTATATCCAATGATGCAGAAATATTAAGTTTAGGATTATCTTGAAGCATCCCCTTGGCCAGCATCCCTTCAAGAAATACAAAATCATCTATTCCGGAATTTCGAATGTTTAATGTTCGCAAATCATCGAATCCGGCCAGAAGGTAAGCTTCTTCTTCAACTGGTACATTTTGTAAAATAAGATGCTTTAACTTATATAGGTTTTGAATATGATTAATAGAAGCTATATTGGCGTTTGAGTGCAGGTTTAAATATTCGAGGTTCACTAAGTGTGAAAGTTGGGAAATATCGGAAAGGTCTGTATTGCGTAAATTCAAGTATTTTAATTGATCCAGACCCGAAAGGAAAACTATCTCATCGTTGATCGGCATGTTTGCGAGGATCAGTGTTTCCAGGTTGGTCAGATTTTGTAACGGTTCGATTGTTTGGATTTTTGAATTGGAATGTAAGTTCAGATATACCAGGTTTGTTAACGAAGATAGGAAATCAACATCTTTGATTCCACAATTTCTTAAGTTTAGGTAATGGATACGTTCCAAATTGCTAAGGTTAATTGGTCTATTTCCGACAGGCACATTTCCCAATATTAATGTGCGCAGGTTTCCCAATGATTCGATTGGTTTAATGGAAGTAATTGTTGTGTTGGAATATATATTTAAGTATTCGAGATTTTCTAAAGAAATAAGAGGACCAATATCTATTATCAGGTTATTCTTGAGGTTTAATTTTTTTAATTTGGCTAAATTGGCTAAATTAGAAATGTCGCGGATCTGATTGTTCTGCAAATCCAACTCAATAAGATTTGAGAGTTGTTCAATCCCATGTAGGTCTGATATTTTCTTGTTTGACAGATCCAGATCTACAATAGATAGCAGTTGCCTTTGATATATATTGCCTTCAGGCCTATTTAACGCTTGTCTAACGCCACTTTCAATTTGTGGATTATCAAATGAAACAGGTTTATTAACCTGCTGGACAATGACCAGCATGATGGTTGTGAGGGCTACGCATGCCGTGAAAAGCGAAAGGCTGCGTATTTGGAATTCTTTACCTTTACCCATGAGTTGAATCAATGCGAGAATAAATACCAGTAGTATTGATACCGTTACAAAAAAATCTGACAGGATTGCTCCGGCTACTAGAATTTTCCGAACCGTGTCAGCTTTTCGCCAATTTAAATTTGGTTCAAAAACATGTGTGACGATTTTAGTTTTTTCACTATAAAGATCAATAGTTGATTCTTCCCCATCCCAATTTACTTTTACAAAACCACCGCCGGGGCTACTCTGAAATTGAATTTCGATGCCGGCCTGCATGAATCGATCTATTCTAAAAGAAACTTCCCGATTATTCTCTACATAAAGTCCGAAATCACTGTCGTTGATACCCCGCCAAACCCCATCATATTCAAACTGCGTGATCGGTATTCTGCGGTTTTCCATCAAAGGGTAGGAAATTGTGCTGACCGAGACAACTTCCACTCGCGCATTATTTGAAAGGGGATTATGGTCGCCAAGGGTTGTTACGACTAAATTGTGTTGTTCGGGAAAGGGAGGCGGCTCATAAAGGGCTAAGAAAAGCAATATGGTAATGAGTAAGCTAATTGTCAGAACGCGAAAAAATGTTTTGCTTGTTATAGACTTGAAAACCGATCTAAAAATGACAAGATAGAATAGAGCAGAAACCGTGATCGACAGCATCAGACAGCCAGTAAAAATAATTATTTTGTCAGGCTTCGACGCGAATAAAAAATTTGTAAATCGTGTTGCGAATGTATATGCCAGACAGGCGGCATTTATGAGAAATTCAAACAGAGAAAATTTCGTTCTTAAACCACGTGTCAATTTCTCAATCATTCGTTAGTAACTCCATGAAGGATTGACAACATCCTTTCGGGCGGTTTCTATTCCTTGGGTATATTTACTGTTCGCGGATATACGCAATCCATGTTGAAAAACCAATTGCCGCAGCCATGGCGGCTGATTTTTCATGCACTTGATCTCCAACACTATTTTTCCGGGGTGGTGATAATGGAAGAAAGGATGCTTTGGAAATAGTATATTGGCGTGTGCACTGCGAACCTTATGGTCGAAAGTTATGCGGATCTGTTCGCTGTTGCGAGCTGAATACCCCTCACGTAAATACTCAACGATTATTTTTGGTCGTTGTGTTTTCAAGTGAATGTATCTTTCAAACTCAGACAGAACGGAATTGTCATTGTCAGGCCAGTGCCAGTTGCCCATAAAATACTGAAAGGCGTGAAGATCTATCCAGGTGCTGTGCTTTTCAACAGTGATACCTTTTCGCGCTTTTAATTCTGCTCGGAGTTTGGTGTTTTCTGATGGTAAAGAGGTGTAAGTTCGAATTCTCAGTTTGACCCTATCGCAATCTCCATTCACCTTCTCAATGAAATTGTCAAACGTGTTGGTGTCGAAATACAGACTGCGAACAAGATATTTGCGAAGCGGCGCAGACAAAGAATACTGGTCTTTCCGCATAAACGGAACGATTGCAGACCTGACCCGGAGATATTGTTGAAAAGTCAGCCTGTATTTATATTCAAATCGCCAGTCAGTATATTGATTTTTCAAAAAGAGGAACAATTTAATAACTCCCCGACCTGAATTAAAGTGGCAGCGATAATTGTGGCGCTAAGAGAGAAACATTATCAACTTCAGGCATTGCTTTGAGATCCTGAATAAGGCTGTCTGCCGTATTGCTCGACTCATCTGAAAACTGCAGTTCGTAAATAACCTCCCAGCCATCTCCCTGCACTTCGTAAGATCGCATACGCGCGTCGGTTGTGTAGCGTTTAATCATCTCTGTTGCTTTGCTTTTGGGATGCGGCATATGGCCGGAAAATGAAAGGATGAAATCTTTGTTTTCGGTATGCCCATAACGAATAAAGTAAAGGATAAAGACAATGATCATAATGAACAGGGATGATAACAGGACAACACTCCAGTTATACGTTCCTGATCCCAATCCAACTGCAATCACCCAAAAAATAAAGATCATGTCACGAGTATCTTTGATGGCGGTCCGGAAACGTACAATGGATAATGAACCGATCAATCCCAATGAAAGAACCAGATCACCGCGCACATAAAGCATAACCAATGTGACAATAGGGGCCATCAGTACAAGGGAGGCCATGAAGGTGTGTTCGTAGTTCATGCCCCGGTGTGTGCCTTTATACAATTGAGAGATCAAAACACCCAACACCGTTGAAAGGCTTAGCGAAATGAAAACATCTATCAAGTCGGGTCCACTGAAAAGCAATTTATTGATTATTTCATTCATCTTCGTTCTCCCTTTCCAAGGAATAACTGATTAATTAAAAAAAATAAATCATCTACAGTATTTTACTGTCATTCTATGAGGATAAAAAATTTGGCAATTATAAGATAAGTCAATTATCCAGGGAAATGGAAGGAGGATAATAAGCTGCCATCCTGCCCTGATTTATTAGTATCCATAGGACCGGATACGATAGTAAATGGCTTGAGGTTGGGATAAGATGGTTATTGAAACTCTGATGTGAAGACCGATTTTAAAGGATACACTATGGCGGCAACGAAGAAGGCGATGCGAAGACGTTATTTGCCTTTATCGCAACTTTTACTCTCCTGTAGATTTGTGTCTGTTTTTATCATAGAGGGAAAACTCATACAAATTTTGAACTTAAACTCAAATTGATTAATCTCGGTGGTGAAAACGCATTGGGTATAGTTGTTGTATTGCTAATCAGCAAATTGAAGCTGAAGGTGTTTGGGTAATGTTTTTATCTCTGCAAATTTCTCAAATGTCAGATCACGCATATCCAGACCCAGGTTCGCTTTCACAGTATCAAAGAGGCGCATATAACTTTGTGAGGAACGATTTTCCCAGATCATGCCGAGTTTCTTTGCGATCAATTGAATGGCCTGTTCAGTAGGACCTTCAACCTCAATAAAATTACCATAAGGCATTTCATCCAGGGAGATTTCAACGTTATTAATCACATAGGATGTGCGGTATTTCTCGTAGATGGTCACAACCTCGTATCCCAATGATTCAAGAATACGCTGGCCGGTTTGTAGGTTGCTGATTTCCACTTCAAATTCGGGGCGTGCGCTAACCATGCTGTTGGTGTCCGCGGGACCTTTATACGTCAGGCGGGCACGTGTGTCCTGGCGCAGGCGCAGGACCTGAAAGCTTGCGGATAACGTACGATCTGATGTGTCAAAACGCAGGTTTACTTCCAATGTGCGCGGTTGTGTACATCTGGCACCCAGAGTGATCAGATCTGCTTCCACCTTCTTAAGCTCGCGAATATAGAATTTTGCTTCTTTCTCAATATGCTCAACCATTTTTACCGGCTTTCGTCAGGTATGAATTTTTACGAAAAAGGAACACATCAAAACTGATTACAAAGAGAGTGATGAGGATCGTAACGGGGAGCAGCAGCCTGAAGGATTCACGAATGCCGACGAAGATGCGATCTACCCACAGCCACAAAATGAGGGTGATGCCGAGGATGCGCAGATAAACCTCTGTAAAACGCAATTTTAAAAAATGAAAGATGAGTGCCAGGCTGTAGCCGATGCCAATCAATCCTCCACTAACAGCGAAGTAGATTGGGCGCGGCCAGACATTCAGGTCGATCAGGTAATACCAGTGGCGCAGCGCCTGCTGAAAACGCATCCATCCGGCTGCCGCGGGTATAACCAAAATCGCAGTCGTCAACAAATAAATTCTACGCGTTTTCCTTGGATTATCTGCTTTCATCGGTGACAATTTCCATCTGGCGTGATTATAGCACTCGTAAAATCTGATTTTCATCACGCATGTACAGGCGAGCTATTCTTGCGGTATGATTTATATCTTGATATATTACGGCGAATGAAATTTCGGAGGTGTAATGCATGCCTGAAAAAAAGGACGAAATAACGCGTAGGACATTTGACCATCTGGTTGAACTGGCTGCGCTGGAGCTTGACAGCGAAGAATCCGAGTATATTCTCAAAGAATTAAACAATCAACTAACAGCCATCCACGAATTAGCTGCGATAGATATCCCGGAAGATGTGAAAGCAGCGTCCCACGGTGTACCTTACACAGATAAGAACAGCCAACTATTAAGAGATGACGATTGGCAGGCCTGCAAGAATCCAGACGCGATTCTTGAGCAAACACCAGAATCACAAGACCGGTATATCATAGTACCGGATATTCCACATACCATATTGGAGTGAGCGATTATGGAATTATGTGACCTTTCCGCATTTGAAATCCGAGAAAAAATCCTTTCCAAAGAAGTATCCGCTGTTGAGGTGCTGGAATCATCCCTCAAACGAATTGAACAGGTTGACGGACGTCCTGGCACAATCGACAGTGGCCCTATCACTGATGAGGATAAAAAGCGCGTGCATTCATTCATCACACTGACGGAAACTGCCGCACGCGAACAAGCGCAGAAAGTTGATAAGCTTGTTGCAGAGGGAAAAGATCCCGGTCCACTTGCAGGTATTCCCACGACGATTAAGGATGTGTTTTGCGTCAAGGATACACCATCCACGATTGGCTCGCGCATCCTGGCGAATTTCAAAGCGCCTTACACAGCCACGCCGGTAGAACGTATGCGGGGGGCAGGTGCGGTGTTGTTGGGTAAAGTAAATCTTGACGAGTTCACTTACGGGTCTTCGACAGAATCTTCTGCGTTTCAGCCTTCCACTCGTAACCCATGGGATACCAGCCGGGTACCCGGTGGTTCATCGGGCGGCAGCGCGGCGTCTGTCGCCGCAGGAGAAGCGCAACTTTCTTTAGGAACTGATACAGCTGGATCTATCCGGCAGCCAGCAGCTTTCTGTGGTGTGGTCGGACTGAAACCAACCTATGGGCGCGTATCGCGATACGGTTTAATCGCGTTTGGCTCTTCACTGGATTGCCCGGGTCCAATCGCGCGAAACGCGAAGGACGCCGCACTGATGTTAAAAGCGATTGCAGGTGTGGATGCAAAAGACGCAACCACAGCGAATTTGCCAGTTGCAGATTATATGGCGATGTTGGAGAAAGACATCAAGGGTAAGCGCATTGGCATGTCATCAGATTATTTTCAGCTCACATTCCCGAACGCAGGAACGGGAGAATATAGTCAGCAGCCAGTACCGGAAGAGATCAAGAATGCGGTCTTGCAAGCGGCTGAGATTTATCGTTTGTTGGGTGCGGAGATAATTGAAAATGTGCCCATGCCAAACACGCGCTACGGCATTCCGGTTTATTTCGTCATCAGCCGCGTGGAAGCTGCTTCCAATCTTCATCGCTTTGATGGTGTTAAATACGGACACAGAACTCCGCAAAAAACGGCAGAGTTAAAAGAGATGTACCGACGCTCCCGCGGCGAGGGGTTTGGAAAGCAACCCAAGATTCGTATCTTGATGGGTATGTATGTAAGTGCTGCGCATTACAGCGAGCAGTACTATCAACGGGCGCTAAAAGTGCGTACGCTTATCCGGCAGGATTTTGAACGCGTTTTTGACCCGGATGGGAAATACAAGCTGGATGCGCTTCTTACCCCAACCACCCCCACCGCTGCGTTTCCGATGGATGCTGTTTTTGGAGATTCTGTACTGATGCAGTACGCAGACCAATTGACAGTACCTGCTAACCATGCCGGTACGCCCGGAGTATCCTTCCCGGGCGGATTTAATGTTGAAGGATTGCCAATCGGTTTACAGCTGCTCGGACCGGATTTCTCAGAGGGTGAACTGCTACAGTTGACGCATGCCTACGAGCAAGCAACCGCGGGTGCTGGCTGGCGAAAGAAAATACCTACTGTTTTGAGGGAGGAATAAGATGGCAGAATACGAAGCAGTCATCGGGTTGGAAACACACATCCAACTGAATACAAAAACCAAGATTTTTTGCGCCTGCAAAGCTGATTCATGGGAGGATCCGCCCAATACGAATATCTGCCCCGTTTGCACTGGACTGCCTGGTGTTTTGCCAGTATTGAATAGGAAAGTTGTTGAAAAAGCGGTTCTGCTGGCAGAAGCGATGGGTGCAGAAGTACAGCCAGTATCTCATTTCGACCGTAAGAATTACTTTTACCCTGATTTGCCAAAGGGATATCAGATATCACAATTTGATATACCTGTTGCTATAGGCGGGTATTTTGACCTGCCTATTCCGGAAACAGCCGATCCACAGGGGAAAGGATATATCCGAAAGGTGCGCATTCATAAATTGCATATCGAGGAAGATGCCGGTAAGACCAAGAACGCGCGTAATAAACGCCAGGTCGACTTTAATCGCTGCGGAGTACCGCTGGTTGAGATGGTAACAGAACCAGATCTGCGCACGGCAGATGAGGCCGCACAGTACCTCGTCCGACTGCGCCAACTCTTGCGCTGGCTGGGAATTTCAGAAGCGGATATGGAAAAAGGTAATTTGCGCTGCGATGGTAATGTGTCCATTCGCCTGAAGGGCAGCAATGTGCTTAATGTGAAGACAGAGATAAAGAACGTAAATTCCATCGATTCTCTTCGTGATGCCATCCGCAAGGAGATTGACCGCCAAATCCGCGAGGTTGAAGCGGGTAACGCCATCCACGCCTGGACGCTGGAATGGGATGATGATAAGGGTGTGCTGAAGAAAATGCGCTCCAAGGAGACAGAAGCGGATTACCGATACTTCCGTGAGCCAGATCTGCTGCCATTGAAGATCAGTGATGAATGGAAATCGGAAATTCTTAAATCATTCCCAGAGCTTCCACTGGACAGACGCCAACGCTTTGTCGATGATTACGGACTGCCAATGTATGACGCGGATATCCTCACTTTGGAACGCGGCTTATCTGAATATTTTGAAGCGACAGCAGCGATGTATAAAGGTGATCCGAAAAAAGTATCTAACTGGTTGATGAATGATGTTTTGCGCATGATCAACGAGCAGAAATTAACACCGATGGAAATGGCGCTCACCCCCACTTTTTTGGTTGAACTTCTCAAACTGGTGGATGTGGGCACGATCAATATCACGACTGGAAAATCCCTCTTACAGGTTGTGCAGGACAGTGGCAAGTCGCCCGCCGGGTTGGTTGAAGAACAGGGCTTGGTACAGGTAAAGGACGATGCGCTTATCCGCGAGATATGCGAAAAGATCATGGAAGAAAACCCGGATGAAGTCGAACTCTACCGTGGTGGTAAAGAGACATTGATCGGATGGTTTGTTGGGCAGGTGATGAGGGCGTCACGCGGGAAAGCGGATGCGAAACTGGCGAGAGAAATCCTGTTTGAATTACTAACATAGATTAGAGAAGACAAAACACCGGGTTCTGTTCCCTGGCGTTTTCTCTATCCTGTTTTTTCCCTTTGGTTAGAATTTACCGTGTACCATCAACAGGAATTTGAATACCATCATGCGACTATCAATTGGGGCGGAAATGACTGGAATTATCATCACTAAGCCAACGATTGTGATTGCCAAACCGATGATAACTACCACCTTGGGCCCGATTAGTTCAATGATTCATGCGAAAATGTCCGAGATGGCTTTGAAAGGTCACAAGATCCAGGGGGCGTGTTTTTTATTTTATTCTCTTATCTTATCTACCGTAAGGGGAATTCTAAAATTGGTTGTTTTTCCGCGCAACCGGATTTTCAGATTTGCGTATATTGATATAGAATAAAGAAAGAGGAGAAAAATCATGTCAGATAGCAATGCAAAAAGGCTTTATCGCTCGACAGATGACCGTATGATATCAGGTGTCTGCTCGGGTTTGGCAGAATACATTGATATTGACCCAACAATTGTGCGTTTACTATTTGTGCTTGGCGCAGTTCCTGGCGGCGCGACCTTTTGGGTCTATCTAGTAATGATGCTGGTTGTACCTGAGGAAAATTAAGCCAGAAGTAAATCGATATTTACATAAATAACCGGTGCTGCGGCGCTGGTTTTTATGTTAATAAGGCGGATTGTGTTTCAGCTACAGCGACAATGTATGCCTTCCAGCCTAATGCACCAACACTGGATACTTGCGGGTAACCGCGCTTCAACTCGTGAATGCTGTAATTGTGCATATTAAGACTGTCCCATACCTGCCGGGCCGCTTCTTCACCATGCAGTTCGATCAGCAAGACAGGCTTTTTATTCGACAGGATCTTCTTCGCGCCTTTCAGTGCGTTTCCCTCACCACCCTCAATATCCATTTTTATTAGATCAGGCAGCTTGTTGCCCCTCGAGAAGGCAAAATCGTCCAACGAAATACCGGGAATGGTGATACTGTTTCCGTACTTTTCATGTCTTCCTGCTGAACCTTCTGCTTTGCCCATCGCACCAGATGTGTGTGTGAGAAATGTAACCTCTCCTTTTTTATCCACAACTGCGGTGTGTGTAACCGTGATTATTTCTAAAAGGTTGTTCATTTTTACATTCTGTGTCAGGCGTTTGATATTTAAAGGCAGTGCTTCAAAAGAGAACACGCTGCCGTTCGTTCCAGTTAGTCTGGAGCACATCAGGCTGATGTAACCGATATTCGCGCCGACATCGTAGATTGTGTATCCTGGTTGGATCAAATTCTCCACCGTTGCTTGCAAGTCGGGCTCATATGTCCCGAGCCAGTAGTCTTTCTCAGCGTGCAGGTCGAGCGCCATGCGCAGTCCCCTTGCAGGGCCGGCAGAAATTTCAATATTTGTCAACCCGTCCGGTGCTGCCGCATTCAATGATATGCGGATGAGCTTTGAGAGAAAAGGTATTTTATAGAGTAATCGTTTTAAACTGGCGGGTAAGACGCTGGCCGCCCATGCGGCTGCTTTCAAGATTGGCTTTGATGTTGTCATAAGGTCATTTCCAGTTCAATCTCATCGCGGATGGGGATGTGATAGTTGCCAATCAGCGGGATATTCGGCTTGATTTTGCGGGATCTCTCAACAGCGCCTTTGCGCCATTCGCTTATCTCAAAGCCCAACTGCTGGTAAATGCGCAGTGCTGTTATATTGTCATTGGTAGTAACCACCATCATTTGAAGAATGCCATTGGTTTTCGCGTTTTCGGCCGCGTATTTGATCAGCTGGGTGCCAACCCCCGGCTTCTCACTTACGGTAGTCAGGCTCATAATCTCGCATAAAGTGCCATCGTAACGTAAAAGGATCAGCCCAACTTTTTTATGTGTGACCTCGGCGATGAATCCGGTCATTTCCGTAGAAAAAAACCTATCTCCACGAATTACAATCATCTCATCTCCCCACCAGTTTTTTATCTCTGACCGCATCCAGGATTTATCAGCATTACTCGTCGGGCGGATGATGACTGAATGGTCAGCAGCCATTATGCGGACTTGTCATCCTTCGGCCAGGCAGCTTTCAGTTTCTCGCAGGTTTCATGCAAATCTTCCGGTAGGACGCGTGTGCCGCCGATGGCTGTCATGTAATTGGTATCTCCCTGCCAGCGCGGGACAAGGTGAAAATGGATGTGGTCAGTGATACCAGCTCCGGCGACAGATCCTAGATTTGAACCCATATTGTAACCATCAGGTTGGTAAACCTTGTCAATAGTCTTAATACTCTGGCGGAGGAGGAACATCACTTCCGTGCTGGTTTTAGTTTCCATTTTTTCAAACGTATCTATGTGCGCGTATGGAACCACCATAATATGGCCGCTGGTGTATGGAAATTTATTCAGGATCACATACGCATGTTTCCCACGCGCGACGACAAGGTTCTTGTCTTCAGCACTCTTTTTTACAGCAGCACAGAACACACAACCCTTTGTTTTACTCTTTCCGCGGATATATTTCATACGCCAGGGTGACCAAAGATGGTCCATCATACTCCATAAATAATTCCAACCCTATTCTATCTCAAAACATATGGGTTGTTTGACATCTCTAATCACAGCAGGTATCCTTTCTGTATGTTTGATGATTTGAATGAGACTTCGATATCTATTTATTCTGTCGGTGACCTGAACGCGTATATCCGCGCTTTATTAGAAAGTAATGAGAATCTGATAGATATCTGGGTATCTGGTGAAGTATCTAACCTCTCGCAACCGCGCTCTGGGCATATTTATTTCACGCTGAAAGATGAAAACGCGCAGGTGCGGTGTGTTATCTGGCGTGTGCATGCTGTCCGGCTGGCTGGTGTATTACGTGATGGTATGATGATTGAGGCACATGGTACAGTCGGTGTGTACGAAGAGGGCGGGCAGTACCAGTTATATGTGGATGGTATGCGGGCGGCAGGTGAAGGGCAGTTTTACCAGGAGTTTCTGCGCTTGAAAGACGCGTTGACACGTGAAGGGCTGTTTGACGAAGAGCGCAAACGATCAATCGCTAAAATGCCGGGTGTGATCGGAATTGTTACTTCTGCCACAGGAGCAGCATTACACGATATGCTCAATACATTCCGTGGGCGCTATCCGCTAGCAGAAGTGATTCTATCACCTGCGACTGTTCAGGGTGATGCCGCTCCGGAACAGATCGTTGATGCCATCGTGCGGCTTAACAAATATGTAAAACCAGATGTAATTATTGTTGGACGCGGAGGGGGTTCGTTGGAAGACTTATGGGCATTCAACGATGAGCGAGTGGTGCGTGCGGTCGCCGCATCAAAAGCACCGGTCATTTCCGGTGTTGGGCATGAGACAGATTTCACGTTGACCGACTTTGCAGCGGATTTGCGGGCGCCCACTCCTACAGGCGCAGCGGTCGCCGCTGTACCAGACACGATGGAATTAGCGGATGATTTACGTGGTAGGCAGACATTAATCGAACAATTGATAAGAGCCAGGCTGTATGATCTCCATACAACCATGCTGGAAATGACGATGCGCATGGACCATGTCTCACCGGAGAGCAATATCCGTCAACACATGCAAAAATTGGATAATGCCAGCATGCGCCTGAATTATATTCAGGAAAAATTCTTCGGTTACCACCGAAAGGTGTTGGATGTCGCCTTTGAAAAGTTATCAGGATATGATCCACGCTATATTCTACAGCGTGGATATTCGATTGTGGAAGACGAAAAAGGTAATCTGGTTACGTCCACCAAACAGGTACAATTAGGGGTAGGCATCCGCGCGTGGATAATGGATGGGGTCATTTCCGCGGATGTGACCGGAATTGAAAATAAGAAAGTAAGAAAAAATGGCAAAGAAAAATAATCCAATTACAGTATTAAATTATGAGCAGGCACAAACCGCGCTGGAAGAAGTGATCACGGCATTGGAAAACGATCCGGTCAATCTGGAAGCATCCGTCGCACTTTTTGAAAAAGGAAAAGAACTTATAAAACACTGCCAGGTGCTGCTGGATACCGCAGAGTTGAAGGTGCGGCAGTTGGGGGCGGATGGCAGCATATTGCCATTGGATGAATAAATGATATTTGCGCAATTGTTTTCGAATAAAGTCGTTGTAGCGGCCCTCATTAGTTGGTTTCTTGGCCAAGGCTTAAAATTTCCGCTGGAATATCTTCTCAATAAGCGCTGGGATTGGACGATTATGTTCAGTTCGGGTGGACTGCCAAGCTCGCATTCATCTCTAGTCACGGCAGTTGCTCTGACGATTGGGCTTGTTGATGGGTTTGACACTTCTCTGTTTGCCCTGGCTGCGTCTATTGGATTGATTGTGATCTATGACGCTGCGGGAGTACGGCGTCAGGCTGGTATTCATGCAGAGCGGATCAATGAGATCATGCGTAACTTCCTTGAAAGCAGGCATTTCCAGGAGAATGATCTTAAGGAAATGCTGGGGCATACACCTTTTGAAGTAGTCAGCGGTTTTTTGTTAGGGGTGCTGATCAGTCTGGTTGTTGTCTTCCTGCTGCCGTTCTAATCTGGATAGAGCGCTTCAATCGCCTGCTCCTGGTTTAATCTCTTTTTCCCTTTGTTTTTGATCTCAGCATAGAAAGTATCATCATAACGCCGCGACTGTATGAGAATCGGCATGGGGACACCCCAACCAAGCAGCAGCACTTCCTCTTTTGGCTGCAGGCGGGCGAGCATCCCGCGTAACGCTTCCCGCCCGGCGAGTCCTGATAATACGGCGTGAATATCGTCATCGTCACCCAACCAGCCGCATATGCGTGTGCCGAGTTGCGACATAACCTCATCATATATCTGTGATGGGCGTTGATCTATCACCAGCAGAGTAACGTAGTACTTACGCATTTCGCGTGCGATAGTACCGAAGGTGGTCTGCGCAGACATCTCGCGGTTAAGTAGTTTGTGCGCTTCTTCGATTGTGATGACAAGTTGACGTGGTTCGGGTCCATTTCCATTGCGAAATTGATTTGTCATTTTTTCCCATTCTTCACGGATACAGCGTGTGAGAAGGTTTGAGATGAGTAGATAATCCAGATCAGTCTCGTATTTTCCAAATGAAAGGACAATATGTTTCCCTTTTTTGAGCAATTCGATAATTGCCTTTATGCTGTCGGTAGGTGGCTTTTCTAAAATGTATTTCTTATTGAAAAGGCGCTTCAATTTGCCATGCAGCCCTTTTGCGGCCATCGGGTGGATGCCATTCTCATTTGCCCAAAATGTAACACTGTCTTCGGATGGCACTAATTTATCGCCATCAGCTACCATGCCATCGTGTTTCATTTCTTTGAAGGATTTAAACCAGTTATCCCTGCCGAATTTCTGCACCAGGGCATCCAGAGTAGCAGCGGTTGTATCACGCAGGTTCAATTCCCGCGCCAGCATTTCAATATCCTCGGGCATGATATCCTGGCAGGATAGGGTCAGGTTAAAATCAGGCGAGATACCACGAATGTTAGCGTTGCCGCCCAATCCAACAATCTGGATTTGTGATTTGCCGAACAATGATCGCAAGCCCTTTACATTCAGCCCTGTATCGGAAGCAGTATCGTCAAGTCCATACTCATTGTGCATGTCATAAACCAGCACAGAAGTACGGTCATGTTTGATCAGTCCCGAGAGAATCATGCGTGTCAAAAAAGATTTTCCAGTGCCGGTTGCGCCGAAGATGCCAGAGGAACGCTGGATAAGTTTATCCAGATTGACGCAAACCGGGTGGTTTTGCTCACGGGTGGAGCCGACGATGAAGTTGCCATCTTCTTCCGGTTTACCGAATATCTCGGCGATATTTCCAGCGTTAGCCAGAAAGGCTGGCGACTTGTGGGTAGGAATGGTTCTCACCGGCAGCAACCGCGGTTCATTTCTTTCGCCGTTATCGATAGCTGTCTGCCAGGTATTGTATGCGGAAGAGCCTGGTTCTGGTCCGCTTTCCATCATTAATGCTGGAAGTACAATCATGTTTGAATAGAGGGTTTGTTTGTGGAGCAGTGAAATAACTTCTTGTGGAAGGTGCCTATCGCTCTGATTATTCGCAAAGCGGGGATCAATCGCACCGAGTTGCAGGTCGGTGGCGATACCGTAGAACTGCCAGTCACCACTTTTAATGACAATGAAGGATCCCTCCTGAGCCGAGGTTGGCGGAACTGTTAAGCGGATATGGAGATTCTCCTTCAACCCGCCATCTATCACGTAACCGATAGGATCGTGAATTTTATTCTTACTGTTATCAGTCATGTTGCAAATTCTCCTCTGCATCAGGGAAACCATCACTTATTGCTCCCAGCACGTTTGTCAATAGATCGTGATTATTCATCAGCAGGACAATGATCTCTTCAACTGCTCTGTCTTTCCATGTAGAATTTCCAGTATTGGATTGTGCTGCCTGCGCCGCCTTTAAATGTGTGGCGAATAGATCGGCTGTTGGCGCTTTTTGCTCGGCGAGGATGTAACGGAAATATCCGAAATGACCATGGGCGGAAAATGCGCGAATCTCCGCTTCGCTGCAGATATACATCTTGTCGAGGGAGAGGGGAGGATTTGGAGGTAATAAGTGGGTGATTGCGTTCCCGATTTGATGACCGATGAAGATGATACTCATTTCGATTGGTGTGTTTCGGTTGTAACGATTATCAAGAATAACCTCATCCGTTACCGATTCAGATGCGGCCAATTGACGTACCAACCCGTCATCATCGATGTGAATATCATAGATCAGGCCGTATATTCTATGCTCATCAATTGGGATATAAACCATTGAACCGAGTGCGGGTGGTGCATGTCGTACATGGCAGCCAACCACACATCCACGTGTATTTGAGCGCAGTAAACGCCCGGCAGTAATTTCACTCATATTTATATCAACCTCGTTCGTTGTTCTAATTCTTTCGCATTCAATTTGTTTGATTTTGAATCAATTTCGACGCCCTGCGCGCGCAGCCCACGTGAAAGCATCTCTGTGATTGCTTCACGCTCATCAAAACGCACAACCGCTTCTTCATGAGCTCTGTGCAGGATGTAGGGGTATGGTCGGTTTCCCATCAACTTACACTGATCAAGCAGTGCCTGTTGAAGCAGAGTTACTTTATCTTTTACTGACGCGATGCACTGCGTGATCTCAACACGGACAATCCAGGGTTGTTGCTCAGATCCAACATTCAAATAAAAAAAATGTAATGTAATTGAATCCATGTAAGATTTACTGGATGGTGCGTTCAGTAAAAATATCGCTGAACGGCTGCCGGGCGGTAATAACTGAGAGAAGATATTTGCATCTGTGATGCTTTGAATATCTGTAATTACGTCTGATTTGTATATCAATTCAAGCATCTTGACTATGAGATTTGCACGCGGTTTATCGATATAACCAGCCATTATTTGGTTATTTTTACAAGTTGCATACAATGCTTCCTGGTATTGTGTAAAAAGTGTTTTGTGTTTGCTGCCGCTGCGCGGCTCCTGGAATAATTCTAGTGGACCATCGCTCAGGGAAACCAGCGGTTTTTTGTCAGTATAAGAATAGTTTGCCAGCGCCTGTAATTCCCGAACATCCCTGCTCGTGTTTACTAGTGATTCTTCAACGATTCTTGTGGAAATATTTCCGCTTTGATCGCGGATGAATTCAGATTGTGTATTTATTTTTGGCGCAGCCCCGCTGTTTGGCTGGAAGAAAACTGTTGATGTGTTGATCAATGATATTGGTAGCGCATCATGATGATTGGATGAAATTTGTGAACCGTCTGAAGCAAGTAAATTATATTCCTCGCTGTTATCTCCTGTGAATGTGGAGTCAATGATTTCGTCAGATGGGCGTGAACAGCGGTTTGTCGGGCTGTCGGAGGACAGCATTGAAAGGTCACTGTGTAAACCTTGCTGGAGTTCTTTGGAAAAGCGATGAAGCAAATTGATTGCCGAGGCGATTATTTCGGGATATTTCTGAAAATCCACCATTGCCTTTTGGCAGTATTCTGTTATCTGCGGTTGCAGGTTGAGATAATTAATTGGCATGTACGAATCACCATCCCGTCTGGAACATATGTTTTATTATATCGGAAATCATGCTACCCGCAAGATTAAATGAAAAGAGGAAGGGAGGTCGTCCTTCCTCTTTTTTTTTGAAAAACCGAAAGGTCAGGAGTGTTTAAGGTTTTTTAGCTTCTACCCAGTTGAAAGCCATATCGTATTCTTTGCCGTATCCGCGGATACCAAAGCCGATCGCACCATCTGAGTAGGTGTCATCTTCAAAGGCCAATGGGCGGCGCTCGAAGTAAAGCTGTTCACCGTTAACAAAGGCGGTGATGGTATTTCCAACACACGACAGTGAGAAAACATTTTTCTCCAAACCACCAATGATGAGCGAGGAGTTAATGCGCTTCTCGATGAAGTTTGTATACGCGTTTTTTCCACCATCTTTCAGGTACTGGTCATAGCGCAGTAATTCATAATAGCCTGAGGGGCTGATGCGGAACTCATACCAACCAGCTTCGTTTACGCGGCAAACCAGTGAGAAAGCGCCATCCAGTGGACCCATATTATCAACTTCTGCCTCAACGATGACATCCTCGTAGCGGTTGTCTTTGTTGATGAAGAGGAAGTTTACATCATTTGGTGGGAGGGCTTCCAGACGCAGTTTTCCGCCAAGTTTTGACCAGATCAACTGCTTTTCCAGACCGGTAACAATTTTGAGGCCCCAATCCTTGTTGGGATCTTCGGCGTCCATATCGTCACGGTAATAATTTCCGGAATCTGCTATTACAGCTGCAGTTGGTTCAGCCACGATTTCCTGTAATTCCAACTCTTTCTCAACTGGCTCCGCGCCAATACCGAGATTTGACAGTGTGTTGCAGGAAGCGAGTGCCATAGCAGCAACCATTAATACAACAATTATTTTCTTATTCATTTTCTTATTTCTCCAATCTTGTTTCTATTTTATGTGTGGTATATTGGTCATACCACTATACCATAGTTTACGGAGTTTTTGTTCATTTGTCAATAGGTAAAATTGGATTGATTTCATTTTTCGGTATTGATGCCTGCGGAAAAACCATGTAATATTATTTGTACATGAAATAGATCGAAAAGGGCAAACTTGGTAAAAGCCAGGGACGCAAAGCCGTGGGTCTAAAGCGAATAAGCTATGACAGCCAGGCCGCTGATGATCTTTTTGATTTAATGAGGAAATGGTGAAGAAGAATCTTTTAATAATTTTAATGTTGACTGCATTATATTTAATTAGTTGCTCTTTCCTGACACCGATGAATTCAGAGAGTGCTCCGGCAGATCAGCGAAGAAAGAGGAGCGATAACACTGGAGTTCCTGCAAGATATGGAGCGTGAAGATGCGCTGCTTTGGTTGAAAAACCAGACAGGCGTGGGACCAAAAACAGCGGCCATAGTGCTGCAATTCTCATTAGGGATTCCCGCCTTTCCTGTGGATACGCATGTTTACCGGGTCAGCGGTCGGCTGGGTATCAGACCGGAAAAGATGAGTGTTGAGAAAACACACGCTTGGATGGAAAAGCTATATAAGCCATCACAATTCGGCCCCGGGCACCTGAATTTCATCCGACACGGGAGAGAGATCTGCCACGCACGCAAGCCAGAATGTGAACGCTGTGATTTGAGGAAGATGTGTAATACCTTTAAATCGCTCACCATTGAACCAAGCAACTCCAGCAAGAACTAATAATCGATCTTGAAGTAAACCGCCCAATAGCCAGATCACTTGCTGCGGCCATTCAAGAGCAGATGATATTTCTCCGAGTCAACCGTTTCCCATATCGGTGAATGCGTTGGGATTAGTTCGATCCAGGTCTGCCCTGGTTTCAGTGGAAACGGGTTGCCTTCCGCGTCGACGAAGCGGATCGGACGCAGCTTTCCGGTTGTTTGCTCATATTCTTCGCTCTTGGTAGTCCAATAAACCTGGTGAACCTCTCCATCACGGAAGACCAGTGCTTCATCCTGTTTGACATACAGCAAGTCCAGATCAATATAATATTTCTGGTCAACCTTATGGTCTACCAAGAGCACAATTACATTTTCATATGTGAGAGGTTCACCAGTAAGGCGGTCTGTTTGTTCGATAAACGTCACGCCGTCCCCATTATCCTGCCAGCGGTGATAGGAGCCATCCTCATCATTATAGCGCCAGAAGACTTGATTCTTAAAAGAATAATAAATCCACAGGGATTGCGCATCTCTACCGCCCACAGGGACTGTTTCATCAAATACCATACCACCTAATGCCGTTTCGCCAAGTTCTTTCTCCCTGGTCCTGGCTGCCTCTTCAATTTCTGCAACCGGCATCATCGCACTATTGATGTCCAACCTGTCATCTCCAAACACATTCACGTAATCATTGAGTTGATCCGCTACTTTGGAGTAAGCGGATGCCATCACGATGAAACCGTTATATAACTTACGGATGTGTTCATAGGGAATACGTCCTGAACGAATAGGCC
>Ga0255393_10035_pt1 | contig 20960 bp, 15 predicted proteins | sample ANMaggSeSYBR01C8_FD_182122 | JGI IMG/M metagenome (GOLD analysis project Ga0255393, IMG submission 182122) | Sediment cell enrichment communities from methane seep in Santa Monica Basin, California, United Staets - ANME aggregate JGI... | ecosystem: Environmental > Aquatic > Marine > Cold seeps >... | reverse complement strand
TTTTTATCATCTCATCCCAATTCCAGATAGTATTTTGGTGCACATCCCATTGGCTCAGAGAAGAGTTTTCCTCAGTATTCACAGACTGATAATAAAATGGATTTACCGGAAGAAGAAGTATCTTTACATCGGGATTCTTTTCAAAGGCCTTTGTAAGTTCTTCTTGCAAGATCATTTTGATAGATTCCATCTGCATAAAGATATCCAGTTCTTCGGCAGCACCTTTTGGATGTGAAAGAAGTTGGGAAAGGTAGTACGAAGTGGCTAGAAAATTGGACCCGGGAATGGGCGATATGTTGAATCGTGTGTTTCCCCAGGTTACATCTGGCGTCCAATTCTCTCGGTAATAAGAAAGCAAGGAAATATCGTTTGCGGCTTGCAGCGTGATGATATTTACCCTGCTTGGATTCAAATTGCTGAAAACATCCAGGTGGAGCCGGTCAAAAGACTGACGGAAATTATAAGAAGGAACTCCCGCATTAATCACATAGTGTGGGTATCCTGCTTCATTCAGAATCTGGGCTAAATAAAATGGATACGTAACCTCATTTCCTATACCAGCGCCAAATGGGACAGAATCCCCCAAGCAAACAACAACATGTGTATTACCGGCGATTTTTGCCTGCTGCTGTGTATCCCGCTCACCCCGTTCATTTACCGGGATATTTTGTTCTTCATCATAAAAAGAAGGGCGCAGGCTGTATCCTCTGCGATCATCGGTTTGCATTAGATAATCATACTTAAACGCATTTCCCTGCCAGACCCATTCGCCATTCTGCAAGCGGTATGTGACCTGCAGCAAACCTTCACCCATTAGCAATGTGATTAGAATGGAAGACAGGATTAGGAGAATCTTTTTTGTTATTTCCTTCATGGATCAATCACTCCTGGTGTTTTCTCCTAAAGACTTTTATTGACGACTGGGGAACACAGGGATCAATTGGTTCTGTTGGCATAAGCTCATCGAAGAGTTCAGGGTCTAAATAGTCTCGCCAGAAATCTCCCATATTAAAATATTGCACAAGAATGTAATCCGCATTATCGCGCCAATCCCGAACTGACTCCCGATTGAAATACCCATTTTTCTCTAATATGTCCCTGTCTCCGCCATCCCGTTTGGGATAGATGCCGTTGAGCTGGAGTGGTTGGATACCTTTATCTGCGATATATAGAAGTGGTGTAACCACACTGCCTGATCCCCAATAGACATTGGTCTCATCAGGGATTTGTGCATTTAACTGAGCCCCGGCTGTTTCATAGGCGGTGATAACATCACCATCGCATTCATTCTCAATCAGAAATCCCCCAAGCAAATTTGTTGGCGTAAGAAGAATGGCTAAAACAAAAAAAGAATATAAGAAAAAGTTTGCCCCCCTATATTTTTTGTTTGCGAAGGGTAATTTGGTAAGAATATAAATTGCGATTATAAATATCAGGAAACAAAGTAGGCCAAAAACTGGGGGAATGCGTAGGAGTATGAAATCGTACGTAAAGCCAAAGCGGTTGCGGATTATCTCCCACAATTCGGTTGTACCGCCAACAAAACCACCTGCTTTAAAGCGTGGAACTGGAATAGATAATATTGTACGGCCAACGCTATTGACACTGCCAAAGAAAATGCCAGGTACCAATACCAATAAAAAGATCATTGTAAGAGCAGTAGTAAACTTCTGGCTATTTCGAGTGATTGCAGCTAATGCGAACGGCGTGATGACCATCGCGATTGGGATGAAGAAGGCTACATAGTTTGAAAAGCAGAAGATGCAATAATTCTTTGTCAGGGATGCCCATCCATGCAGTATAAAAAGCAGGAAGAAAATAATGATCAGCGAAACAATCATTTTCCATTCATGTTTTGTACGCCAATTATTTTGTTTTAATGCTAGTGGGATGGCGATTATACAACCAAGAAAGGGAAAAAAATAATAACGGGTGGTGATAAAAAAAGATGAAATTCTATCAATAAGATCGCCATCTGGCAGCCAGACCTGTTTGCCGCCGCCCGCGATATTACCAATAGCAAACTTCCTTTTGATGGCAGCCGGCAGCCAGGTGTACCAGAGGTTCATGATCTTTGGGTAATAGATTAGGTGAACGGCAACGAAAGGTATCGCGGCGCATACAAACGCGATTAGTGCTTTCTTAAACCCGAATTGCCACCAGGTATAAAGTACAACAAATGCCATCAAAAAAACCATATTCTGCCTGGTGAGGGTTGTGGATGTGCTCAACAATGCCGCAATACCAATTTGCCAGCCTGCTCGGTCTTCACCCAGAAGGAAGACCAGCATCCAGGTGACCTGGCACGCAACCAGCACTTGTGAGACTGCTTGCACATTGGTCGCGATCCAGGCTGGGCTGAGCACGAATGCCAGCATGGGTAATATCGACCACCATTTTCCTACAAGCCGCTTGGTTAACACCCATAACCCAATTAGCGTAAGGAACGCGGTAAAAATGGCAAAGTACCTGCCAACCTTCAATCCCGGGCCAAACAGAACTTGTGGAATCCCGGGAATTAAATATGCCAGCGGCATATTGTTTGTCCAGGGACCATAATCTTCAAAGGGTTTGTATTTGCCAGAAATAAAGAAGTATCCTTTGGTAAGGAATGATCCTTCATCAACGCGGGATGGTAGTTGATGTGCGAGTGAAAATGCTTGTAGGAAATAAACAGCCAGAATTAAACCAATCAGGCAATAATAAATAACTTTGCTGTTCTTGATAGTACTGAGATATTTCTTTTCCTTCATCATCACAAGTATTTAGAAATGGTCTTCTCCACTCAAAATCGGATCTGAAAAAATTATGATTGGATTCTCACCATCGATAATAACAAGCTGCGCATCTGCTTTTGGTTTTTCCTGAATGAGCACGTATACGAGCGCGCCGTCTTCAAACGGGATATCTGATTGTTCCGTCTTGATATAGATCTTCCCGTTTTTTCCCCCCACCAGCCGAAAGACAAGGCGTGCATAATCCTGCTTGCCAAAGTACTGGTCATATTTTCGGTTGTAATATCCTTCGCCTATCTTGAAGAAACGCGGGTAAAAGCCATAACCCTTATATACGCTAGTGCTATCTTCTCCGCAGAAATCATAAACCGATTTCGCGTTAAAATCCGATTCAGAAGAAAGAATATAATTTTTGATCTCAGTGCAAATCTGTTCGCGGTCATACTCAGGGAAGCTGTCAGATAGTAGGCCATCGCGGATTGGGATGAAGGCACAAAAGAAAACAAAGCCAATCCCTGCCAGAATAGATACGAGTTTCTTAATAGGCATAGATCGGATCTTATCTTTTCTTTCCTTTATCTGGTAGACAAAATCATGTTTAAAAATGTGTCTGATCAAGGCATGCAGCAATTCAATAATGCCGATAACGAAGAAAATCAGCATGATCCAATCAACCGGTTGGATGAACCGCCAGCCGGACAGGCGTACAATCGACGAACTGAGGTTGTATGCCAAATAAACTAGGAGGACCATGACGCCAGCTGTTGATTTCTTTCTTGTGATCTTTACGAATCCAATCGAGAGAATAACCAAATTTAGAACCAGAACCAGTGTGTTTAGAACACCTGGTGAACTGTAAACTTCCTCAAAAAATGGCGATGACATACGGAAAAAGTCTTCAAATGGAATCCGATTTCCCAATCTGACAGGCAGGATTAATGTCGTTGAGATAATATTGCGGGCGAAATTATCCAGAATAAATCCCACCATTTGGCCGGAATTTTGTGTGAATGCGGCGAGGATCACCGAGAAATTCCTGTCAAGCAATTCCTCGCTTGTTGCAGCATTCTCAACATTGATTTCGACATCGCTGCCTTTCAAGATAAAGCTGTAAAGCGCTGAAGATGATGCAGGATTATCCAGCCAGTAAACGTCTGTGACAGCATGATTGCTAATGATGATGGGCGCCAAAAGTAAAGCAACTGTCAGCAGGAAAACGCCGCAAGCAAGCAGTACTTTCTTCCAAAATTTAAAATAGCGGATAATGATCAGCACGATGAAGAACGGGATCAGTGCGAGGGTCTGGATACGCATCAAATTTAGGACAGCGGTTAGTCCGCCTAAAAGAAATATGTGATGGCTGATTTTTTCCCCTTTCAACTTGAACCAGCGGACAACGACCAATACCATGATAGCGACGATCAGCGTTGCCGGAACGTCAGACATGAGCAGCTTGGAATTGGAGACATTCGCCATTGTGCTGGACAGGATCGAATTCGCTTCTCGCACGATCATAAACAGCGCGATACCACCCCCTGCCAGGCGCGAATGCAGTTCTTTCCCGATCAAATATGTGACTGCCGGCAGAAGCGCAACAACAGCGGTTTGGAGGAGGATGATGGTACCGTAATCGAACCCGCCGATAAAATGCAGAATAGAGAGAAAGGACACGTACAATGGTTTTGAGACAACAAAATCATCAAGTGCGCCAAAGAGAACATAAAGGGAGTTATAGTCGTACTGCTCGGCATCTGAGAAGGGATATTTTTCAAAGGTTGGCGGGCGCACGGCAGGCGCAAAATAATTATGTTCCGGCAGCGGGAAGTTCATCCAAAAGGCAAATGCTGCCAGCCAGATCAGGCAGAAGATGAGCAGGTCTTGGTATTTCATTTTTCCGGCTTTCTCTTTTGCGGGAATTGTGGACCATGCGAAGGCAGCGAATAAGTAGACCATAATGAGCCCGCCAACGAACCAGATCTGCCCTTCAAGAAGCGGCACACCCAGGGTGATGATCGAAACGCGTACCGGATCTTTACCCAGCCCGGTAGTTTCGATAAGAATAAATAACAGGATCAGAATAATGAATGTGATCCAAAATGCTGGTGAATTCCAGGCTTCCTTTTTTTTTGTCTTCCCCTGCTTTTGTTTATAAAGGAACAGCGGGACAAACAGGATCAGTTCCAACCCAAACAAGAAGAACAGCGAAAGGATGGGCAATAGTCGGTAAAATGCGCCAACATCCGGGAAAAAAAGAAGATAGTGATAAAAGCATACGACTGCCAGCATGAGGGCTGACAGCAGTGCGCCGAATAGTATCATCCATCGGGCAGTGCATGCGCGTTTCTTTCCATCCGAAAACCAGGCTTGTACTTTTTTGTTGCGCTTGGTAGTGAACAGGAAAGTCCCAGCAGATATTGCAAGAATAATTGGTGGAACCAATAATGCCAACCGCCGAAGAGAATAACCGAAGAAAATGGCGTGTTCTGATTCCCCTGGTATCAGGAGGATCCACAAAACTGCCAGGAAGGTTTGCGAACAAATCAGCCTGATGAACAACGAAAGATTTTTAGAATCTCTTTTCTTTAGACTGTAATTATTTTTCATATATCCAGATTTGAAAACTCGCTTTTAATTTTAATCGATGATTAGTTTCCTATACTATAAGCGAATTTTGACTGAATTTGCTGAAAATCAAATACTGTTATAATCACAAATTAGACCTTTATGAGATCAATGAATTCACATAAATACAAGAATGACCTGGTAACTGAAGGTACGGCTATTTTAGCAACTACCGGGTGCGTCAATTCATTCAGGAAAGCTCAGAGCAGAATCAGATTGTTGATAATCTATTTTTAGATAAGAAAAAAACCTGAATGAGACGAAACCGACTGATCTGATCTGGAAGCTTTTCGGCTGGATCATTTGATCTGAAAGCCGTATAGATTCTAAAAAGCACGAGATATTGAAAAAGAGTTAGAGGTAATTAAAACATGGGAATGACCAAAATCGAATTGAAAGAAAAGATCACCAATTACAGTGCTAAAATTTCTGTCATTGGGTTGGGTTATGTGGGTTTGCCGGTAGCAGCACTTTTTGCCAAAAATGATTTTGATGTAATTGGCGTAGATATTAAAAAGGACCGGATTGAAAAAATAAACACAGGCATCTCGCCTATCGAAGGAGAGGAACCGGGTCTTTCAAAAATTCTTGGTGAGGCCATAAATTCGGGCCGGTTAAAAGCTACAAACGATTATCTTGATTTAAAAGAGAGCGATGTCATATTAATTGATGTCGAAACACCGGTTAATGACGATCATATACCAGAATACCACGCGTTGAAATCCGCGCTGGAATTATTAGGTCCGGTACTGAAAACCGGAGCGCTTGTGATAATTGAGTCAACAATCATGCCTGGGACCATGGAAAATATTGTGTTGCCTATCCTGGAGCAAGCCAGCGGGAAAATTTGCGGCAGGGAATTTTTCCTGGGAAATTGCCCGGAAAGGGTGATGCCCGGTAAGCTGATTAACAACCTAATCCACTTGAGCCGTGTTGCTGGTGGTGATACGCACGAAACAGCAATATTGATGAAAGCACTCTATAGCAAAATCGTTGAGGCCGATATTGACACGACTGATTGGATTACAGCGGAACTAGTCAAGACGGTTGAAAATGCCTACCGTGATGTTCAAATTGCTTTTGCGAATGAGGTTGCATTAATATGCGAAGCTTTAAAAGCTGATGTTTGGCGCGTTAGGGAGTTAGTCCGTAAATCACCTGGAAGAGAAATGCTTTTACCTGGGGCGGGTGTGGGCGGACACTGTATTCCGAAAGATCCCTGGCTATTGGCCGGCAGTGTACTGGATATGGATGTTCCGGTGCGATTAATTCCAACTGCACGGGCAATCAATTTAGATATGCCAAAACATATGTTGGCATTGATTACTAAGGAGTTGGGTCAACTGAAAGATAAAAAAATCCTGATATTAGGTTACGCTTATTTGGAAAACTCAGATGATACGCGTAATTCACCAGCGCAAGTATTAACTGGCCTTTTGGAAAGTAATGGTGCGCAGGTGGTTATTCACGACCCTTATGTAAGTCAATACACCGGAGATGTATACGAGAAGGCAAAAGAGTGTGATGCGGTTGCACTGGTTACCGCCCATGCGGAATATAAAAAACTGGATTTCTCAAATCTTATGAAATCGATTCGGAAACCAATCCTGATTGACGGCCGCAATGCAATTGATAAACAAAAAGCGCTGCAAGCAGGTTTCAAGCTGGTACGGTTAGGTGGCCAAAGTGAGGGTATTCAATTTTAGCGAGATTGACAGATAGCAGATAAAGGATTGGAATTAATCGTGCCAACCGGCGGTTTGAAAAGACATCGAAGGCAGTATGTTTGGATCCGTCTGGGATTAGTAGAATTATAAAATACCATAAATGCTGATGGATAAACCAACCCAATGAACCACGACAGATTTTCAGAAATTCTCTTCTCCAGAAATATTTATTTATCCTTTTTTCTTACATTGAAAATCTGTATTAGGTTATTAACCAACGATTTGTATTCTGATCAAATAAGCATTTTTTGTTGAATTTCACAAAAAACAAATACTGTTATAATCACAAATTAGACTCATTTTGAGGAATAGAGAACAAATGAATTCACTTAATAACAAAAATGTCCTGGTAACTGGCGGAGCAGGTTTTATAGGCAGCCACCTTGTGGACCGTATCATTCAGGAAAATCCAAAGCAAATCCATGTAGTTGATAACTTTTTTCTTGGCGAAGAAGAGAATCTGGATGAGGCAACTGCTGCACGACCTGATCTTGAGATTTCTCGCCTGGATGCGTCTGATCTTGCATCAATGCGAGATCTGGTTGAAGAAAAGCAGATTGAAGTAGTTTTCAACTTGGCAGTAATCCCGCTGCCCACTTCCTTGAAATATCCAGTATGGACTGTTAGCGTAAATATTGGAATTGCGCTTACTTTCTGTGAGCTGGCGCGCGCAAACGCGATCGAAACGCTGATTCACAGCTCTTCTTCGGAGGCATATGGCTCAGCTGTATCGATTCCGATGAATGAAGATCACCCGATTAAACCAAAAACACCATATGCTGCCAGTAAACTTGCTGGTGATGAACTAGTTCTTTCTTACGTACGGACTTTTGGTATTGACGCTGCCATTGTTCGGCCGTTCAATAACTATGGCCCGCGGCAGAACCCGGGGCGCTACGCCGGAATCATTCCAATCGTTGTGCGTAAGTTGAAGAACGATGAACCGATAGAAATTTTTGGCGATGGTGAACAAACAAGAGATTACATTTTTGTGAAAGAAACCGCTGAAGGCTTCATCAAGGTGTATGAACACGATGAAAGCCGCGGAAAGGTGCTGAATCTGGCCACTGGCAAAGAGATTACGATCAATGACTTAGTAGCAAAAATGCTGCAAATACTTGGCAAATCGGATCATCCTGTGAAACATGTTGAAGAACGGATAGGTGATGTGCGCCGGCACTGCGGCGGGGTCGATCTTGCCAGAAAGCTAATTGGATTTGAACCATCCGTCATGCCCGATCAAGGTCTTCTTGAAACCGCATTATGGTATCAAGAGAGACTATGATCCGACTGACTGTACCTCTTGTTGATCACCGTGAATTGGAAGAAATTGAAGCGGTACTGAAAACCGGTTTCTATACGCAGGGACCAAAGGTCGCTGAATTCGAAAATCAGATTGGCGCGCTGGTTGGCGCCAAACACGCTTTTGCAATGAGTTCATGCACTACGGCGCTTCAGCTGGCATTGCACACATTGAAACTGCAGCCGGGTGATGAAGCGCTTGTTGCTGATTTTACCTTCCCAGCTACGGCGAATATTGTTGTTACAGAAGGGTTGAAACCCATATTGGTCGATATCAATCTGGATACATTTACGATGGACCCGGCCGATTTAGAGCGCAAGATCACACGGAAATCAAAAGTGATCATTCCTGTACACGCTTTCGGATGCTCGGCAGATATGAACCCGATCATGAAGGTTGCGGAAAGGCACAGTCTGCCAGTTATTGAAGACGCTGCCTGTGCGCTGGCGACCACTTACTATGGAAAGTACTGCGGTACGATAGGAACTCTGGGTTGCTATAGTTTTCATCCGCGCAAGGCTATCACAACCGGCGAAGGCGGGATGATTGTCACGGATCGCGATGATCTGGCAGAGAGCATCTCGATCTTTCGCAACCATGGCGGAGTGAAGGGAAGTTTCTATTATCACTATGATGAAGCGGGGTTCAATTACCGCTTGAGCGACATACAGGGTGCGATGGGCATCGCCCAGCTGGAGAAATTGGATTGGATCCTGGAAAATAAACGCCGGCTGGCCGCGCTGCTTCGTGAAAAGATACAGGGCATTGAAGGCGTCACTGCGCCGATTGAACCAGCCTGGGGCGGGCATGTTTATCAGTCTTTTGTTGTCCTGCTGGATGAGGAGCTTGACCGCGACGCGATCATCCGCGCAATGCGTGAAAATGGTGTTGAGACAACGCTCGGCACATATGCGGTGCACGCGCAGCCATTCTATATGAATACCTATGGGTACAAAGCAGGCGACTTGACCAATTCTTACACAGCTTTCAAGCAAGCCCTGACCCTCCCTCTCTATCCTCAGATGGAAAATGACTATCCGGATATCATTGCTTCAACTTTAAAAAAAGTAATCAATAACCTGTAATTAATTCCTATGCAGTTACTGATTCGGCAAGCTTTTTTTTACATAAATAGCACATTCCTGAAAATTGGGCAGTGAAAAGAGTGAAGAACTGACGAATTTATCAACCGTTTAATAATTTTTGTTTATCTGGCTTCACTTTTTAGTTATCAGATCTGAAAGCAATGCAATAACAGTTCCTTTTTCCAGAGATTTAATATTCCTATAAATACGTTCTCCGAAGGAAGTAGATCCTATTAACACATTGTCAGGGGGATCTTCAAACATATCATTTCTATTCAGAATTGGTTGTTTAAATGAAGGATAATATGTTTTATATAGAAGCGGATTGTCATCATAAAACCGTAATCCCGAAAGATCCAATTCCATTATCGATAATATATTCAGTAATCTTGAAGCGACATAGATTCCCAATGTCTTTTCATTTTCGATTACTTTTTTTACATGGGTTTGCACAGAATCGATAAAGTTTTGAGCTTTCAATATGAAATCTTCATTGGATTTTAAACACAGCTTAACATCTTTAGAAATTTCCGGATGGTAACCTTTTTTCTTTTGATTAATTGGTACGGCGACTGCAAAGAGTGAATTCCCATAATTGCTTTTAGAAATCTCACCATTCAATCCGGCACTTAATAGTAAATTGTTTAATGATCGTAAGGTGAAGTAGTTGTAATGTTCGTGAATTAATATTGAAATATCGCCCATATCCATAAAAGGTTCACAATTTGGAACACTTAATATCATTTGACCATCTTGTTTTAAGATTGTTTGGCATTCATCTAAAAATTTCAAGGGTTTTTCGAGATGCTCTAGAACATAAGAAAAAATTATTATGTCGAACTTTTCATTGAATAGGTCGGCTGAAAAAAAGGATTTAATTATCGGGATATCATATTTTTCTGATCCGTCACGCCCAAGATCGCCAGGGTCAATACCTTGAACATCTGCTCCGCGGCCTTTCAATAAATGCAATAAATAGCCAGAGCCGCAGCCGATATCCAGTACCTTTTTTCCAACCAGGGAGGATTTTTTAGTTTTCAAGCAAATAAAATCGAGGAAATCATTTGCATACGCGGCACCAGTACCTTTGTCTTCCATCATTCCAGGAATTTTTGAACCTTTGGAGTAAGCTGCTTTCAGATTAATATCTACAGATGGCGTTGAAACTTGAACTAAACGCCCATCTTTTTTATTTGACCCCAAAATGAAAGGCAGGTGTTCTGGGAGACCATCATTGTTGTTGGGCGTATAGATGATATTCCAGGTAAATGGCATTTCGTCTATTCGCCACAATTTTTCGATTTCGTTATTTATCATTGTTCAAAACCTTTGTTCTTGCCAAGATGTTTTTTGACTCAATTTGATCAATTCCCTTTGCCATCTTTCGATATTGTAATCAAAACGATGTGTTAAAGCATAATTATTAGCTGTAAAAAATGTAATAAATGAAACTTTAGAGTCATAATCCTATGGCTGCCCCTGTTGGGAGAGAGGTATTATAAATTTTCTATTCCTTTTTATTCTGCAAAGGCAGGAAGGCTTACGGCCAGATTAGATAGAGGGACGACAGGGTTATTGCGAAGATGTTTCAACGGCCGAAACACTGGTCTTCTTGAACATTTTCAAGATCGAGCCAGGTTTCTCCATCCCATAGTTTATGAAAACAATAATTTTATTCTAATCATGTTAAAAAAGCTGAATTACGAATACCATTTATGAAAGGTATTCGAAGAGCATTTCAACTTGTAATTGAGTTTGGTGTGCAAATTGAAAGAATGGATATTCCGGATAGTCAAACCAGAAACAATCACGTCTCCTTGACTATGCACGAATTTCACTACGCCATTGAAAAGATCAACTCCATGGCTTTTCCCTCTCTCTTTTTTATCAAGGCAAGCCATTCGTAATTTAATAAAGCTCATCCCAAAATAAGGGGACACATCTTCTATGGCATACGTCATGAAGCCAAGCACCTTGCTGTCTTTTTCTAGGACAACAGTCGTCCAGACGGATATATTTGTTAAGGCGTTGCGTACCCACTGTCGGTACATTTCATCAACTTTAGCAGTAGAAAAACGTTTTTCAGCATAAAACCGGTGGGTTGGAAAAGCATCTAATGAAAAATCAACCAGTAAATCTGTCTCTTCTGGGCGTGCAAGCCGTATTACGTAATCTTTCGATGAAACTGGATCAAGATGTTTGATATCAAGAGTGTTGGTTATCGTAGTTTCGATATATTTGAAACCATGCTCTTCCAGGGTTTGCACAGTGACGAGATCAAGAACATCAGCTCTCGCAACAACAAAATCTATCTGTTCACTTTGGCACCATTTATCCGCCTTTTGTACTAACTTTTTCATTACCATCTTGGAAAAATCATCTTCAGGTCCAATTGTTATCAGATGATCTATATTGGCATATTTAATCCCCCAAAAGTCCGTATCCCATTTAGATAAGTGTAATCCTAATAACCCAACAATACCATTTTCTCCGGTTGCAAGCCAACAGTTCGCAGGGTTCTGTTGGATATAAGAAAATAGTCGATCCAGCTCTAATCTTCTGGATGCCTCCAAATCAAGTGTCCAGTCGCTGCAATAGCGACCGTAGGTATATTCACGAAAAAGGGAAATAAAATTATCTCGGCTTTGCCCATCGTAAGGAATGATTTGTATAGAAAAATCAATGTTCATTATCAGTTCTCCATTATTTAAACAAGAAGTGGTCAAACAAGCAATACAGACATCGGTAAAGTGCCTGCTGTTTAATCTAAATAAATATCAGAATCAACTTTTAGAACAACATAACCTTTGTAAATTCCAGTGAATACGGTAACATACACGGAAGTGTCTGTTTCTACAAAAAAGTCTTCAGGGGGGAGTGTTCCAAGGCCTTTGCAATCTATCTCCCGACTGATCCGCCACCAATTGCAGATACAAGAATCCTGATCTCTTTATCTTTATGATTCATACTTGCTATTTCTTGTCTTTTAAAAATCTGTCCCAGAATTATACTTCCAATAAAACCAATAAGTTGCTCGAATTGGTTTTCAGCCTGCTTTTTATAAATAATGCTTTTCATAAATGGGTTGCTTATGTATTTTCCATCACATTTATTCATTTTAGACTAATGTGGAATATAATCTCCGTGAAAGAACTATGAAACTCATAAAAAAATTGAACAATAAAAAGAAATATCGTTTTGATGATTTCACTGATGCAAAGTATCGGCAGTATTTAAAGGTTGCAAAATCGAAATTCGAGTTTATCTCATACGGGATGGCTGAAAAAGCCGGGAATACTTGCCTCTGGCGGCATGATGTGGATACATCACCGCATAGGGCGTTGAAGCTTGCGATAATTGAACATGAAGAATCTGTTCAGGCAAACTATTTCATCCACCTCCATTCAGAAAGATACAATGCGATAGAAGGTGAAACCGTTGAAATATTTAACAAAATTGCCGATTTAGGCCATAACCTGGGTCTTCACTTCGACCCATTATTCTTTAAAGAACAAATAAAAACATCGAAAGACCTCGAAAAATATCTAATTTTCGAAAAAAATATTCTTGACCAAATAATAAATATAAAGATTTCCACATTCTCTTTTCATAATCCATCTCTTTACGATTTTGATTATTCCGCTGATGCCCTTGGCGGATTAACCAATGCATACGGAAAAACGATTCGAGAAAAATTTGAATATATCTCTGATTCATTTTGTATATGGCGGTACAGAACGCTTGATGATGTACTATCGGATGATTCAATCAAGAATTTGCATGTACTGCTGCATCCAGCATGCTGGTCTAAAAAACCGAAGAGCCCATATAGGCGGTTTCTGCATACCATTGATGGCAGAAGAAAAAAAGTACATGACATGTATATTGATTTTAGAGATAAGCACGACCTGGAAGTCATTCGCTAATTATTTTCCCGCACGGGTTAAATTATTTCTATCTGTGAAGAGATCGAGTTAGGAAGTTTTTCAATAGCTGGCGAAAAGATGCGATAAAAAATTTGGTATCGACAGGCGTACGTTAATGAAAAAAAGCAGAAAAGAAAATCCACGCATATTTCACGGTCTTGCAAACATTTGTGGAATCGGAAGAAATATTGCTGATTGGCAGCGTGAAGAAAAAAAAGCATCAGCCGATTTTTTTGTATACAAAGACAACCCATTCTTCCAGAACAGCCACGTGAACCTTCATTTTGAGAAGAAAAATGTTATTCAACGTTCTATTGAACGAATAATCCTGCTATCAAAATCAATAAGAACCTATGATATCTTCCATTTTTATTTTGGAAAATCCTTTTTCCCATTGAATCTCGATCTCCCGATTTTGCGCTTATGCGGAAAAATTGTTCTTATGGAATATTTCGGAAGTGAAATCCGCCTAACCAAAATTGAAAAAAACAGGAATCCATACTATCATCTTCGGGAAATAGAAAATGGTTATTCTGAAGGATTTGATTTCCTTAAAAAAGCAAGAATGTTCTGGCAGGGAATCTGGATGCACCTCTGTTTTGCTCAAACCATCTTGTATAAACATGCATTATCTTCAATCCCGGAGAATAAAATCAATCAGGATCTCTGGGTTGGCACAACCATAAATGTCCCTGATGAACGGTCTCAGGTAGATCCTGGTTTAAATGTAACCATCTTCCATGCACCTACGGACCGGATAAGGAAAGGCAGCGACTATGTCGAAAAAGCTGTCGAAGAATTAAAAGCTGAGGGGCTTCAATTTGAATTCCATGTTATTAGTAATTTGCCGCATGATGAACTTCTATTGATATTAGAAACAAAGGCGGACATTGTTGTTGACCAGCTCCTGAGCGGCGGTTTTGGCATTTTGGCAATGGAGGCAATGTCTTGCGGTCGGCCAGTTTGTGGATATGTGATGCCGGAAGTGCGTAACGCCATCCCGGATCTGCCAATCGTTCAATGCACAATCGATACACTGAAAGACAATCTGAGAGAATTGATCCTCGATAAAGAAAAACGGAAGAAAATCGGGAAAGCCAGTTGGGAATTCGCAAAAAAGCAATATGATCGCGACACAATTTACGAAGAATTGTGGCAGATCTATTTGAATTTCTGGCATGTTTGATTCAGTATTTATATATTTGATATGTCGCGAGCTGAATATCTAATTTCTTTCTGAAATTTAACTGAATTGCATAGTTTCTCTTCTGCCGCAAAGGATGTCGGGGTTTCTCAATCTAATAATGAAAGAAAAGATCTTTTCCGGTACTAACAAAAGAAAAAGAAATAGATTTTAACCAGCATATTTCATTGGGGCTTGACAGGGGTATAAAAAGTAAGAAGTGTTTTTCGTAAAGAGGAGAGCAAGCCTCCTCATTAAATGTGTTTTTCCAGAAAAGCAATCACCGATTGGAAATAGTCCTCGATGTTTTCCAGACTGCGGAATCCATGCCCTTCACCTTCATAGATCTTGAGCGAGCAGGGCACTCCTTTTTCTCTTAACAAATCGAAGATCTTTTGTGATTGTTCCGCTGATACAACGGGATCTTTACTGCCGTGAAATAACGCGATTGGATCTGTTATCTTGTCGATGTGCGTGATTGGCGACCGTTGAACGAACTTATCTTTTTCCGCAGGATATTCTCCAGTTAAGAAGCGGTGGTAGTACTTTTCAAATTTGTGCGTGTTTTCAGCATCATCAACCAGATCGCTGACAGCATAACTGCAGATGGCGGCTTTAAATAATCCCGGGTGCTTGATGAGCAAATGCAACACGCTGAACCCGCCGGCGCTTGAACCCATCACAGCGAGATGATTCCGATTGATCAGTTTCTGCTTTGAAAGCGTATTTATTAGGTCTAAGGTATCTTCAACTTCCACCTCACCCCACTTAAGATGCAGAGCGTGCTGATATTCATATCCAAATGAGACGCTTCCCCGGTAGTTGAGATAAGCGATTGCATATCCGCGGGAGGTGAAGTATTCGGCTTCTGGTGTGTACCCGGCATGTTTCAAACTGGTTGGTCCGCTGTGCAATTTGATAATGCAAGGTGGAGGGCATTCCGCATCGGACTGATTTGTTGGACTGTAATACCATGCATATCCTGTTTGGCCGTCACGATTTGAAAAAGTGACCTCCTGCAACATAGTCCCTTGTTTGCCCTTCTTTTTACAGCCTTCAAAATACTCGCTTACTTCACTGCCATCAAATTGAACGATCTCATCAGGCGTTTCCGTAGAGGATCCGATAAATATTATGTTGTTGTTCTTTGTTGAAATATCAACCTGAGAAAGCCAAACATAAGGTTTGACATCAACTGGTGTGATTCTCCCTGATTGGATATCAAGTTTGGCAAGGTGTGCTGTCCCATGCCGGTATTTGATGAAGGTAATCGAATGACTGTCTGCTGTCCATTGGTAACTGTGAAGTCCATGGATCCAGTCTGGCATGCGCAGATGAAAACTATCCCCTGTGATAGCGGTGACTTTCTCCTTGGTTTTGAGGTTGTAAAGGATCAAGCTGTCCCAATTTCCTTCCTGCTTGATGTAGCTGAGCCACTTTCCATCGGGTGAAAATATGGGCTGATTTGCAGCGGAACACGATTTTCCGTCGATATATTTCTCTTCAAACAGCCGCAGCTGCATACCGCCAACCTGCCCGATCTTGATGCGGGAAGCTTCCCACGGCATATTGGGGTGATGCCATTCTGCCCATGCGACCATCTCCCCATTGGGGTGCCATGTCGGGTGCATGTAGAAATCCGCGCCAAGAACAAGCTGCCTCGGCCAACCAGATCCATTCGTGGATGTGATTCCAAGTCCGTTGATATCATTTTTCTCATAGACGAACATCACCCATTTACCATCGGGCGAGAGCCTTGGGGTGCAAGTGCGCAGGAAAGGAGGTAGTATTTCAGTGATTATTCCATTATTATCAAGGTCGACAGAATAGATGCTGCCGCTTTTTTCGCAAAAGACGAGTTTGTCATTAACAGCATGAAATCCACCGCCACCGTATCCCACGGAACCACGAACGTTGAATGTGCTTGATATTATTTTTGCTTCTCCGCCATTATTTCCATGAAATATCTTGCCAATCCCGTCTTCTGAAGTGAGAAAGAAAATATCTTCACCCGTTTGTGAAAAATGCACATCATTTATGTGCTTTGTTGCAGCCATAAGCGAAGAAATCTTTGGGGGATTTTGAGAATTATTTTTGTTGTTCATATTAAATAAAATACTCACTGTGTTATCAGTGAGTATATCAATTGATGATTCCTATTTGATGTCTTTTGGACGCCAAAGATTTTTAAGTTTTAGACCATCACTTTTTTCAACCCCTGCCCAACCATCGATTTTAGCAGTGACGTATGCGATCGAAGCTGTTGGCAGACTTTCGACTTTCCCGGTTAGGATTTGCAGCAGAGCTTCTGACCCGGGATTATGACCAATCACCATGATTGTCTTTTGTTTTTTGCTGTGCTGGGAAATTTCCGCGAGGATATCAGAAGGTTCTGCCATATACAGGGCGTCGGAGAATATGATCTTGTTTTTATACTTCATGCTTTCAGCGAGGTATTTGGCTGTTTCGCGGGCCCGCATAGCGGTAGAGCAAAGGATCATATCGGGGACGATTTTCTTCGACCGCAGTAATTTACCCATTCGAAAAGCGTCATCTTTTCCGCGTTTCTTTAGTGGACGTTCGTGATCTGTCAGATCAGCGTTTTTCCAGCTCGATTTTGCATGCCGCATTATCAGTAATCTTTTCATCCAACTGTTCTCCGAAACATTTAATATCAAACGCGCATAGTATATCATACGCGAAATTGTTTCCTAACCAAAAATGCCGTAAAATGAGCGTTAAATTGATATGATAATTATTGAATGAAAAAGTTTATTGGTGAAAAGATCAACGTAACACTTCCGTGCGGGAATTTTCTTGAAAAGAAACCAGGCTGCCCGATATCGTTCATCTGGCGTGGAGAAGAATATCAAGTGAATGAATTGATCTCAAACTGGTCAAATTTGTCGCGAAAAGGTGACAGCGGAAAAAATATGCGTGAAGAGCATTTACAGCGGGCAAAAATCGTGGGGTCTTGGGGGGTGGGCAGGTTCTATTTCACCATCAAAGATGATCATGGTTGGATTTTTACCCTATATTACGATCGGGCCCCAAGAAATTCATCTGATCGCAAGGGAAAATGGATATTGTTTACTCGAGAGTAAAAAAGAACAATAGAACTATTGTAATTATCTAGTTATTATGGTAAATTATTCAATAATATTGAATAGTAAGTAAATAATATTGATATATGGGTAGAATATGAACAAGATTCTCAAGCAGTGTCCGGTATGTAACAATGAACTAATTGTAACTGAGCAATTCTGTGGGCAATGCGCAACAACAATATCAGGGCAATTCGTATTGCTTCCATCGCCGTTGGGCAGCTTGAGCGCAAAGCAATTGGAATTCGTTATGACCTTTATCCGATGTGAAGGGAAGTTCAATCGCATGGAAGAGGAGCTGGGAATTTCCTATCCAACTTTAAAGAACCGATTTAATGAAATTTTATCAGTTTTAGGGTATGACTCAAGTAATGAAGTAGATGCTGAATTTGCAAAGAATGAGCGGATGGAGATATTACATTCTCTTGAAGATGGGGCAATTGAACCAAATGAAGCTGAATTGCGTTTGCGTGAATTGTAAGAAATCTTATATCTAAGAGGTGGCTATGAGTGATGAAAAAATGATGATTCTGGAAATGTTGCGTGATGGCAAGATTACTGCAGAAGAAGCATCAAAATTGTTGAACACATTGAATATTGACGATCGCGGCAAGAAAAAGGTGAAATCAAAACAATCGCCAAAGTTCCTTCGCGTGCGGATTACCGATACTGATTCAGATAAAGTTCGCGCAAATATTCGGGTACCGATCAGCATATTAAATGTTGGCACGCGTTTTGGCGCAAAGTTCACTTCTAAGATCGACGGAATTGACACGGATGATCTTATGGAGGCAATTAGTAAAGGAGAAATCGGGAAAATTGTTGATATTTTCGACGAAGAAGACGGGGAACACGTTGAGGTTTACATCGAGTAGAGTCAATGAATCTCGATAATCCCCAAAACTGGAAAAAAGTATTTTTCCCTGTCTGGATTGGGCAGGCCTTTAGTTTGCTTGGCAGCGAATTGGTGCAATTTTCGTTAATCTGGTACCTGACGAAGAAAACAGGTTCCGCATCAGTTCTGGCAACAGCATCATTTGTGGCACTGTTACCACGTGTTTTCCTTGCGCCAATTGCTGGTGCACTAGTTGACCGGTGGAACCGTCAGCGTGTGATGATTATTGCGGATGGGTTGATTGCACTGGCGACATTCTTATTAGCGGGAACATTCTTACTTGGGATAGAGAAAATTTGGCATATCTACCTCATCATGTTTATTCGCGCATTGGGCAGTGGTTTCCACTGGCCGGCGATGCAGGCTTCAACTTCACTATTAATACCGAAATCCCAGTTAGCGAGAATTTCTGGGATGAACCAGACACTTCGCGGTGCAATGGGAATTGCCGCACCGTTAATTGCTGCCCTGTTACTGGAAGTGGTGCCGATCCCGGGTGTTCTTGCAATTGATGTGATAACTGCGATCATTGCTATTCTTCCTCTTTTATTCGTTTCCATTCCTCAGATAAATCAGGAAAGAGATGGATACCTGGGCGTTGTTCAGGTGTGGTTGGATATCAAAGATGGCTTTAAATTTCTTCTTGGTTGGAAGGGAATGCTTTATCTTTCATTGGCGGCGACGATTTTAAATTTTCTACTCAACCCCGGTTTCACATTCCTGCCATTGCTCGTGACTTCTTATTTTGAGAAAGGTGTCATCGAACTGAGTATGATCGAATCAGCCTTTAGTGCTGGGATGATCATCGGTGGACTGGTGTTGAGTACTTGGGGTGGTTTCAAGCGTAATATGCACACCATTCTACTGGGAGTCATCGGGCTTGCGGTAGGGACTGGTCTTTTGGCTATGGCGCCATCAAATAAATTCTATCTCGCTGTAGTCGGTGTTGCGTTGGCTGGATTTATGAATCCTATCGCGAACGGACCTATATTCGCGATCATGCAGACTTATGTTGAACCGGAAATGCAGGGGCGGGTATTCTCTTTACTTGAAAGTATGGTATCTGCAATGATGCCAATCAGTATGGCCATCGCGGCACCTGTAACGGAATGGGTTGGAATTCGTGGCTGGCTTGCTTTTGGTGCAATTGGATGTTTTATCATTGGAATTGGCGGTTTTTTTGTACCGTCATTGATCAATATCGAAGATGGAAGAGATCTGATAGTTTCTAAGTAAATTGGAATCGCAGGAAAACGAACATCGCTGCAAGTAATAATAAACCACCTGAAATTAGAAAAACTTTTTTATTCTCTCTGATTACTACATTTTCCCCAAACATGTTTTCTGAAATTCCATAACTGGGTCCAGCAAACCATGCATAAAGGAATCCGCCGACCAGACCACCAAGGTGTCCCCAATTATCGATCCCGGGGGAGAGCCCGAGTACGAGATTAATGGCGACCATCGTTAACACGTTTCGTAACAAGGGGGTTGCTGCACTACCAAGCAAGAGCCTGTTCTGGTAGATATAAACGCCCTGCGCGGCGATTAATCCGAAGATGGCGGTTGATGACCCTAATGAAACACTCGATGAAAAGAGAAAAGAGAAAATATTTCCAAAGATTGCCCCGAAACCAAATAGAAGCAGGAACGATGGGATGCCATATTTTCTTTCAAGGGATGGTCCAATTGAATAAAGTGCGTACATATTGAAAGCGAGATGCAGAATGGATCCGTGTAAAAATGCGGGTGTTAGGAATCGCCAGAATTGTCCCTGAAAGATAAATTGATTTATTTTTGCGCCAAGTACAAACAACAGATCATAGCCAAAAAACAGCTCAGATCCGTTCTGCAGGAGAAATAGCAGCACGCAAATAATTATAAGAACGATTGAAGCCGAAAATCGAATTTTCATAATAATTGTGTTTCTCTATATTTTGATGGGTTGTTTTTTTGTTTTATGGTGCTCTGCTGTCATGATTGATTCAATGATATCAACCGTTTCGCTTAGTCTATTTTGCGCGTTCACAACAACATAATCAAATGCGCCACCAGAATCCAATTCCGCCTTAACGGTTTCTATGCGTGTAATTAGATCTTTTTCCTTGCTCAGCCGGCGCCCGCCCAACCGCTTGAACCATTCATCCTGATTGGCAGGAATCAGAAAAATAGAAATTGATTGCGGATAGATCGATTTAATCTTTTTTGCGCCCTGTACATCCAATCTAAAAACCACATCTTTATTTGTCTTGACTGCTTTGCTGACTTCAGACTTTGGAACGCCCTTGTAGTCTTCATAAACTTGTGAATATTCGATCAATTCGTTATTGGCGATCATTGATTCAAATATTTCCTTCGAGACAAAATAATAATCAATGCC
>Ga0255393_10034_pt1 | contig 21002 bp, 18 predicted proteins | sample ANMaggSeSYBR01C8_FD_182122 | JGI IMG/M metagenome (GOLD analysis project Ga0255393, IMG submission 182122) | Sediment cell enrichment communities from methane seep in Santa Monica Basin, California, United Staets - ANME aggregate JGI... | ecosystem: Environmental > Aquatic > Marine > Cold seeps >... | reverse complement strand
TAGAGCACTGCGTCATATTGTTATCGGTTTAGGAGGAAGGGTTAACGGTATCCCCCGGGAGAGCGGTTATGATATCACCGTGGCCTCGGAAGTTATGGCTATCCTCTCTTTGGCTACCGATGTCTTCGATTTAAGAGAAAGATTAGGTAGGATGACCGTAGCCTATACCGTTGATGGCAAGCCGGTAACCGCCGAAGACCTAAAAGCTGCCGGAGCCATGACTGTTCTCCTAAAAGATGCTCTAAAACCTAACCTCATCCAGACTTTAGAACACGGTCCCTGCCTGATGCACTGTGGTCCTTTTGCCAATATCGCCCATGGCAATAATTCAGTTTTAGCTGACCTGATCGCTACTAAATTAGCTGACTATGTAGTGACCGAATCGGGCTTCGGAGCGGATATGGGCTTTGAGAAGATGTGTAACATAAAATGCCGTACCAGCGGATTAAAAGTAGATTCAGCAGTAGTAGTATGTACCATTAGAGCCTTAAAGATGCACGGCGGTGCCATAAAAGTAGTTGCCGGAAAACCCTTGGACCAGGAAACACTATCACAAGAAAATTTAGAAGCAGTAGCCAAGGGCTGTGAAAACTTAGAGAAACATATAGAAAATGTCCTCCTGCACGGAGTACCTCCCATAGTGGTTATCAATCGCTTCCCCACCGATACCCCGGCTGAGATTGAGCTGATTAAAGAGAAATCCCTGGCTGCCGGGGCAACCGCTGCAGTTACCCATGAAGTCTGGGCTAAAGGAGGAGAAGGAGCAATAGAATTGGCTGAAGCGGTAGTAGAGGCTAGCAAAAAGCCCACTAACTTTCACCATCTTTACCCCTTAGATCTATCTATCAAAGAAAAGATTGAGACTATCGCCACTAAGATCTACGGGGCAGAAGGAGTTGATTATGCCCGCTTGGCTGAAAAGAAAATTAAACTCTTTACAGAAGTAGGTTTCGATAGACTCCCCATCTGTATGGCTAAGACTCACCTCTCTTTATCTCATGATCCATCTGTAAAGGGCAGACCCGCTAATTTCCGTATACCGGTAAGAGATGTCAGGGCTTCAGTTGGAGCAGGATTCCTTTATCCCCTTTTAGGTGCAATGATGACTATGCCAGGATTACCTTCGGTACCGGCATCTACTAAAGTAGATATTGATGAGGAAGGGAATACAGTGGGATTGTTCTAGGTTAGTCGTTAGTGAATAGCTTAATTAGTATATAGTAAAGAGAAAGAGATAGTAATATAGAAATTAGAAGTCAGGAGTAGGGGCACGATATATCGTGCCCATGGTAAACGAAAGACAATAAAATAAAGAGGGCACAATTCATTGTGCTCCTACATATTACATATTACTCATTACACATTACTGATTTCTATACGCTAGCGACTTGTTAATAAGTAGATGATATTTGGAGTAAATCAAAAATTATATTTCAACAATTTTAATTATAAAATAATTGTAAAATAAAAAAATAAATGGAGGAAAGACAACAAATGAGTAATAAAGTTATAGAAAATTTATATTATACCAAAAGTGATGAGTGGTTAAAGGTAGAAGACGATGTTGGGACAATAGGAATTACTGATTATGCTCAGGATCAGCTTGGAGACATCGTATATTTAGAAAAAGTGGAAAAAGGAAAGAAATTAATACAAAATGAAATCCTTACTACAATCGAATCTGTAAAAGCCGTATCTGATGTGAAAACTCCGGTAACCGGTGAAGTAACCGAGTCAAATGTAAAAGTTATTGAAGATGCTTCTATTATCAATAAAGATCCTTACGGAAAAGGATGGATTGCCAAGACAAAGATAGACAATAAGGACGAATTAAAAGATCTGATGAGTGCCCAAGAATATTCTGAATATAGAAAAGAATAGAGGAGTAATAAATATGAGATACATTCCTACTACTGAAGAACAGAAAAAAGAGATGCTAAAAAAAATCGGGGTTTCTTCTTTTGAAGCTTTAATTGAAGGTGTTCCTCAAAACCTCCGATTAAAAAATAAATTAAATATTCCCGAGGCAATGTCAGAAAGCGAATTAGAAGATAAAATTTACCGTATCGCTAAGAAGAATGCGGATTTCTATTCTATGAAACCTTTGATAGGCGCTGGTTCCTACCGTCACTTTATCCCGGAAGCAGAAAAATTTCTTCTACAAAGAGAAGAGTTCTGGACCTGCTACACCCCCTATCAACCTGAATTGAGTCAAGGTACCTTGCAATCTATATTCGAATACCAGAGCTATATTTCCCGGCTTACCAAGATGGAGGTAATAATCCCTTCTATCTATGATGGTGCCTCAGCAACTGCTGAAGCAGCTTTGATGTCCCTAAGATTAACTCATAAAAATAAAATTATTGTATCGAATTTGCTTCATCCTCATTACCGAGAAACAATCAAAACTTATTTAACTCCTCATGAAACAGAAATTATCGATTTACCTTACAAAAACGGTTTAGTTGATATGTACAAATTAAAAATCTTAATTGAGGAAGATGTAGCATCGATAATTATTCAAAGTCCTAATTTCTTTGGTGGTATAGAAAATATGGCAAAAATTTCCGAAATAGTGCATTCTAAAGGTACTTTGCTAATCAACGTAATTGTGGAAAGTATGTCCTTGGGAATTTTAAAAGCTCCCGGAGAAATGGGAGCTGATATCGTGGCTGGTAATTCCCAATCATTTGGGATGGATTTAAATTATGGCGGTCCTTATAATGCTTATTTAGGAACTAGAAAGCAGTATATCAGACAGATTCCCGGAAGAATTGTAGGAGAAACAGTGGATGTTGATGGGAAACGGGTTTTTGTAATGACTTTACGAGCTCGAGAACAAGATATAAGGAGGGAAAAAGCAACTTCTAATATCTGCACCAATCATAATTTAAATGTTATTGCTTCTAATATTTATCTTTCCCTTATGGGCACTGAAGGCATTTATCAACTTTCTCTTCTAAATACTAAATCTGCCCATTATTTAGAAAATTTATTATTAAAATCCGGGAAATTTGAAAAAGTCTTTAGTTATCCCATCTACAATGAATTTTTACTAAAAAGTAAAGAAGACATATCCACTATTAACAAAAAATTATTAGAAAATAATTTTATTCCTCCTCTTAAGATTTGTGAATTTTATCAGGCGGATAATCTAAAAAATGTTTTACTCTTTGCAGTAACTGAAACATTGAGTAGGGATGATTTAAATAAAGCTGCTAAGATTCTTTCGGAATAAGGAGGAGGAAATATGAAATTAATATTTGAAAAAAGTATAAAAGGAAGAGATGGTTATTCGTTACCTCGAGATTTATTTGAGGATATTAAAGCTGAAGAATGTTTACCTGAATATGCTATTAGTAAAGATAAAAAATTACTTAGTGAAATATCAGAAGTAGATGTTGTTCGACACTTCACCAAACTTTCTAAATTAAATTATGGCCTTGATGATGGTTTCTACCCCTTAGGTTCGTGCACCATGAAGTATAACCCCAAAATTAATGAAAAGTTGGCCTCACTAAGTAATTTTATGTATGCTCATCCCCTGGCTCCTGAAGAAACAACTCAGGGTTGTTTGGAAATCATCTATGATTTAAATAAATTACTATGCGAAATAACCGGTATGGACGAATATACTATGGCCCCTGCTGCGGGAGCACACGGGGAACTTGCCGGTATTCTCATTATGAGAAAATATTTTGTAGATCGCGGAGACATCCGGCATAAGATGCTAATTCCCGATTCCGCTCACGGTACAAATCCTGCCTCAGCCGCTATGGGTGAGTTCCAAGTTATTGAAGTAAAATCAAATGAAAAAGGAACAGTTGACCTAAAAAAATTGGCTGAATTAATGGACGAAGATACGGTCGGATTAATGTTAACCAATCCTAATACCGTAGGATTATTCGATGAAGGAATTGGAGAAATTGAAAAGATTGTCCACGGTAAAGGTGGTCTTCTCTATTATGACGGAGCTAATCTAAATGCTTCCCTGGGAATCAGTAGACCCGGAGATGCCGGTTTCGATGTAGTTCATCTTAACCTGCATAAAACTTTTTCTACTCCCCACGGAGGGGGTGGACCCGGTGCTGGAGTAATTGGAGTAAAGAAAGACCTTATTCCTTACCTTCCCACTCCCAATGTTGCTTTTAATTCTGAACAAACTAAATATTATCTGTCAGATGCGGGAGAAAAAAGTATTGGTATGGTAAGGGCATTCTGGGCTAATTTCTCGGTATTGGTTAAGACTTATACCTGGATTCTTAGTATGGGCCCGGATGGTCTTTACGATACTTCAAAAACAAGTATAATTAGTGCCAATTATGTCTTAGCCAAATTGAAGAAGTATTATAAACCATCTTATGATCGTTTTTGTGGACACGAATGCACGGTTACCGGAAGAGAGTATAAAAAATATGGGGTAAAAACTTTAGATATTGCAAAGAGAATAATGGACTATGGTATGCATCCACCCACTATTTATTTCCCACATTTTGAACCTTATGCTGAAGAAACTATAATGGTGGAGCCAACTGAATCAGAAAGCAAGGAAGTGCTGGATAAATTTATTGATATTATGATAAAAATTTCTGATGAAGCAAAGACAAATCCCGAATTATTAACCACTGCTCCTCATAATACTCCCATTAGAAGGACCGATGATGCTTTTGCGGTAAAAAGAGCAATTTTGACTTATGATGATGAATTAAAAATGAAAGATGAATTAAATTATAAAGATGAAAATATTGAATTTTAATAAGGAGGTCTAAAAATGGAAAAACAAGAACTATTGTTAACTCCTCTCCATGAGGAACACTTAAAATTACAGGCAAGGATGATACCCTTTGATGGTTTTGATATGCCTGTACAGTACACAGGTATTATAGAAGAACATTTTGCAGTAAGAGAAAGAGTAGGAATCTTTGATGTTTCACATATGGGCGAAATTGAACTCAAAGGAAAAGATGCCCTTCCCTTTGCTGATTATCTGGTAACCAATTCGGTAATGAAAATGAAAGACGGGTATATAAAATATTCACCTTTATGTTATCCTCACGGTGGTCAGGTCGATGACCTCTTTGTCTATAAGGTACGGGACGATTTTGTACTTTTAGTAGTAAACGCTTCACCCAATTATTCAGTTAAGGATTATGACTGGGTTGTAAAAAACAAAGGTAATTTTGAAGTTGATATTTCCAATAAAAGCAAAGAATACGGAGAAGTGGCCGTCCAAGGCCCCGACTCTATAAAACTTTTAGAACCTTTAGTAAAAGCAGATATTTCTCTTAAAGAGTTAAAACGCTTTAAGTTTACAATCGGAGAATTAGTCGGTAAAAAAATTCTTATTTCCCGAACCGGGTACACCGGAGAAGATGGGTTTGAGATTTATTCCTTTAGATCCGAAGACATCATAGATATTTGGCAAAGTATCATCGAAGAAGGCCAAAAGTTCGGCATAAAACCATGCGGGTTGGGAGCAAGAGACACAACTCGATTCGAAGTATGTTATTGGCTTTATGGTAATGATATCGATGAAACCGTAAACCCCTTAGAGAGCGGTCAGGGTTGGACGGTAAAATTTGACAAAGAAAAATTTATTGCTAAAGAGGCGTTACTTAAGATAAAGGAGAAAGGAATTACCAGAAAATTAGTAGGACTTTATATTCCCCAAGGAGGCATTCCCAGAAGCAAAATGCAAGTAAGAAAAGATGGCAAAAAAATCGGATATATTACTTCCGGAAATTATTGTCCATCTCTGAAAAAGGTTTATGCTATGGCTATCTTGGACCTCCCTTATACTGAAAAAGGTAATAAAGTAGATATAGCCATCAGGAATAGAGAGGTTGAAGCAGAAGTTGTAGGGACACCTTTTTTACCACCATTTAATAAAAGATAAAAAAACACTTAAATAAATGCAATTTTTTTCAGAAAAAAGAAGGATTTTAATTTTTTTTGTAGTATATAATCAATGTAAACTAAAATATTAAATGATACTCGCGAAAATATTTATAGAGATCGTGAGGTGATTCAATGAAAAAAACAGCACTTTATTAATTCTTTAAGGAGGTGATATTATATTCAGTAACCATTCTGCGTAATCTTTCATAATAAAATAATTAATATTATACCCGACTCGCATTATAAATCAATATTTAGAATATATTTAAAGTAAGTATTAATAAATATAATATAAGGAGGCTCTTTTCTTATGACAGCTTTAATGAATCTACTAGATGTAATCAATGGATTTGTTTGGGGTCCACCCATGATGATATTGTTAGTGGGGACAGGAATATTCCTAACTGTCAGGTTAGGTTTTCCACAATTTAGGCATACCAGTTATGCTTTGAAACTTATCTTTAAAGGTGCTCTTAAAAAAGATGATTCTGCAAAGGATGAAGGAGAAATTAGTCCTTTCCAAGCACTAACTTCAACACTCGCCGCCACAGTAGGAAACGGTAATATCGCCGGAGTAGCCACTGCAGTAGCTGCCGGTGGACCGGGAGCATTAGTCTGGATGTGGCTTACTGCTTTAGTTGGAATGTGTACCAAAATGGCAGAAGCTACCCTGGGTGTAAAATACAGAATCAAAGATAAAGACGGAGCATATGCCGGCGGCTCGATGTATTTTATCCAAAAAGGTATGGGCCAAGCATGGTTAGGTTGGCTCTTTGCTTTCTTTGGTGCAATCTGTGCTTTTGGTATCGGAGATATGGTTCAAACAAACTCTATGGCATTAGTCACTGAAAGTGTTTTCAAAATACCTCCTGTGGTAACCGGTATTGTATTAACTGTACTAGTTTGGATAGTAATAATTGGAGGAATCAAAAGAATCGGTGAAGTTACCGAAAAATTAGTCCCCTTTATGGCTATTTTTTACATTATCGGAGCATTGATTATAATAATCTCTAAAATCAATTTGCTACCCTGGGCAATCGGAGAAATATTTAGATCTGCCTTTACCGGAAGAGCTGCTATCGGTGGATTTGCCGGAGCTACAGTAGCTCAAGCTATGAGATACGGTGTGGCAAGAGGAATATTCTCCAATGAAGCTGGTCTAGGTAGTGCAAGTATGGCTCATGCTGTTGCCAAAACTCCTCATCCTGCACGTCAAGGAACTATTGCTATGGTCGGAGTCATGATTGACACTTTAATTATCTGCTCTATGACCGGTATTGTTATTGTAATGACCGGTGCATTAGAAACTGGTCTTACCAGTACTGCACTTACTGCTCATGCATTTTCTTCTGTGTTAGGGGGAGTAGGAGGGCCAATTGTTGCCATTGGTTCTTTACTATTTGGTTATTCTACTATCATTACCTGGTGTTACTATGGACAGCAATGTGCCCGTTACATTGTTGGACCATCTATAGTAAAGCCTTACGCCTGGGCTTTTGTTGCAGTTGCTTTCGCTGGTGCTGTTGTAAAAGTTCCATTTGTATGGTTGCTTACTGATACTCTTAATGGAGCAATGGCCATACCTAACTTGATTGGTTTAATCTTCTTAAGCGGTGTAATGGCAAAAGAATTAAAAGATTATTTTTCTAACCCAGAATTATTAGGCCGTTAGAATAAATATTTTTTAAAACAAAAAAATGGCGTTTTGATTTTTTAATCAAGATGCCATTTTTTTATTCAAATTATCTTTAATTATTAAAAGACCTCTATACTTTTTTTCTCTTTTTAAAATACAGAGGTCTTTTTTACGTATATATTATTTTATTGTTAATTTACTTAGTACATTCCGCCCATTCCACCTGGCATTCCTCCTCCTGGGGGCATAGCCGGCATATCTTTCTTTTCTTCGGGTTTATCGGTAACCAAACATTCGGTAGTAAGAATCATTCCACCTATGCTGGCTGCATTCTGTAAGGCAGATCTGGTAACCTTAACCGGGTCAACAATACCTGCTTTTATCATGTCGGTAAATTCACCGGTCGTAGCATCGAAACCAATTCCCTTTTCTTTACCTTTTAATTTCTCCACAATCACTGAACCCTCATAACCGGCATTCATAGCAATCTGTTTTGTGGGAGCTACTAAAGATTTTATGATAATTTCTGCTCCGATCTTCTGATCACCTTCTAATTTCATATTCTCCAATGCTGGAATAATGTTTATCAGAACAGTTCCACCACCAGCAACAATTCCTTCTTCTACCGCTGCTTTGGTTGCAGATAGGGCATCTTCAACTCGATGTTTCTTCTCTTTAAGTTCAGTTTCAGTGGCAGCACCTACTTTAATAACAGCTACTCCGCCAACTAATTTCGCTAATCTTTCCTGTAATTTTTCTCTGTCATAATCAGAGGTAGTTTCCTCTATTTGGATTCGAATTTGAGCTTCTCTTTTCTTTATCTCTTTTGTATCTCCTTTTCCTCCGACTATTATGGTCTCTTCTTTATTTATCTTTACTTGATGAGCAGACCCTAACATTTTTATTTCTGTATTTTCTAATTTAAGTCCTAATTCTTCAGAGATTAGCTGTCCACCGGTAACTGTGGCAATATCAGCTAACATCTCTTTTCTTCTGTCCCCGAAACCGGGAGCTTTCACAGAAACACAATTTAAGGTTCCTCTTATTTTATTTACTACTAAAGTAGCTAAAGCTTCTCCTTCGATATCTTCAGCAATAATTAACAAAGGTTTTCCAGACTGAGCAACTTTTTCTAAAATAGGTAATAATCCTTTCATATTGCTTATTTTGGAATCAGTTATTAATATATGTGGATCGTCTAAAATTGCTTCCATCCTTTCTGCGTCTGTTACCATATAGGGAGAAACATACCCTTTATCAAACTGCATTCCTTCTACTACTTCTAAGGTAGTCCCCAAGGTCTTTGACTCTTCTACGGTTATTACTCCGTCTTTCCCTACTTTTTCCATAGCATCTGCTATTATACTTCCAATTTCCCTATCAGCGGCTGAAATCGAAGCTACATTAGAAACAGATTCTTTATCGCTGACTTCTTTACTTAACTTTTTGATTTCGCTAACTGCTTTTTCTACAGCTTTATCAATTCCCCTCTTTACCATAATAGGATTTGCACCTGCTGCTACATTTCTCAAGCCCTCATGAATAATTTCTTGAGCTAAAACAGTTGCTGTGGTAGTACCGTCCCCGGCAATATCGTTAGTCTTAGTAGCTACTTCTTTAACAAACTGAGTTCCCATATTTTCAAAAGGTTCTTCAACATCAATTTCTCTAGCGATAGTAACCCCATCATTAGTAATAGTGGGTGAACCAAATTTTTTATCCAAAACTACGTTTCTTCCTTTAGGACCTAAGGTAATTCTTACACTATCAGATAAGGTCTTAGCGCCTTTTTCTAAAGCTCTTCTTGCATCTTCATCAAACAAAAATTGTTTTGCCATTTATTTATCCTCCATTTATATTTAATCTTTTAATATTTTTCTCTTTTAATATTTAAGTTTCCTTTATAAATTAATTTTCTATTATTTAACAATAGCCAAAATATCTTTTTCACTTAGAATGAGATAATCTTCATCATTATCACCTTTGATGTCTGTCCCAGAATATTTTGCATAAACTACTTTATCTCCCTTTTTAACAGTCATCGGAATTAGCTTTCCTTCTTTGTTGGTAGCGCCAGGTCCTATTGCCAATATTTCTCCCACCTGAGGTTTTTCCTTGGAAACGGTATCAGGAAGAAGAATTCCCCCTTTACTCTTTTCTTCTTCGAATACAGGTTTTATCAGTACCCGGTCTCCTAATGGTTTCAATTCCTTAACGTTCATACTCAGTAACCTCCTTTAATAATATTTATATTTTTAAAATTAATTAGCACTCTCGTAGTAAGAGTGCTAAAAATACCTTATATATAGTATATAAACTTCCTGGGAAAAGCAAACCTCGTTATTGTCTATAATTAGCTATTTTCCGCTATTTATCAAGAATATATGTTGTTTATTGGTATTTTACTTCTTTTTAATAGTATTTACTCTCTAATGGTAATCGTGAAACCGCATCTAAATTTAAAGATGATTTTTTGTTTTCTTTAAATTTATAATATCCTACTGAAGCTACCATAGCTGCATTATCAGTACACAAAAAAATTGAAGGGTAAAAAACCTTAATATCCAATAAATCTGCTTTTTCTTTAATCTCTCTTCTTAAAGAGTTATTAGCAGCAACTCCACCAGCTAATATAATCTGTTTAGTTTTAAACTTTATAGCTGCTTTAATGGTCTTTTCTACCAAAACATCGGTTACTGCTTGTTGAAAAGAAGCTAATATATCTCTAGTGGGTATATCTTTATCCCCTTTTTTCAATTCCTTTATATAGTAGATTACTGCGGTTTTAAGACCGCTAAAACTAAAATCGTAACTTTTATCATTTAAAAGGGGGCGAGGAAATTTAATTGAGGAAGGTTCTCCTTCTTTGGCTAATTTTTCAGTAATCGGTCCACCAGGATAACCCAAGTCCAACACCTTAGCTATTTTATCAAAAACCTCTCCTGCTGCGTCATCTTTGGTCTGGCCCAATAATTCATATTCTCCAAAATGTCTTATATATACCAAAGATGTATGCCCGCCAGAAACAATTAAACAAACAAAGGGAGGTTTTATCTCATTATGTTCTAAAAAATTTGCATAAATGTGAGCTTCGAGGTGGTTTACTCCGATAAGTGGCATATTTTGAGCATAAGCTATGGCTTTAGCAACAGATAAGCCCACCAAGAGTGAACCTATTAAACCTGGGCCGTAAGTTACTGCTATTGCAGACAAATCAGTAATCCTTTTCCCTGATTCTTTTAAGGCTTTATCAATTACCGGAATAATGTACTCCATATGTTTGCGTGAGGCTATTTCAGGAACTACTCCTCCATATTTTTGATGAATGCTAATCTGGGAAGCCACTACATTCGAAATAATATTTTTGCCGTCTTCTACAATAGCAGCTGCTGTTTCGTCACAAGAAGTTTCGATTCCCAATATTAAATCTGACATTTATTTCCCTTTCAAGATAAAAATTACAAAGATATTTCTTTTCCTAAAAATAATATAATAGATATTTTTCGGTAAAGCGAAAAACTAAAAGCGCAAAACGTAAAACCATAGCTCATAATTTAAAATTTGAATATATTGTTTTATATACTGAGTTTCATATCTCTCATCTCGTATACTATATAACAAAAATGAAAGGATGAAGAAGCAAAAAAAGAATATAAAATTTAGTATTTTAAGAAAAAGTTTTGAGTTTTGAATTATGGTTTTTCGCTTTTCGCTTTAAATTTTTAGCTATATGTTCTATCCGCTATTTTTCTTAACTAAATACTATATACTAAATACTAAATACTGATTTATTTAACTTAATTTCTTTTCCATAATCAAGGCATCTTCTTTTTCTTCTTGATAATAATTTCTTAAAACCTTCATCACTTTATATCCATATTTTCTGTACATATCTTGAGCAATACAATTTAATCTTCTTACCTCTAAAGATATTTTCTTAATTCCATGGGTAGTAGCTATTTTCTCAATAAACTTTAAAAATTTTTCTCCATAACCCTTTCTACGTAATTTTTCGATGATAGCAATATTGGTAATATGAAAATTGCTTCCTTTATGCCAAAGACCAAGATAACCTACTACTTCATTACCCTTCTCTAACACGAAATATCTAGCATATTTATTTCCGGTTAACTCGTGAAAAAATAGGTCATAAGTCCAGGGAACGGGAAAAGATTGTTTCTCTATCTCCAATACTTTTTTTAAATCATCTATTTCCATAGTTCTAATAACTATTCTGGTAAAACTTTTGTTAATCATGGCCAATCACTTATATTTTTTCTCCCAAATAATTTCAGCCTCAGACTTCCTCAGATAAAAAGGAAAAAGTGTTGAGATATCATCTTCTTCCCCTTTTTTAAGCTTGTTTAAACCTAAAAAAGCAATACTAGTAGCCACCGGTAAATTTAATTGTGAATCGATAAATAAAGCTTCTTTACCTATTTTTTCCTTAATAATATCCCGATATTTTTTTATTCCATCTCCTAAGAAGACTATCTTTTCTTTTAAGGGAGAAAGCCGGACAAGCAGACTTTGAATATCTTCACATTTATAATCCATAACCCTATGCAAGCTATCCCCTCCCCGAAATACCACATCATAAATTTCATCTTTCTTGGATTCTAAAACAGGACATATTAAATAGGGAATTCCTTTTAAGGGGAATACCATGGCATCTAAGGTAGGAATTCCTAATAAAGGCAATGAACGAGCGTAACATAGCCCTTTTGCTACACATAAGCCAATGCGGAGTCCAGTAAAAGAACCTGGACCTATAGAAACTGCAACACCATTAATTTCTTCTATTTTTAAGTCTATCACTTCTAATAAGTCTTTTATAGCAGGTAATAAAGTGGAAGAGTGTTTCTTCTTTGAACCATTAATGACGTGCTCTATAATAATATCTTCATCTTCAATCAAACCTAAATTACAAAACTTAGTAGAAGTATCAATCCCTAATATTTTCAACTCTACTTAGCTCCTTTAAATATTTATCAAATTTATCCCCTTGAGAAATGAAAGAAATTGTTCTTTCATAAATATCTTTAAATTTGATATCGATCTTTAAATGTTCTTTGGGTAAAAGTTGTTCAATCTTTTCAGACCACTCAATAACTGTCAAACCTTCTCCGTAAAAATATTCTTCATAACCCAACTCTAAAATTTCTCCCGCGTTATCAAGTCGGAATAAGTCAAAATGATAGATGGGAATTTTGCCTTGATATTCATTTATAATAGTAAAAGAAGGGCTGGTGACATAATCTTTTACTTCCAACCCCAAGGATATCCCTTGAATAAAACAGGTTTTACCTGCACCCAGCTCACCGTAAAAAGCTAATAAATCTCCAGGTTTTACTAATTTACTTACATCTTTCCCTAAATTTTTTGTTTCTCCAGGACTTTTAGTAATGATAGTTAAATTCATTTTAAAATATTCACCAATTCTCCAATTGACCAATTGGCCAGTTGATTTAGTTATCTAGTTAGTTGGTTAAGAAAACAGATTTAAAATAAAAAAATTGCTTTTATAGTTTTGCGTTTTTTGTTTTTTAATTTTTAGTTTTCTAAACTAATTAACCAGGTAACTAATTAACCAGGTAGCTAATTTTATCCGCTATAGTAATTTTTCCCCTAACATGGTTTTAATCTTCCAGGGTTTTCTATCCTTAATAAATAATTTAGGTACTCGTTTTTTGTCAGGTAAATGAACAATTTCATAGTTAATGGTTCCAATTTTTTCTGCAATTTCTTCTACGGTTATTTCTTCCTGTCCCTGTCTTCCCCAAAGCACCACTTCGTCACCAATTTTCACCTGAAGAAGATCGGTAACATCTATCATGGTTTGATCCATACATATTCGACCAATTACAGGGAAACGTCTTCCTCTCACCAAAACCTCTCCTTGATTAGAAAGAAGTCGATTGTAACCATCAGCATAACCTACTGGCAAGGAAGCAACAACTGTTCCTCTTCGGTTGGTAGTATAGGTTCGACCATATCCGATACATTCTTCCGTAGGTAATTCTTTCAAAAAAGCTATTTGAGTTTTAAAACTTTGGGCGGGAATAAGTTTTACGGTCTTCCGTACTTCTGTTGAGGGGTACAGTCCGTATATAGAAATCCCCGGTCTTACCAAATCTAACCACATATGTGATAAATCAAGAAGCGTGGCACTGTTACCTACGTGTTTTATCGGTATTTTTATTCCTTCTTTTTTTAAAATAGTTATGACTTCCATAAATTTTTTAAATTGTGCTTCAGTATAAGTCTTGTCTTTCTCGTCAGCAACTGAAAAATGGGTGAAAATTCCCTCTATTTCAATATTTTTCAAAGCCTTTACTTTTTTAACAAAGTCTGAAACATGGTTGGGGAAAATTCCTATTCTTCCCATGCCGGTATCCACTTTAATATGAACCTTTACCGTCTTGCCTTCTTTAACTGCAAACTTAGAAAACTTTTCTATCGTTTCATACTTACACACTGTAGGTGTTATATTATATGATACCAATAATTTTGCTTGTTGTTTTAAAGTTAGACCAAGGACTAAAATGGGAACAGTAATTCCGATTTTGCGGAGAAAAATGGCTTCTTCTAAACGAGCGACTGCCAGTCTGCTAGCTCCGTTTTTTAAAACTAATGACGAAACCTCTAAAATATCATGTCCATAGCCGTTCCCTTTAACTACCGCCATTAATTCTTTTTTTTCACCTATTAATTTTTTAATATTTCTTACATTTTGGGCAATTGCATCAAGATTTACCTCTGTCCAGGTAGGGCATAATAACTTTTTCATAGTTTAATTTTCCCTTCTTTTGTTTCGTATATCGTATAGCAAATTTGGTTAGTTGGTTTGCTGGTTAATTGGTTTAATATTAATACATTAACTAAGCCAATAATTAACTAATTTTTTACGTTAATTGCTAAAAGTTATGTGCTAAAAAACAAGATATAATTAATGAGATATAAGGTTTAAATTAGAATTCTATCCATTGTTTTTCATCTTCTTTCTTTTTCACTATATACTGTCTTTATTTATTCTAAATTCAAAAAAGCCTGAGGTACTTGAGATAAGATATCGCCGGCTACCATACCTCTTTCTCCCTTGAGGTCTCGGGCTAAATCACCGGCTAGACTATGGATGTAAACTCCGGCTATTGCTGCCGAAAGACTATCGGTTCCTTGAGCTACTAAACTGCAAATTATTCCAGTCAGAACATCTCCTGCCCCTCCGGTAGCCATTCCCGAATTATCACCAACATTAATATAAGCTTCTCCTTCTTTATTAGCCACAATTGTTCTAGCTCCCTTTAAAACTACAACGATTCCAAATTCTTGAGCGATTTTTCTGGCAATATTTAATTGATTATCTAAAATATAATCTTTGTCCTTATTTATTAGTTTAGCCATTTCTCCCGGATGAGGTGTAATCACCAGAGGAACCTTAACCTTTTTCAATAGTGAAGCATCCTTACTTAAGGCGTATATTGCATCAGCATCAATAACCAAAGGAATATTGGACTTTTCTATAATTTTTCTTACTAATCGTTGGGTCGCTAACTCTCGAGAAATACCAGGACCTATTGCTAATACAGAAAAATCTTTCATTAATTTTAAAATTGTTTCTTCTGCATCCTCCCCTAAAGACTGTTTTTTTGTTTCAGTAAGAGGGAGGGTCATAACTTCAGTTAATTTTACTTCCATTATTTGATTTAAACTTCGAGGAATTCCCAATACCACAATACCTGCTCCGCTTCTCATAGCTGCTTCACTGGCTAAATATGCTGCTCCAGTCATGCCTACCGAACCAGCCAAGAGCAAAACTTTACCGAAAGACCCTTTATGGGAATAGGCTGCACGTAAAGGTAGAAGCGATTTGACTATCTCTTGGGTTATCATATTGGTCTTTATTTTATCATTTTTTAAAAGATAAGCAGGTATACCAATGTCTTCGACCTTTACCTTTCCTGCATAACTTGCCCCGGGAAAGAGCAGTAAACCAATTTTTGGCAGGGCTAAAGTAATAGTATGAGCTACCTTTATACATGGTCCTTCAATTTTTCCTGTATCTGCATCTAAACCGGAAGGAACATCAATTGCGACTACTTCCTTGCCTGCTGCATTGATCAAATTTATTATCTTAGCTTTTAAGCCAGTCACCCTTCCATGTAATCCGGTTCCCAATATAGCATCAATAATCAAATCAGAATTTTGTATGGCTTCTTGCGTCTCTTCGAGTTTTACTGTTTCTACTCCGATTAATTCGACTCCCATTTTATTAATTATATTTAAATTATCTCCTGCCTCACCTTTAATTTTATTAGAAGGGGCCAGGAGAAATACTTTTACTTTCACCCCGTAATTATAAAGATGGCGGGCAACTACAAAACCATCGCCCCCATTATTTCCCGATCCAGCAAAGATGACAATCTTTTTTAATCTTAAATCAGCATAAATATTTTTTAGGCTTTGAAATATTCTTAATCCAGCATTTTCCATTAAAGCAAGACCGGATAGTTTATTTTCCTCTATTGCTTTGCGATCAATTTCTCTCATTTGTTGACTGGTAACTACCTTCATAAGATAACTCCCTTTTAAAATAATTAACCAATTTACCAATTATCCAATTAATTAACCACATAATCGTTACCTGGTTAACTAATTTAATATTAATTCACATCAACTAAAGAACCAAGTAACTCTTTATCTTTAAACTATACGCTATACGCTGTACGCTTCACACTACAACACGATATACTATATATACTCGATAATATACACTAATTTGGCTTCTTTCTTCTATTTTCTTAACTAACTAACCAGGTAACTAGCTAACTAAATTAATTTTTACTTATCAAGTGTACCTTCCAGGATTACTTGGGCAACAGCATATTCTTTGGTGTGAGTAATGCTAATAAAATATTTGCTAACTCCTTTTGCTGAAACGATATTTTTTAATTTTCCAGATGTGTCTATGACAGGTTGTCCTAATTCATTATTTTTTATCTCAATTTCTTTCCAGTTAGCTTCTCTTAATCCTAATCCCAATGCTTTTAATAGTGCTTCTTTGGCAGCAAATTTTCCTGCATAAGATTGATATTTATTACCCTTCTTTTTTTCACAATATTCTCTCTCCAAGGAGGTAAATATCCTGAAAATAAAATTATTTCCCCACTTCTTAATTATTTTTTCTATTCTTTCTATTTTAACTAAATCTATTCCACAACCTATAATCAATAATATTATTCCTTATTTCTTACTATTCTTTTAGTTGTAAACGAATAGGTATTTTTAAAACTCACTGTAATAAAAATTACCCTCTTTTATCTTTCCTTTTAGCCATTTTAATAAATATTTTTTAACTATATTTCTGCTAAGGGGTATTAAAAAAATAAAACCTAATATATCTGTAACAAAACCGGGAGTAAGAAGCAATATCCCTCCAGCCAGGATAATTGCTCCCTGAATTAAGCTGTCCCCTGGCATAATTCCCTCATTTAAATCATTCTGAATCTTCCTTAAAATCATAAAACCTTGACTTTTTACCAGGTATGCTCCAATTATCCCGGTTAAGATGATTATGCCAATTGTGGTTAGACTCCCTATCTTCTTCCCCACTTCAATTAGAATATATAGTTCTGTAACCGGAACTATTACAAATAATATTAATAGTTTAGTAAAAAACATCATCTGCTCCCATTCATAATTAAGGTAATTTTAGTAAAATATCCTTAAATTAGTCGTTAGTTTTAAGTACCATTTTTCAATTTTTAGTATATAGCTAAAAATTTAAAACTAAAAGCGAAAAACCATAATTCAAAACTTAAAACTTTTTCTCTCAATACTAAATTTTAAGTGTCATTTTTTATTTTTTCATCTTTTTATTTTGCTATATAGTATGCGAGATAAGAAAGATGATGCTCAATAGATAAAACAATATATTTAAATTTTTAATTTTAAGCTATGGTTTTACGTTTTGCGCTTTTCATTTTTCGTTTTATTACTATATGCTAATTAGACTTACGGAAAAAGGAAATTCCTATACAACTAAATTAATTTAAGATTAGTATTACATATATTCTTCTACTTCTTTCTGCATCTCCTTAGAGACAACTATAAACTTCCCTTTTGCCTCTGTCAATAGAGTACCATCTTCTGAGCGAGCTTCCGCTTGAGCCTCAATCATTCTGCCTAAATCTTTAGTCATCTGTGCGGTAAAAATAATTCTTTCACCTACTAAAGCTTTTTTTCTGTATTTGATGTGTATTTCTACGGTCATAGTCATAACATCCTTAGTTATGATTACAGTTCTACCCATTATTTCATCTAAAATAGAAAATAATATTCCTCCGTGAACAATTCCTTTAAAGCCTTGATGTTTTGATTCGGGAATAAACTCCGCTCTAATTTTATCTTGATCTCTGAAAAAAGTGATATTTAAACCGATGGGATTATCGTTCCCACAAACAAAACAATTTTTATATCCTGGTAAAGCTTGCAAAAGTATAACCTCCCTGTAATTGGTTATTCGGTTACCTGGTTAGTTGGTTACTTAGTCAAGTAGCTTACCGCATAAACAAATAACTAACTGACTAATATTTTAACTTCTATTCTCTTTACGAGATACGAGATAGGAATTTGTTTCGGGTAACCGGTGAATTAGCTAACTTGTTAACTCTCTTCATTATATACTATATGCTTATTTAGTTTTTGGTTTCTTAACCAATTAACTAGGTAACCAGCTAATCAAGTAACCATCTTCACGATATACGATATGCGATATACGATATACTAGTTAGCTAACTATCTCTTTTATCGCCTTTATGGTATTATAAATATCTTCTTCGCCAATTCCGTAATGAGTAACCAAACGAACTTTGTTAGGTGGTCGTGGTGAACCCAATATATTATATTCTGCTAATTTGGGTAAAAACTGAAAAGTGTCCATACTTGATTCCTGAAGGTCAAAATATATCATATTAGTTTGAATTGTCGCTAAATCAACTTTTATTCCACGTATATCCGCTAAACCTTCACCTAAAATTCGTGCATTTTTATGATCTTCTCCTAATCTTTCTACCATATTTTCAATAGCAATTATCCCGGCTGCTGCCAAAATACCTACCTGTCGCATCCCTCCACCAAGCATCTTTCTATTTTTACGTGCCCTTTGAATAAATTCCTTTGAACCGGCCAAAATCGAACCTACCGGAGCACTAAGACCTTTGGAAAGACAGAACATAACTGAGTCAACATTTTTAGTGAGGAGAATAGTTTCGATATCTAAAGCTATGGCAGCATTAAATATTCGGGCTCCGTCTAAATGAACAGCAATATTTCGTTGATGAGCTAACTGACAGATTTCCTCGGTAACTTTAGGCGGAATGATTGTTCCACCTGCTCGATTATGAGTATTTTCTAAACAGATTAAAGTCGTCATAGGGTAATGAAGATTTTCATCTCTTAATGCTCTCCTAATATCCTGAGGATTAGGAATTCCTCTCTCTCCGACAATCAATCGTGGTATCACGCCCGCTACTGCCGACATACCACCCACCTCGTAATAATATATGTGAGAATCCCTCTCTAAAATTATTTCATCTCCTCTTTGGCAATGAGTCAATACCGCAATAAGATTACCCATAGTACCACTAGGAACAAACAATGCCTCTTCTTTTCCCAATTTTTTAGCAGCCAATTCTTCCAATCTATTAACCGTCGGGTCTTCTTGATAAACATCATCTCCCACTTCAGCATTATTCATAGCTTCTCGCATCTCATCTGTTGGCAAGGTAACCGTATCACTTCTTAAATCAATTTTTTTTACATTATTTTTTCCTTTAAAAGTACTGATTATTATCCACCTCCAAAAAAAATAAAGTATTCAGGAGTCATAAGCCAGAATTAATTCGTCGTTCGTATCTCGTATTTTGTATCTCATACATTATAGCGTATAGCGTATACTTAACAACAGATAAGAGCCTGTCTTCCAGAATTCACAATTTTGTTTTGTGGGAGTTGAATTTATCTAACCTGGAGTTTTTGGTAAATTTTCTTGCGGGCTCGATGAATCGAGCCCCTACACGCTATACGCTGTTTGTCAATAAATTGTCAGGTATCTATCCAATTCCCACTGGTGAACCCGAATTCGATAGTCTTCCCATTCTTCTCTCTTGGCCTCGATATAATTTTCTAAAATATGACCTGTTAAAGCAGATTTTACTACTTCATCTTTATCTAATTCTAACAAAGCTTCGTTCAAAGTTGAAGGTAAACTTTCAATACCCAGAGATTCCTTCTTTTCTTTGTTCATAGTATAAATATTTTGACTTACCGGTTCTCCCGGTTCAATCCTATTTTTAATTCCGTCTATGCCAGCTTTCAGTATTACAGAAAAAGCTAAATAAGGATTACAGGATGGATCAGGACTTCTCAGCTCCGCCCTTGCACCTACTCCTCTTGCTGCGGGCACCCTGACTAAAGGGCTGCGATTTCTCTCTGACCAAGCAATATAAACCGGTGCTTCGTAACCAGGAGTTAACCTCTTATAAGAATTTACCAAAGGATTGGTAATAGCGGTAAAACCTTTGGCATGTCTTAATAGTCCACCGATAAAATACAAGGCTTCTTTGCTCAGTTCATATTTCCCCTTTGGGTCATAAAAAACATTTTTACCATTTTTAAATAGTGAAATATGGGTGTGCATACCAGAACCATTTATTCCGAAAACAGGCTTGGGCATAAAAGTAACATGTAAATTATGTTTAAGAGCAATGGTCTTACCCGTCAATTTTAAAGTCATTATTCTATCGGCAGCAGTCAGAGCATCACAATACCTGAAATCAATCTCATGTTGACCGGGAGCAACTTCATGATGTGAGGCTTCAATCTCAAAATCTAATTTTTCTAAAGCGATTACCATATCTCTTCTCGCTTCTTCACCTAAATCAACCGGTAAAAGGTCGAAATACCCTCCTCTATCATGAGTCTTAGTGGTCGCTTCCCCTTCTTGATCTCTATAAAATAAAAAGAATTCTACTTCTGGTCCAAGATTGGTAGAATATCCCATCTCTTCCACTTCTTTCAACACTTTCTTTAAATTATTCCTGGGACAACCATCAAAGGACGAACCATCAGGATTATAAACATCACAGGTAATTCGCGCTACATCCTTATCTTCTTCCCAAGGATTTAAGGTAAAGGTAGAGTAATCTGGTTTTAAAAACATATCTGATTCCTCAATCCGCACAAAACCTTGGATGGAAGAGCCATCGAACATAATCTCTCCATTAAGGGCTTTTTCCAGTTCTCTTACCGGGATTTCTACATTCTTGGGCATTCCCAAAATATCGGTAAATCGTAATCTTATAAATTTAATCTTTAGCCTTATTTAAAATCATTTCTTTGGTCATTTTTTTCATTTATCTCTTCCTCCTCAAAGTATTTTTCAATACGTTTTTACAATTATACTCTT